>LIDZ01006551.1_pt5 | contig 27902 bp, 29 predicted proteins | sample 644651 | NCBI WGS metagenome assembly LIDZ01 (sample SAMN03856242, study PRJNA289617) | food metagenome | isolation source: wine grapes on drying loft during traditional withering process | host: Vitis vinifera cv. Corvina | place: Italy: Gargagnago di S. Ambrogio di Valpolicella | collected 2014-01 | reverse complement strand
TCGGAGGCAAACATCCTCCCAATTCATAACTCAGGAATATGACAGTAAAGCCGTGTTGAACCGCGCTATGGCTGGATTTTAAAGCGTGTTAGCCTAGCATAATCTTGAATGTGTACACCGCTATGTACACAACAAAACCTGATGGGCCATGCTTCTAAATTAACAGTAGGTGTCAACGGTTAGTAAACCTCCATGACGAGCACCGTCACTTCTCTAGCATTACTCTGCCCCTAGCCCTTCCCCGTCGATCGTCCTGCCGTCATTTGAAGTATCTCCGAAATAACAACCATACCATTTATTTTTTCGCGAGCTGGCGAACTGGAACTTTAACCGATAGCCAAGCTAAGCCTTGGGCGTACGGTTAATTGACATGTATCCGTAAGGCTATTAATGCGCATCATGTTTGTCGGATTTGCCATCATCGTGCTATTCGTGACGGCCGGGGCTGCTTTATAATGCAGCTAAGGTCCGCAAAGAGCGAAAAGAGGACGCTCGAAGAATAAGAGGGGATCTTCCTGAACACTACTCCCTCTCCTGAGTTAGTTTGCGGATGGCATCAGCATAAATTTTTTTCGTACCATCCACGGAGTGCTTTTCAGACTCTCTGAGCTGCGCCAGAATGTTTTCTGTGTTAACAGGCTTCCCTGAAGCAATCACACGTGAAACGGCCAGCCCTATGGCCTTCTGGATATCATCACTGTCTTCTGAATGACTGAATTCTGTCGCCATCATAATGTTCCATCAACGCTGTTTATGAGTTTCGGCATGAATGATAAAACGTTGCTGTGGATGCCGAATGTCGATTTTACACCTGTCAGATATTCGGCGCCTGCCAGCAGGGCAAAAAAATGGCCCCCCTGCAAAGGTGAGCCACACACCAACTTCCAAATAATACAGTTCAGATTCGTGTGCATTCGTCAGGCACATTCCTGTTATCGGCTTGCTTTGCTGCGGCATGAGCGCACCGGACTATATATAAAAAATTAAGCACTGCATAAACGGGACAGTGTGAAGTCCGTAGGCCGCGGCCTGCGCCGTTGAAAAAGCAATGTTCACCGTTCACAAGGTAACGAAACCTGTTCAGTCCTTTTTAATCCTCAAGGCACCTCTGAAAGCGGGCTTTATCACCGCTTCATCGTCTGCGCTTTTAACGATCAAAATTCCCATCCGCGCAGCCGCAGTGAACATTCGCTCAAATTTGCCGATAACACTGATGCCGCGCCCCGATACTGCGGTACTACATAACAATACCCTCCCGTTGAACGGGGGAATTTTTTGCACCAGCGCTATCTATTAATGCTGTTGCTCTACACCCAGGAATCAGCATGAACAATATCAGAATAGGCATCCGGCTCGGCGCAGCCTTCGGCTTTATGGCGCTCCTTGTCATGTTTATGGTGCTTATCGGCATCGTAAAAATAAACTCGCTCGGACATGCTAACGATGACATATCCGGCAGTCTCTATACCAAAGCCTCCACCTCCCTTTCACTCCGCTATTACACCTCAGACATGAGTCGCCTTGCCCGAAACGCAATCCTTCTCAGCGACGTCACCAAAAGGGAAAAAGCCATCAGCGATTATCGTGATGAAAGACATAAGGTGGATACGCTCATCAGTCTTATCGGCAGTCAGGTGAATACACCTCAGGGAAAGGAAATTTTTGACCTCCTTAAGGCACGCTCTGCGCTCTTCCTGCCCTTTATTGATGAGGTCGTCACGCTCTCGCAAGAGGGCAAAAGTGAGGAGGCCACGCAGCTACTTTTTGGCCCCCGCTACCAGACCCAGGGTGACTATATGGCCTCACTAAAGGAAATGCAGACCTTTCAGGAAGCGCGTATGAGTGCCGCCGCTGCACAGGCGCGCGATGACAGGGCCGGTGCACTGATGATTTTAATCACTGCCGGCGCGGTGGCTCTGCTCCTGGCGGCAGTATCTGCCTGGATTATCACGCGCAGTATCACGCGCCCCCTTAAGGATGCGGTTGAGGCGGCACAGCGCGTATCCCGCGGGGACCTCAGTAATGTGGTCCATACTGAAAATCGGGACGAAACCGGCAAACTGCTGTCGGCCATCGGTGAGATGCAGGACTCACTGATTAATACCGTCAGTCTGGTGAGAAGCAATGCCGAAAATGTGGCGTCAGCCAGCACCGAGATTGCGCAGGGTAACGCTGACCTCTCGCAGCGTACTGAGGAACAGGCCAGCGCGCTCGAGCAGACGGCCGCAACCATGACGCAGCTGGGTATGACGGTTAAAAACAATGCCGATAACGCCCGCCAGGCCGGCCAGCTGGCAGTCAGCGTCCGCGATGTCGCGAATAAAGGCAGTGAGGCGACGGCAGCCATCACCGGTACAATGAAGTCAATCAGCGAAAGCTCCGGCCGTATCGGTGAAATCACAGCGGTTATTGACGGTATCGCCTTCCAGACCAATATTCTGGCGCTCAATGCCGCGGTGGAAGCGGCGCGTGCCGGTGAACATGGCCGCGGCTTTGCGGTGGTGGCAAGCGAAGTCAGGTCACTGGCGCAGCGCAGCGCTGCGGCTGCCGGGGAGATACGCCAGCTGATTGCGGTCAATGCAACGACCGTCGGACAGGGTAATGAACTGGTGGTCCATGCGTCTGAGACCATGTCGGGCATTCTCTCAGCGGTCGGGAAACTGACGGACACGGTTGAAGAAATCAACTCCGCCAGTGCAGAACAGGCCCGCGGAATTGAACAGGTCGGCATTGCCGTTACAGAAATGGACACGACCACTCAGCAGAATGCCTCGCTGGTAGAAGAGTCGGCCGCTGCTGCTTCAAGCCTTCGGGAGCAGGCTGCGCTCCTCCTTCAGGCGGTATCTGTATTCACCCTCAATAATCAGGCCATGCCTGCTGCTGTTCGTGTCCCTGCTGTTACAGGCAGGCCGGATGTTCACACTGCGTCAGTAAAAGCCCGCGTGGAAGCCGCGGACGACGGCTGGACGCATTTCTGATGACTGCACCGCGCCTGTAACAGGCGCGGTATGTTCAGGAGGACTGGCTGCAGCAACATCAGCATAAAGATGAAATCTCGTCAGCCTTCATGACCTGATCAAATAACTGGTACAGAGAATTCCGGCATCGATGTGAAACAATCCTGCAAATGCACAGTCCGCTAAGAGCGAAAAGCGGACGCTGGCATTGATTGTAAAATTCCGGTTTGTGTCGTTCTGGATTAGTTTAGAGACGAAAAATATTGAGTCGGTGATTTACCCAGCGCTTTCCTGAACATCGTAATAAACGCACTGACCGAATCATATCCCAGCGTTCCGGCTACGCGCTGCACGGACTGGCCTTCAGCCAGATGGCTCAGGGCAATCATCAAATGCAGTTGCTGACGCCAGCGACCAAAGCTCATTCCTGTCGTCTCTTTTATCAGTCTCGCCATAGAGCGCTCGCTGGTGGCCAGGTGCGCAGCCCACTGCTTTAGCGTTCGCCGGTCATCAGGATTATTAAAAAGGACCTCAGCCATACTCCGGATTTTAGGATGATCGGATACCGGCAGATGCAGCGCTTCAACCGGCACATCCGGAATATGTTCCAGCAGCACCGCTGCCAGCCTCGCGGTTTTACTGTCAGGAGAATAAGCCTGTTCCTGCTCTGCCAGAAACAGAACAAGCTCGCGGACCAGAGGGGTAATAGCGAGAGTACAGCAGGTTTCCGGCATCGCTGCCGCACGAGGTTCGATAAACAGAAAGCAGGTATCCGCATTCTTCGTAACACGGCAACTATGTGGGATCTCACCCGGAACCCAGACAGCATGTCCCGGTGGAACAAGCCACAGCGCATCCTGTACCTCACAGCTCACTGCACCACGCAAAGAGAGAATAAGCTGACCCTTGCGATGAGTGTGCGGACTCTGTCCGGCATACTCGCCTGACGATGAAACATGCAGGGCGACAGCGGCCTGACTGAAAGCATCAGCATCAAACTCTTCAGGTGAGGTCACCGGTTCTTTATTAACTGGCATGATTTAGTTATATGTTGTCAGATTATCTATATTGTGTAACTCATGCGTCCTTTAAAGTCTTTCTTTTTTCCAGAGAAAGCAGAATTTATGTCCCACACGACGAACAAGTGGTCTTCAGTCATACTTGTGACCGGCATCCTTTTAATTGCCATTAACCTGCGCGTTCCTTTTACCGCTATCGCACCCGTTTTAGAGTCCATTCGCCATGATTTTGGGCTAAGTATCACAGCCGTTGGGTTGCTTAACTCACTGCCATTACTGGCCTTTGCCGCCTTTTCTCCGCTGAGCGCATCCATCTCGCGGAAGTATGGTCTGGAACGCACCCTCTTTGGTGCCCTGGCCATAATTTCAGCGGGCATCCTGCTTCGCTCCACAGGCAGTGTCTGGACGCTATATGGCGGAACCCTCTTAATAGGCATCGGGATTGCCCTGGGCAATGTCCTGCTGCCAGGTCTTATCAAGCGTGACTATTCCGGCAACGTGGCTTCCGTAACGGGGGCGTATTCCATCACCATGGGTGCTGCGGGTGCCATTGGTTCAGCCATTGTCATTCCGCTGACGCAGAGCTGGGGCTGGAACATCGCGTTGGCCATGCTGGTTATTGCCCCGCTCCTTGCGCTGTTTTTATGGCTTCCCCAGTTATCGAAGAAGCATCAGATGCCAGTAGCGGGTGAGAAAAAAGCAGCGACCGTCGCGGTCTGGCGCTCGCCTCTGGCCTGGCAGGTCACCCTGTTTATGGGCCTGAATGCGATGCCGTTTTATGTTGCGGTCGGCTGGCTTCCAGCCATCCTTACGGACAGTGGACTCTCCTCAGCTCAGGCTGGTGAGGTACATGGCATCCTTCAGCTGACCACCGCCATTCCCGGCCTGATTCTGGCGGCCACGCTGCGTCGTCTTAACGATCAGAAATTAGCTGCTGCTGGCGTCAGCCTGTTAACCGCAGTGTCCTTTATCGGCATTCTGTATCTGCCAAATCTGGCGATGCTGTGGGCTGCGCTTCTCGGCTTCGGCTCAGGTGCCAGCATGATGCTGGGGCTGACCTTCATCGGTCTGCGTACTAAAAACGCCGGTGATGCTGCAGCACTGTCAGGCATGGCGCAGAGTGTCGGATATCTGATGGCGGCGATGGGGCCGCTGTTGCTGGGCAAAGTACAGGAGTTGTCCGGAGGCTGGACGGTGCCCTTACTGATGACCGCAGCAATCGCAGTAGCAGGAGCCTGTACCGGAATGGCTGCCGGACGAAATGTTCACCTGGAACCTGCACAGCAGCCGGGCTGAATTCGCTGACACTGCAGGGGAACGTTCGGTTCCTCTGCTGAGCTGTTCTGAAACGTATTCCTGCTTTCAGGACCCGCTTTTACCGGGAAGACCCCGTCTCACCTTCGCCATCGTTGAAAAGCCCGGCGACCCAGTCAGCAAAAGCACGCACGGCGGGAGAAAGAAAACGCTGATGCGGATAGAGCATCGTCACCGGCACTGAGGGTGGCTGCCAGTCCGCCAGAACCTCGACCAGTTTGCCTTGCTGCAGATTCTCCGAAATCACATTCTCAGCAAGCTGCGCCAGCCCAAAACCCTCAAGACACAGTCTGATATAGAGTCCCGTTTCGTTAACAGCTGCATCCCCCTCAACCGGAACTGAGAAGGCCTCAGTGCCTCGTGTAAAACGCAGTTCATTAGTGCGTCTTCCCGAACCGGAAAAGTAATGAATTGCCCGATGCTGTGACAACGTTTCAGGCGTCTCAGGGATACCAAACTTCCTGAGATAGTCAGGTGAGGCGCAGGTCACCCAGCGAAACCGGCCAAGCGGACGGGCAACCAGCGTGGAGTCGGTTAATTCACCGGTTCTTATGACGCAATCCACCCCTTCCTGAACAAGATCGACCTGCCGGTCGCTGACACCCATCATCAGGTAGATATCCGGATAGAGCCGGTAAAAATCTTTCAGGTTGGGCATGACGATGAAATGGGCAATCCCACCGGGCATATCAACCCGCAGCCGTCCCTGGGGGCGTCTGATGGATTCGGTCAGGCTGGATTCACTATGTTCTATCAGCGACAGGATCTGCCGGCACTGCGCCAGATACTTCAGGCCTTCAGGAGTAAGGCTGACACGCCTTGTCGTTCGGTTCAGCAGGCGCACCTGCAGGTATTTCTCCAGGTTTTTAATCGTGCTGGTAACGGTGGAGGAAGGCAGTGACAGTGTTTCTGCCGCGCGAACAAAACTCCCGGCCTCAGCAACCCGCGTGAAAACCTGCATAGCCTGAATCCGATCCATCTCCCGCCCCCGGATAATAGTAGGTCTGATTATTCGTGAATTATGAATGATGAAAACGCTTTAAGCATCTTTTTCAGGTTAATGGCGTGACGTATCGTTTCCCCATTAATCAGGAAAGAGGCAAGTTAATGACCGGTTACATCAGAAATATTGTTAACAATCAGAATGTCACTTCACAGGCTACGTTGATTCGCGGCGCGACGATATTGAGCATGGACGAGAACGTCGGTAACATTGAGCGCGGCGATATTCTCATCAACGGCTCAACGATAACCGCCGTGGGCCAGAACCTTGATGTGCCGGGTGCGCATGTCATTGATGCCACCAACATGATTGCCATGCCGGGAATGGTCGATTCTCATCGTCACGCATGGGAAGGGCAGCTGCGCCGCATTAACCCAAACGCCACCTGCCTGGATGACTACAGCAACGCCACGCACTTCTCCTTCGCTAAATATTACCGTCCTGCCGATATCTATGTCGGCAATCTGCTGACGGCGCTGGGCGCTATTGACGCGGGCATCACCACGATGATTGATAATTCGCACAACAGCCGGACCGCAGCGCATTCCGATGCCGCCGTCGAGGCCCTGCTTGATACCGGCATTCGCGCCATTCATGCTTCCGGTGCACCGGTAGCCGGCGAATGGGATAAAGCGCACTGGCCGGGAAACTGGCAGCGTCTGCAGGAGAAGTATTTCAAAGACAACCCTGAAAGGCTGGTTTCTCTCGCCGTCATGGCGCAGCTGGAGCCGGAATTATGGGCTGAAGCCCGCCGGCTGGGACTGTCGATCGTCACTGAGTTCTTTGGCGCTGAGATGGGGTCTGAACTTGAGTCGCTGCATCAGCAGGGACTGCTGGGTCCGGACAATATATTCAATCACTGCACGGCGCTGCCCGACCGGGGATGGGAAATTCTGCGGGAAGCGGGTGTCCGGGTGAACGTCTGCCCACGCTCAGATTCGCACTATGGGATCGAAAGCGGAATGTTTGCCATTGAGGCCGCGCAGCGTCATGGCATCAATCCCGGTCTGAGCGTAGACAATGAAACCTCATACAGCACCGACATGTTTATGGAGATGCGCGTCGCCTTCTACCTGCAGCGGGTGATGGGCATGCATCAGCAGCAGTGCTGTGATTCTGAACATGCGCTGAAAACGCTTCCGGCGGCGCAACTCCTCAAAGCCGCGACTCTCGATGGCGCAGCCTGTGCAGGGTTACAGGACACAGTTGGCAGTCTGACGCCAGGCAAGCAGGCCGACTTGGTGCTGATTAACGCCAGTGATCTCAATCTTTACCCGTCCGGCAACGCCTTTGGCACGGTGGTTCATGCCGCCGAGCGCAGCAACATCGACACCGTCATGATTGGCGGGCGCATCGTTAAACAGAACGGCACGGTGCTGGGCCTGGACAGCGAGCGACTGCGTGCGGCGATTGATGAGTCGCGTGAGCACCTGTTTGCCGCCTCTGGCTACCAGCCCGACATTTTTGCTGACGCCTTCCTGCCGCTGGAGCAGGCAGACTGACCGGGATGAAAAGCATGATCTATTACGTAATCGCCTTTGCCGCAGGTCTGGGGATCACCCTTCAGACGACCCTGAACAGCCAGCTGGCAAAGGGGCTGGGCGGCGATCCGGTCACTGCGGCGCTGTTTTCCTTTACGGCGGGCGCGTTCAGTCTGGGGATTTACGCGCTGCTGCGGGGTGGGTTAATGACATCGTTAGTGGCGATCCCGTCGCAACCCCTCTGGAGTCTGGCGGGCGGACTGATAGGCGCATGTGCCCTGTTCAGCTATGTCGTGCTGGCACCGAAAATCGGATTTTCAGCTCTGCTCGGGCTGGCGATTGTCGGACAGTTACTTTCTTCACAGATCATTGACCATTTTGGCCTGCTGGGCGCTATGCGGCGTCCGGTTTCGTTACTCAGACTGGGGGGAATGGTTGTCATGCTGGCCGGACTGGCCGTCATGCTTTTCGGCGATCGGCTCTCTGCACGGTTTCCGCAGTGACCGCGTTAGTCACGTCTGCTAACGCGCAACAGGACATTTATTTATCCGGAGGGTTAACATGTTTTCAATTGCAGCTGATGTCAGGAATACGCTGGGAGAGTGCCCGCTGTGGTGTGAAAGAACCCGCAGGCTTTTCTGGTCTGACATAGAAGCCAGTGAACTGCTCGCCTTAGAAGAAGGCAATGATGCTGTGATGCGCTGGTCGCTGCCTGTACGCTTTGGCTCCTTTGCACTGACTGAACAAAGTCATATTCTGCTGATGGGATTCGCGTCAGGGCTGGCTTTTTATGATCTTAATAGTGGGTTGCTTACCCCGGTGGCCGCTTCACCAGGAGACGCTGGCACCCGTATAGGTGATGGACGGTGTGACCGTGCCGGTAATTTTGTCTTCGGAACGATGGATGACGGTTATCCCGTTAAAGCCATCGGTAAGTTTCACCGGCTCAACGCGACGACGCTGACTGTTGAGACGCTCGCATTGCCCGACGTCGCTATCCCGAACAGCATCTGTTTTAGCCCCGAGGGTGGCACGCTCTATTACTGTGACTCGATGCAGGGTCGGATAATGTGCTGTGATTATCCCTCGCTGCGGAACCAGCGTGTGTTCGCAGAAACCGAAGGCAGCGGCGCGCCTGACGGCTCCTGCGTGGATGCAATGGGATATCTATGGAATGCTGAATGGGGAGGGAGCCGTGTTGTCCGTTACCGCCCGGATGGAACTACAGCCGCTATTCTGACGTCACCTGGAATGCAGAGCACCTGTCCGGCACTTGCTGGTGAGGGTTTTACCCGTCTCTATTGCACCACGGCTACAGTGGGACTCACTGCCCTGTCCGAATATGACGGTGCATTGCTCAAAGCTGAATCTGATGTCAGTCCCGGATTACCTGAGAACCACTTTGCAGCACACGCAGTTTTGGGGTTTTGAAATTGAGAGAACTTTGGTCGTTCTGCCTCAAAAAACATGTCCGCTTCTGGCACAAAGCGGACATTGAAAGCTTTTAGGATTTGACCTCCTGCACGCCGCATCTATTTTCAAACCTGCAATGGTATTGCTAGTGCAATGCGTGCCGCCAGGTCATCACGACGCGCTGAAAGCTGTATGATCATGTAGTTTATGGTGTCGGCAATCCCGATTCATCTGCCAAAACCAGTTGCCAGACTGCTTCACCCATCACTGTGCATGCTGCCTTACACGCCTGTTCCTAAAACCCAATTATCTGCATCGAAATCAAAAAGCTGACTTTAAAACCATTATGCAGCACTACAAATCCTGATCACGATATTGTGCACACCTCCCTGAGCTGTCTGGCCCCGGCTTCTTCATAAAGAGTCAGGATGTTTTGCCCCTAAACAGGATTACCGACGTTAAGCTGACACGCTGTCTTCGTCACTCATGGTTGATTGCTATTGTCGGGCATCTTTAAGCTAAACATTCAAATAATAGCACTGCAACCACAATATTCATTTTAATGTATTGAATGATAATGGGTAATTTTCACTTTTCTGAACTGCATTCTGACTAACAATGAGCGTACCTCAACGGGTATGCATGCCGAATCATGCGCCCCACTTTTAACAGGAGTTCAGATGTTATTCAGAAAAATGCTTTTATCTCTTTTGTCTTTCACATTGATGTGTACGGCAGCAATGGCTCGTGATCCTCATGAAAGACCCACCATGTCACTTGGCTATCAGCAGGCCAGGATTAAAGACTTTGGGGATATTCACGGAGGTAACTTCCGGTTTCAGTTTGAAAACGCTGAACGTTGGGGGGTGATGGGTTCGCTTACCGCGATGAAAAATAACTGGGATGACGAGTACACCGTATGCAGACAGGCTGATACCAAATGCAGGGATGATTACAAAATAAAGCATGCGATGGATAAGAAGGCTGAATATTATTCACTTCAGGCAGGGCCGACCTATCGTGTCTCAGATAAGATCAGCGTTTTCGCGCTCGCGGGTCTCTCTCACTCCAGTGTAATAACCAACGAAAAAGATGACCCGCAGCAATCGCCGATGACGGGCAATCAGCATTCATCCAATCAGTATGCTTACAGCTCTGGAGTGACACTCAATGCTACGGACAACCTGGCGCTTACAGCAGGCTATGAAGGGGCGCGTGCTTCGTATGATGGTAAGAAGCATGGCGTAAGAAGTGTGTTTATGGATGTAGGCTACAGGTTCTGAAGCTTACGTTTAATGGCTCAAAGGATGTGGGCCATCTTTTCCTTCAGAATGAGTACGATATCCCGAAAAACAGGAGTAAAATAACTGGCCAGGTTAGAGATATTCATTTTGGCCATTCTGGCCAGGCAGGAGGATTTGCAGCTTTCAAATCAAGCTTGTTGAGCTGGTCAAGATAACTAACCTGTTTTTCCAGCAGGTCAGACTCTTCAGCTGAAAGCTGTTTTTTCAGGAGCAGCCTTACCATGCCCGGCATGATTTTCGATACGGCCTCCTCTGTCAGTGCTTCTTTTTTATCTTCATAAGACGTCAAATCGTCATCATGCGACAGTTTAATCACTTTTCCTTCCGCATATTTCCACAGCCCGCTGTTATCAATCTGACGGCTTTGATCATCCTGCGCTATTTCGGCCACGCTCAGGTAAACCGGCCAGAGTGCTGACACATCGGAGCTTACGCTACGGATATATCCATCCGGATCGTATGCAATTTTTAACGTATCAGCAGCGAATAAACGCTGACTTGCATACCATTCATTCCCGGACTCATCGAAGAGAAATTTCAGACCGTATTCTTTTTGGCGTGAAATATCATCAGCACTGACCGGTTTTCCCGGTTTGAAGTTTTTAAGGTCGATCATGTCACTCCCCTTGTTCGATTGTCTGCCATTCATTTCCGACAAGAATCTGCAATGGTCGGGCTGTATATTCGTATCCTTTCTTTATTTTTCCCGGGTTTTTAAACCCCGTCATGATATAGCCAGGATCAAACTTAATCGCCTCTCCCTTTTTCCTGACTTCAGCTCCAAGTCGTACACGCTTAACACAGCGTTTAGTTATTTCATCTGTAGACGGAAACGGAACGATTCTGTCGCTGACCTTTTTCAGTTCCTTCATCACCCAGATAGATAACCAGCCACTGGCCTGAGACTCTTCAGTTTTCCATCGCGGACCATTGATATTTCCGTCCTCGCTGAATGTCACTTTTTCCATGACGATTTTTTCAGCCGTCAGTTTTCCCTTGATACCAACGTCCCCCGTCACTACCCCGCCCCCTAGCGACAGGAAATCTTTGGCTGCATCATCCTTGCTGTAGCCTTTATTGTTCTCCAGATAACGTTTATCAGCCTGTCCGAGACTGACTGCATGATGGGGTTTCAGTGCCTCTGACACCGGTGTTGCACCCCCAGTATTTCCGCACATCAGCCAGGCATTTAAGGAGCTGTTCCACTGGACCTGAATGAGCCCGCCATTAATGATTTCTCCGCCCTGCAGTTCCTGATGCACATGCGAATACAGCGGGTATGCTTTCCCCCCGTTCGCCGCGAATGTGCAGGCACCGGTATTGGCTTCCCGGGCTTTAAACGTGAGACGCATGCCATCCGTCAACTCTGCCAGTGCAGGCTTGTATGCCGCTGAATAACGATTTGCCGTGCCGCTATCGTGAGCAAATGTTGAAGCGCACTGCTGAATGGAGGGATAGATGCCACATGGCGGCAAAAACGGCGCACCCTCAATCATGAAAATACTGGCTTCCGTAATCGCGTTCATGCCCGCCGTGACAGTAATACCCCATGCCGCGACGTATCCTGCATCCGGCTGAGGTGTAATCTGTGACCCCGTGGGCGAAGACACCCCGGCTTTTAACATCAGGCGGCAGACACTTGACCGTTTTGCCGGCTGAGCTTTGCCAGAGTTACCGGGACCGCTGTAGGCCACTGCCGGGTTTGCCGCATTGTAATAAGGCAGTACCGTTTCGTCAGAGTCCACATCGTCATACCCGACCTGTACCAGGTAATTCATGCTGTGACCTGCTGAAGCAGGCGCGGTCAGTGTGAGCGAGGTTGCTTCATAGACGAGTCCCTGCTTCAGTATGAGTTCCGACGTATCTGCCGGGAGTGATGAGTACGGTGTGTTATCAGTATTCTGTAAACTGTAAATCTGGCCGGGGCCGACAATGACCCGCATGGACGCAGGACTGTCGGGTGTGCAATGCAGTCCATACAGACAGGTATCGGAGCCCAGTATGGCCATTGCAAGCTTTGCCATACCCGTCATAGCGAATTTATTGGTGTTGAGCAGGTCGGTTTCGAGCGGAATAGCGCCCGGATAAACAATCTGACGGTCCATAAAAATTTCCCATAAAAAACCCGCCGAAGCGGGGTGTATATAACGTTATGAATTAATGAAAAAAAATGTACAAACTCAGACTTTACTATTCCTGTTCCGATTAAAAGAGGTTCTATAGTATTTGCGCTTTTTGAACCTTTTGTACATATCTGAATTAAACAGTGAAACTGATTCTATTTGATCTCTGGGTATGACATGGCGATATTGGGTCAGCGATATCGGATGAGAGTCAAAGGTAATTCCACATTCACTGTAGTGCTCAGCATAATTCACTTCTTCCACAAAGCTCAGAGTGTCTTTGTCACGATACCCGCTCAGGAAAGGGATGATGACTATCGTATCGGTATCATGATCTTCAAGCCGGGCTTCATGAACAATGCCAATATATACCTTGCGAGAATGCATGGTTATGGAAACCATAAGATTATTGTTGCTTGTTATTGACTCAAAGAGAATGGCCTCGATAGGGCTGGAATTAGCTATCTCCCTGAATATCCTCAACCTTTCCTCAGGATTTCTTAGCTTTTTTTCTTCATTTTTTGATTCGCTAAAGCTAATAAGAACAGTGATAGCAACTAATAAAAGAAATGGAAGCCCGACACCCACAAATTTGACATTCAGAATGTCATAGGCAAAAGTAAATGCTTTGTATTTTTCGGTAAACAACAGCGGCGCATTTAATAGCCACATAGCCGCCAGTAAAGCAAACCATGCGACCATGAGAACGATGAAAGAAACAAAAACGTAATATGAGCCCTTGAGGGCCACCTGGAAATATGATTGCCAGCCCGTGGATTTTTTGAATTTATGCTTAGAAGGTATGTGGCTATTTACATACAGGTAACCACACACTAACACTATAACAATCAGTGCCGCGCTCATTAACCACCCGTTTTATTTTTTCTCAGCAAGCACTCGCATATTGTGAGCAATTGCGTTTTGAACGTCCTTATTTTTTAGGTTGATGCGTAAAGCACCACTACGGTCAAAGTAGTATCGCTCACTGGATTCTCCACCAGCCGGATTTTCTCTCGTATCCCACCGATTCTTTACAAAAAGATCCATTAATCTTTCGGGTTCCGACACTGTTTTAAGAAATTTTTTAAAATTCACCATTTAGCCTCCTTCCCAGAGCTCTGTATGCAGAGGTTGGGCCTCCATCGACAACCAGTTATTGCAAATGATCTGTGTTGTGATGGGTATCTATACAGTGAATATAATACTAATGATCTTGAATGGGCAAGGTTGTTCTCTAAACAAAACTAACATAACCGATTGCACATGAAATGAGTTAGCTTCGTCCAATCAACATCAGCCTGCCAGCACTAAACCAATCTTACCCAGACCAGAGTGCCTTCCATTTTGACAGCCGCGACAGCGGCATAAATCTGTGCATCCGTAATCCCGCCTGTGAACATGTGCCTGGATATATACTCGCCACGTGAAGCCCTGCTGTAACCGGATGAGGGAATGTGGTAGCCCGCCACCCAGGGTATGCCCTCACCTTTGGGGCGTCTGACCGCAACAAAGGCCTGATAAGGCAGATGACGGGATCCATAACCACCAGCAGCACCATATCCGGTTGCCGGTTCGCTATACGCGCCCGTATCTGCAGGGAGCAACGGCTCAAACACTACCGGCCGGCTTCCTGTTAATGTCTCAAGCACCTGAACAACCGCCTGGCGAGTGCCGCGCTCCCGCAGCAGATTCGTTCTGATCTGATTCCGGAATGGGTCGTCCTCCATCCCTGCGGGTCTGATAAGGCTACTGCCAAAAAAGTCATACGCCGCGAGATCAAGCCAGCCATGGGTGGCCGTCGCCACGCGTGTCTGCGACCGGGCATAAAGATAGAGTTTGTAGCACCAGGCCAGCGACTTCGCACATGCCGTCAGCGCGCCGAACAGAACCGGACTTTCATCAGCAAACCAGCCAGCAGGCAGAAGGGTATGAAGCCGGTTATAAAAGTCGTTTTGATCGCCTCTGGCCATTCAGCTCACCTTCACCATTCCGGGACGAATAACCTGCCTGTGAGAGGCTGCCATATCGGCAGTGCCGCCATTCAGCGTCAGTGACGAAACATTGGTCACCAGCGGACTGGCGCTGTAGGCCACTTTTACCAGTTGGGTGTATGCCAGCAGTTTCCCCAGCGCCAGGCTGCTGATGAACTGAATAATCGCTGTTCTGACCTGCCTGACAACTTCGCCATGATCAGCTGTCCCATCGGTGGTGATAACCAGAATGACATCTGCTTTGATTACATCTGGCGGAAATACACCAAATGTGACGGTAAATCCCCGCACCGCATCGATGGCTATAGCTGCCCGCTGGACAAAAGCGGCATCATGGTTGCCACTGCCATCATCCACCACGGCATAAAAATAACCGGGCTGATAGGTGCCATCCCACACGGCATTTTCTGTCAGGGTATAACTGACCCCATTCTGAAGATTACTGATGGCAAAGCCGATAGCCGCTTTGGTGGCTTTCGACAGTGAGGCAATCCACAGCACAAATCTCGCCCGGTAGCTGTCATCACTCTCTGCATCCTTGCCGTTAACAAACGCGGCGGTGTTGGTGACTGTGTCTACGTAGAGAATTGCCCCTGAAATGACTGTAACCGTTCCCGGCTGGGCATTACCCGCAGCGCCTGCTCTGTTCGCCTGCACCGGAACCACGAGAGAGCTGACGCCTGCTGCGATAACATAACCTGACTGATCAGCATCCCAGGCATCATTCGACGTGTCAGCGATCACCGCATAATGCTGGGCACCGTCTGTAGTAGTGACCTGCGCACCCACCGGGACCAGTGCCCGGCTGGTTGCTGTAAAGCGACTGAAGGTGACCTGCCCGATAGCCTGCACGGCAGAGAGCCGAGGAAAACTGAAGTCTGCCATCCAGCTGTCAAGGTCCTCGCCGGAGCATGTCGCGGCGCGGGTCGTGACCAGTAGCTTCACAATCAGCTGCTGTATCCACATGGCCACACCCGCATTCGACTCTGCCAGCGACCGGAGAATGCTGCCAATAGAGAAATCCACCAGCTTCAGTGCCCTGGCCTGAATAGCCGTAACCTGCTCGCTTACAAGCTCGGTAAAGGATTTTATATTGAGGGGTGCCATTGTTTACCTCGTGACATCGAAGATGAGGGTTTCCGGGGCGCCGGTCATGGCATCCGTATAGGACACTGACACACTGATCCCCCCCTCAATGCGATTCAGTTTTACAACCGGCGGCGGATGGCTGGCGACAGCCTCTTCCAGCAACATCTGGCCGCTGATGAGCGCCTTCCACTCTCCGGGCATGACTGCTTCACCAATTTTCTTGCCCAGTCCTGCCCCGTATTCCGGGTGAAAAACGTAGTCGCCGGGGTTGGTCAGAAGTCGCCGCAGAATGCGTTGTTTAGTGCGATCGCTTGCGGATGCCGTGCGTAAATCGCCAGTGGAAGAAGAGTCGAGGTCTCCTCCCGGGAAGTGATAGAGATCGTGCATCGGTTAACCCTGGAGAGTGACTGTGATTTTCTGCTCAGGCGGGGCGGTAAAGTTGCCCTGCCCTTTTTCGAGATGTTTATGGCCGTCATAAACAGTGCGGATACGATGAACCGTGCCATAGCGCCCATCGTTGTCGCGGATGTCTTTCCCTACGGTAAGATTCTTATCTATTCGCACGTCGCCACCGGTAAAGTGATGTGCCGGTGCGTCATAGGTGAGTTTTTCCTTCGCGGACAGCAGGACTTCCCCGTTGTTAAGAAACTTCAAAAGCGATCCGCTCTGGTGTACCAGCCAGAACTCACCGGAGGGTGGGCCCGGGCAGCGATCAGCATCGTTATAGAACTGCCCTTCTGCCATTCCTACACCAGTCAGGCCAGAATCAAATCCCACTTCCGCCACCGTGCCGAGCATCGGCCCTGCAGCCAGTCCCCAGCCGTTGCCTGCCCATGGCGTACTGAGGGGGATCCACCCCGTTTCCTCACCGGTCGGCTGGAGCTGAACTTTTATCGCATAACTGGCCGGATCGTATGCCGTGATAATGCCCTGACGTGTGCCGCTTTTACCGGCCATGCTCTGACGGGCCGTCGCCGCCATAATGTTGATCAGTGCTCTCACCGTTCCACCTCCAGCGCGGGGCTGTGATTCTTGCCGGATATGAGCATCCGGTAGCCCGTCTCCTGACTCAGCGTGCGACGCACCCGATCACAGAAATAATGCTGGTCAAAGAGGCTCTGTGTACCCTCTATGCGGACAGTTGCCTCAGGCATAAGCAGGTTGTCCCCGGCCAATGAACAGCTGAATACCATCTCATGCTGAATGATCTGCCGGTAGAGAGACCGGGCCAGCGCGTGGGCAGCCTCAGGCGTCAGTCCGTTGCGGATAACCCGATAAACCTGCTTGTCCGCTGTGGCTTTACCCGGTTCTGCCCCTTTGGCCGGAGCCGAAAAGACTGCCATAAACTGTCTGTTTTTAAGCTTTGCGTTCCAGCTCAGCACTTCTACCGTCACGCCTTTTGAAATCGTTAATGCTCGTGAAAAGGTCAGGTCATCGGAGACATTGCAACGGGGATACGCCTGCTCACCGGGGGGCTGCCAGCGGATAACATAATCGTCATTTCCGGCAGGGTCGCGTCGGGGTGCGAAATGCAGACTGTCACCTTCTACGTAAACCGAAAAGTTTTCTATCCCCGCCAGACTGGTTATCAGGTCCCATTCCGTCTGTTCGCCTGTCAGGTGAGTCGAATCAATCTGGTAGTACTCACCGACGCGCTGTGCCGTCGCCGTCACAACCGGTGTCAGGCCGTGTCGCTGCGCCAGCGTAGTGGCTATCTGTGAGCTGGTAAGATTTTTAAAGCTTTCGCCCAGGGTCTTCGCATCAATAAGTTTTGCGGTGAAATCGCGCCCTTCTGCGGAGATCTCAAAGCGTGCAGGTTCGTAATGCCACGTATCGATGTTGCCCGTGATGTATTTTTTCTCATTAATTCCCGCCTGCGTCTCAATCGAAATGAACAGCTCTGTCCTGATCGTGGTCTGCACCGCCCACCAGTTAAGCAGCTGCATGCCAGGCGGCAGCGCTGAAATCGCCAGCGTAAGCTCAAACGTACCTGCACCGCGAAAGGCATTGCTCTCAACACTGAACGACACAAAGGGCACCTCTGTGCCATTTAAAAGACATCGCCCGCTGACGTGGCGGGCGCTGGATTTGGTAATGGGGTTATTGACGTCCATCGTTAACTCGCTGGGCTGGTGGGTACTTTCAGCGTGTGAATGCCGCTCAGTTGCGGATCGGCCAGGTCATTGGCCTCGGCAATGCTGGTCCATAAAGAAGCGTCACCATACTGCTCTGATGCCACCTGATACAGATTGCCGCCTGACAGCGTTACTGCCCTTACACCACTGGCGGCCTGCCCTGCATTAACATTTTTGTTCAGTCTGCCCAGCACGTCCTGAAGATGATACAGGGCCGGGATGCGGGTGGCGTGGTCTGACTGAAGGAGCAGATTACTGACGGTCTTTGAAACGGGGTTGCCGGGCACCATTCCTCCAAGTGAGGTAATCTCACCTGCCGCTGCTTCAAGCAGCGCGAGCTCATGCTGAATGATGTTGCGTGCAGCGATGATGGGGCGGACAACGGCCTGCACCTGCGCGACCGTGGCATGCGCAAAATTCGTCACCGCCTTTACCGCCTGATGCAGATTTCTGACGGCCTGCGCCACGGCATCAATGTTTATGATACTGGCAAGGCCCAGTGCCCGGCCCAGGTCACTGTCAATCAGTCCCTGTAGCGCGCCGGTCAGGGCATCCACCTTCTCTGGCGAGCCCTCATTGCGGACAACCGCCACTTCAATGGAGTAAGGGCGACGCCAGATGTACTCGTAGACCGGGTTAAATGCCGTAATCACCACGGTGAAACGGTAATCATCCAGGGTCAGCACCACCGGGTGCCCTGCATCCCGCATGCGTTCCAGCACACTGACACGTTCACCAGCCTGAGCGCCCGTGATGATGCCAGACCAGAACAGCGGTTCGTATTCCGTACCCAGCACATCGATAATACGGCTGCCGCCAATCAGCTGATGCTGTACAGTTTTCTGCCTGCCGTGGATGGCAATCTGTTCAGGGACTTCAAATTCCAAAAACTCGAAGTCGCCCAGCATCAGCCGGGTTCCAGTCGGATCGACACCCTGCGCGAACGGCGCCAGTGAATTGAGAAATGACATACAGAATAGGCCTTGTTCAGAGGGAGACTGACGGTTACAGGGAAGCTACTGACGGGTATGTGCGATAACCTCTGTCAAAGCCAGGTGAGTCAGCAGACAGAGAATACTGATACCCGGTCATCTCATTCAGTGCAAAACAATGGGCTTACTTAAGCGCCAGTCCAGCCTGGGATATTTACTTTGTCAGGACGGCCAGGTGTTTCTCGTCCTTAGCCGCTGCCAGTGCGGTGTTGACGGCTTCTTCAAGTACTTCGTAAGTCACTTCACCCGTCAGCACACTGTCTCCGATAATGGTCGTCGGCGTACCTGTAAAATGAAGCCTTCTCATCAATTCTTTATTCACTTCAATAATATTCTGCGTATTGAGCGGATACGTGCTGAGTGAAATCCCGGCAGCATGCAGGGCTGAAGAGATACGCAATCCATTATCCATACCGCTGTCAGACATCAGCGCGTGATGGAATGCGTGAAATTTTTCGGGTTGCTCGATCCAGACTGAAAGAGCCCGGCGGGTAACGGCGGTTGAGGCTTCCGGCCCGAATGAAATCAGTTTGTAGGTGATGGCTATCTGAGGATAGGCCTTTAAAAGCCTTTCCAGGTTGGTATCCAGACGTTTGCAGTGAATACAGTCGTAATTCACGAAACTGACAATTTTTAGTTCTGGCTGCTCTGGACCGACGACAGGAGAAAGCGGATCGTTAAGCAATTTCAGGCGGATAATTGCATCAGTCTGCGACAGAGGCTGAGTCTGTTGTGACGTAACGGCACTGATGACCTGATGAGGCGTGACCTCTGCTGATGCAGGCCATACGCCAATGAGCATCAGCATGAACAGGTATTCATTGAGCATATCGGGACTCCACGGGCAATTTCACCGAAACCGCGGATAGCGGCAGTGAATGAGAAATTCAGTGGAGTCAGCATGACCAGAACGTCCTTCAGAATTCTGAAAACTCGCAGTCTGTGGCAACTGATAATATTGGTCGTCAGGGGAGCGACAGATTACCAGCCTGGCCGGGATAGACCATCAGCATTGTGGGGTCGAAGGTGCTGGTGGAGGCCGGTGCTCTGGCGGCCTGCTTACTGATGCCACTCATGACAGTGGCTACCAGTACCTGGCGCCCTTCATGCGTCATAAGCAGATTTACGGGCTGCGCTCCGTGGCTTACAGAGACAGGCGGTATCGGCGGGTACCTACCGGTTTTACGATACGCTTGCTCCCGCTGCTGCTGTCTTTCAAAGTCCGCCTGTGTAGGCATCCAGGGCTTATAGGCTACCCCGTTCTCAAAGGCGTTCTGACGGGCCAGTCTGTCACGCTCTGCCATTTCCCGGCTCTGCGATACTGTGCTGCCCGGATAAAGGGCGGCAAGCGTTACGGCAGAGATTATACCCGGCAGACCGGTAAGCGCGGCGGTGAGTCCCGTCAGACCCGTTGTGGCGCTTCGTCCGATCAGCAGGTCAATGCCCCAGCCCGCAAGCCTGAGCGGTGCAAGCAGTGCGCCCGCGGCATGTCTGATGAGCCAGAATCCGCCGCTGATACCTGCAAGGCCGGTAACCGCCAGTGCCGCCTGCCCAGCAAACTTCGCCATTTCGGGATGCCGGTGCGCAATGTCTGCCATCTGCTGAAGAGACTGCGTGAGTGTCTCAAGCCCCTGCGTGAACGTGTCCAGCAGACCGCCATCCTTCCCCATCACCCGTTGCAGGTCCTGCCATTTCTTTTGAAAATCTATGGCTTTGCCGTTATAGGTGCCGCCGACCGCAGCATAGGCATCATTCAGGCCGCGCGCGACACCGTAGGCATCGATACGGTGATGGATGGTCTCAAGCTGTTTGTCGATGAGACTGAACATCTTGCCGCCGGTACGCCCGAATATCAGGGCGTTCTCACGCTGCTTCTGTTCCTGGGTGTAATGGTGCGTGCGGTAGAGTGGCAGGATGACGCTTTCATAGTATTCGACTGGCGACTGGCTGAAGAGCTGCGCGTTGATAAGTGGATTGCCCCGGAAACGCTTCACGCCGCCCAGGCTGTTTAGCTCTATCTTGCTGGCATCCCAGATACCCATCGTCATCAGGTCGTGGGAGACCTGATTAGGCAGCTTCACAATCCCGTTTAACCGGTTATAAGCGGTCATCAGCGCATCACCCGCTGAACTGCCCTTCAGTTCACCTATAATCGGTTCCAGCTCAGCAAACAGAGCTTTATTGCTCAGGTTAAAGGCCGAGGTGCCCGCTTTGGCCATAAACTGACGGTACTGGGTGAAATCGACATTGCCGCCTGAAGACTGAATGGCACGGAACGCCGCGTCCATCAATTCATTAAAACGCTCCGGGCTTTTCAGTCCACCCGCCGTCTCGGTGAAGCGCAGCATATCCATCTGCTTCGTCGTGGTGGCCTCACGCTGATGCTCATCCAGCCCGCGTGAGGCGAAGGTGATACGCGCCAGCACCGGTGCCGCCAGTTTCGCTGCGCGCAGCTGCTCATCCAGCGTTTTTGCACCCGATTCGCTGAATACCCCCTGTGCTTCTACCAGATATTTCAGCATGTCAGTGGCCGAAGAGCCCCGGACCCGTGTGGTTTCTGCGAAACGTAGTGCTTCACGTGTCCCAGTCTCACTCATGCCGAACTGCCTGAACTTCTCGGTCATGGTCTGGTAGCGGGCAGCCTCATCAACAAAGCCTTTCAGCATTCTGAAACCCAGATAGCCGGTGGCCAGATTGGTCATACCGTCTGAATATGAGCCTCCGCCCGGTAGCCGGCCATTACCGCCGCCGTGGCCATTACCGCCGCCACCCCATCCACCAGGAGGGACGCCGTTATTCCAGCCATGCCACCAGCGACTGTTTCCTGAAGGCGGAGGCAGCGCAGGTCCACTGCCATTGTTGCCGTATCCACCGCTGCCGCCTGCAGCCGCGGCACCCGCAGCCAGAACGGGCAGCGTCATTGCTGCACCGTAACTGCCCGCCAGTAGTGGCACATTACGCGAAACACGGTTCATACGCTGAGTCTGGTCAGCTATTTCACGGATGGCACCGGCATATTCACGCGCACCGCGGGACGCGCTAGAAAACTCATTATTGAGGGAGCGATTAAGAGCCCGAAGTGCGGATGTGGCCTCACGGGCCGCACGGGTCAGTGCTTTGATGTTCCTGGTGATGGTGACGAACTTCTTATTCAGCTCAATCGCATCGCGGCTCAGCTGCATCAGGTTGCGTGTTATCTGGTCATCCAGCGCCAGCCGCACGGCTACGCGGTAAGCCTGAACATCCATGAGAACCTCGTTTTTCGGCCATAAAAAACCCGCCGGAGCGGGTCAGATTTTAAGAAAATAACATCGAGATTCGAAGCGACAGGGACTCTATAAGAGCCTCATACCATTCCTTCACTGTTGGATCGAATTGCAAAAACCACAGACTGAAGTAAACGCCTCCTACACCAGCGAGCATATGCAAGCTAAGATTGAACCAGTATGCGTGAGGCCGGTCGGTCTTATTGATAAACTCGCATATGGACGTGCCTTTGAAAGTCTTGGTGTAGACGCCTGTTCGGTAGTAATTGATTGCTTGCTTAACCATTACAAGCCCCGAGAGAAAAATTGCAATTACAGTGAACCAATAGCCGTAATCCATGCCAAGAAAATTCCTTTAATAAATAAGTCTTTAATTGAACCAGCGAGCTATTTGCATTTAATTATCAGACACATTTTTCGTCTCTGTATTTCCGTTTAATCTGCCATGACCAGACACTTTACATCATTAGTTCCGGCTCATCATTTAAGCATTAACAAATTCCAATCATAGCGAAAAGACCTGTTTTTTTATCAGGATTCCTATTCCAAAGCTTAAGCGTATATTGCCAATGGGGTCTTCCCATATGGCAAGGTTTAAGAATCATAAATGAACAAAACAATCGTGGCTCTAATCACTCTGGCTCTTCTTGCACCATCTGTCAGCTTTGCACGTGGTGGTCATTACGCTGGCGGACATGGCTCTGCCCATAAGTATGGCAAGTATAAAAATGCCCGTACTGGCAACCATTATGAGAAGCGACACTGATTAATCGTATGGCATTTTTACTCAAAGCCCACTCCGCTGGGCTTTTTTAATATGACAAAAAGAGTGAACAGACCAAAGAGCAGCTTAAGTTTTCAGTCAAGGTGCCGAAAATCAATAGTACGCCTGAGCCAAGCTTGTGAAAAACGATCATGTCAGTAGAAACCATTTACAGGCACTTTGAAAAAGCCTGGGCCGAAACGCCTCATGGAACCCTTAGTGATGTTCAACTCCGTTCAATCGCTGAAAACTGTAGCCGGGACGAAATAGCTGCAATTCACTTTGTCATAAAACTGTGCAATGCCGGTCTTGCTACATGCCCTGACTGGGATGTTGAAATGCAATACCTGCTTCACCAAAACATTCACACTTTACAGCGCCTGCTTGCTCAGATTGATTTGCTACGCAACCAATGAGCAGTGTTCATTCCCTGAACATAATCTGGCCTGTGCCGATGCCAAAGGCATGCAACTAAAGGAGAACGCTTAATGGAACAACCAAACCCTCTCGCAGTCCTGTCGTTGATCATCTGGTTTTTGATGTTTATCCCATGCTTCCGCATGGCTCAGAAAGCTGGTTTCGGCTGGAAGATGGCACTGTTGCTCTCGTGCCCGGGTATCCATTTCATCATGCTTTACGTCTTTGCTTACAAGAAGTGGCCGAATGCGCCATATCGATAAACGTTTATCAGCTGCTTTAACCTCAGATTAAATAGCCATAAAAAAACCCGCCAAAACGGGTTGAAGGCTTCTTGATTTTTGAAAAAAATTACTTTGGTTTGGGGTTAATCGAGATATTAAAGGTTCACATCAATAATTTTTTGAGTTAAATGGCAAATTTAAATCCAAATCGCGCTATTTATTACAACTCAAGCCATGAAATTAAATTTCAAAATACTGTCACGCTCGAATATTAAAAAACCTGTTAAAGCCAGAAATTATCAGTACATATTTCACCCATACCCTAGGGTGGAATGTTCACTCCCCTCTATCACGCTTGCCAAAAGCATATCCAAGCGCCAAGGTTAGAATTGGGGTGAATATTGACCAAACATCTTTTAATGCAGCTATTATATCTATTTTATCCGGATCATCTTTGTCGAAAACATAGTGAAAATAGGCAATCATCATGCCTGCGCTTAATATAGCACCAAGATAAAAGCAATACTTTAGCGTCATCCATATAAATGAATCCTTTGCATGCTCTCCAGTACCAATTTCATCGGCTATAGTACCTGGCTGATAGCCCCCAAGCGGACCTGACGATGGGACATGTGGCTTACTTTCGTCCTTTAGCGATAATGCACCAGGGTTAAGAGATGGCTGAATATTGTCTTCCATTAAATATCCTCATAAAAAGCATAAGTAGTGGAAGCAGCATTAACCCCTTCATTAGTTTTAAGAATGAAACTCAACCATGAAACATATACTTTTATATTATTTCGTGATCCAATTTCCATAGGTACTAACATTCCTGATGGCGCGGCAATAAGTTGAACTTTTTGAGCATGTTCGAGAATTACTATACCACCTTCAACTCTGGCAGTAATAGTCTGGTGAGCATGACTGTGTTCTGGTAACGTTTTAGTTATGAGCTTAACACTCAAACCACTTACATTAAACATTATCTCAGACATGCCAGCATCTCCTAAGACGTGATTAAACGTCCCGCTTTCGATTAGTTTTTTCCCGTCGCCAGATACTGATATCAACATTTTTCGACTTTAAGCTTGGTGGGTTTTGTATAATCTAACAAACCATTTTGATATTGCCAACTGCCTTTATTTCCTAGCAAGGTGACTCAAGCTCAACCCTACGATTGCTTAGGCAAAAACGTCTGATTCAAGATTTCACCGCAAATATCATGTTGATGTGAGACCTCACACTCAAACGAACCATTTTTTTAGGCGATATGCTTCAAGTTTACTGATATAAGCCAAGTTAGACTTGCTTTACTAATCTGGCTTAAAACACGGCATAATATTTCATAAACCATCTATAGATTTATGCCGTTAGTTATAGCCTCACCGATCGCTTCCAAGAGCGGGTCAATCTTCCTCACATATGCAGGCCCTATGAAGGGCCGCGGCGGAATGTGACTTGTTCCGACCTCCTGCCAGAGCCCGATGTCACTTTTGGTACCGACGATCGCTGCAAGTCCCATGACCTCACTCTGTATCGAATCTCTGAGTTCGCCTGAGCGCAAAAGCGGTTCGTCTTCACTGTAACCTCGGCGAACGCGCTCAACTTTGGTCGATTCTGCCAGCGGTGCCCAGGCATCAAAAGGCCCGTAAGCAGGCTGGTACACGCCAATTTCTTCCTTCGCTGTTTCCTCAATCTCTTTGACGATGACACGGAACCCCGCCTCCAGACCGGTAGCAATGGTGGCTGAGGCAGACGACAATTCACGCGCAAACTGCTCAAGGTCCACTACTTACCCTCCTCCCACCTTCGTGTGCTCCAGTTATAAGTGCCTCCCTCAAGCTCGCCAATGACCACACCCATAGCAATGCGCTCATGGGGCATCAGCGCTGTCAGGTCCGGAAAAATCACGCTGAACGGAACCCCGGCTTTCATCAGCCAGCACTGGTTTATAAACCCGGGGTTCTGCGCTAGTTTTTTGCAGCGGTCTCCGTTGCCTCATCCTCTTCATCTTTCGACCTGGCACGCAGGCTGGAATTGACCGCTTTGAGTCCGCTTTTGCCAAGAATGGCGAGCATGCTTTCAATCTGCTTCGGGTTCTGTGGTAACGGGTATTCCTCGCCGTCGATATCAGCCACGGCCGCCGCCGGAAAGGCATAAATGTTCATGTACATCACGTTGATGGCCATCTCAGGACCTACCGCAACGGTCAGGCGGGATTCCTGCACCGGGTCCAGCTCACGCAGGGTAATGACACGCCCGCTGGCATCCCGGACCTGATTTGACTTCACTGGCGATTCCGCCACGGCGGGTGGCGTCTCATGCACTCTGACCTGCACCATTGTTTACTCCTCAGTTCACTTTTTTGCGGCGGTTGGCTGTCCATGACAGGGTCTGGTTCACCGTTTTCTCGCCCTGCTTGTTACCGGCATCGGTAAGGTGAAACGACACACCCTCATAGCGGTACACGCTGATGGTGCCGTTTGACTCGGTAATGGTTTCGGTGATGGTGCCGCGGGGCTGATCGATACCGTTATAGTAGTTATCTTCCCACTTCGCCCAGAAGTCATCGAGCGTGGCATCCATACGTTCAGCCGTGATGGTGCCATTCCAGCCAACGGGGATCTGCAGTTCGTCGGTAATGCCGTTGAGCGGCGTGATTTTATGGGTCGAGACCTGCGGCTTTGAGTCAAAACTCATGATTTTTGGAATGCGCAGTTTCCCCGTGGGCGTATTGATATCGACAGCAATATCACGCCCGACGGTATAGCCAAGGGTTGGCATGTTTTATCTCCGGAGTAATGAATGTTGAAGTGTTCAGCGCAATAAGCTGTCTGAGACGGAGATGGACACGCTGCCGCCCCCTTCCAGATTCACCAGGAAGTAGCGCACCACATTGAGATATTTCACCTGCACATCGGCGGTCATGTAACCCAGTGCCACGCGCGCATCCGGGTTATTGGTCGCATCGAGGCGCACCGCAAAGGCAGGTCCGCCATTCGGGTCGCCGATCATCTTCAGCATCTCCAGATTCGACAGGAAAGACTCCAGCGTACTTTTGGTTTCCCGGCGCAGGTCTGTGGTCTGATTGTCACCTACGACGCTGCCGAAGCTGGCCGCGATGGTCAGTGACAGGAAGTTGGTCATGCGGGTGTAGGTATCATCGTTCTGGGTCGGATTCGATGAGGTATTGCGCCCGGAGCGCATCCCAAAGTAACTGCCGCCCGGACAGGGATTGGTGATGACATCGAGGCGGGCTGAATTGATGGCCCCGATTTCTGGCACGGAGTAAGGACGCCCCGCAAGCTGCCGCTCGGTGGCAATAATGCCGGGGATGCGCTTGTTGAGCGTGGAAATATGCGGTGCACGGGCGGCAATGTTTGCCGCTTCAAACGTGGCGGGCGCAATCATGCGGCTTGTGCCGTTTGCGGTATCTTTCCAGTAAGGCCAGTCACCCACTATCAGCTTGAAATGCCAGTCGTCCACGCCTGAGCTGTTAAGCGCTTCAGACACCGCCTTACAGCCAGCGGAGGCCGGGCCCTGGCCGATGGCATAGGCACCTTCGGAGCGCGCAAACGCTGCCATGGCGGGCCAGCACGCTTTATCGGTCACATCGGTAAGGTTGATGACCTGTGAATTCGTGCCACGCAGGGCATACATGCCCTTACGGGGTGCATCAGTGCCATCCGTCCCCAGGAGCGTAGCATCCGTGATACCGGTCGCGCCGTCAGTGCCGCCACTGAGAGTAACCTCTTTAACCGCGGCCTGTGCGGGCGCTTCATTTTCAGTGACTTTCGCACGTACCAGCTGGCTAGGGCCACGGATATTCATCTGGCCGTGATTTACTGCCTGCGCTATGGCTTTCCACAACACATCCCCTTCACCCTGCAGGTTATCGAAGACTTCCGCACTCACGCCCGGCAGACTGAGGGTCAGTTTTTTCGAATTCACGGCGGTACCGCTGCCGATACCTGCAATTATCTGGTTTCCCCGCGTACCGCTGTAGAGTGCGGTCAGCAGCAGGCCTGATTTACTGGCATTTTCACAGAGTCGGCCACTGGCCGCTTTATCCTGACCGTTTGTCACACGCACACAGTTCAGGTTTGCAGCACCCAGCTGCAGTGAAATGGCAGCCGCCGTGGCCAGGTCATACTGGCGGTCTTTAGGCGCGCCCAGAAAGAAGGCCATGTCGTTATCAGAACGGATACAAAAGGCGCTGTTAACCGGTCCCCAGCATGCCACACCCACCAGCCCCAGCCCGTCGGTGGGTACACCGTTAATGTAACGGGCCCGGGGCGGGACAACCTGGACATAAAGGTCAGGTGCCGTGAGTGCAGACGTGTTGAGGTCGCCGGTTGAATAAATCGGCATGAGAGAGACTCCGTATGCGTGAGCGGATGCTGGAAAAAAA
>LIDZ01002111.1_pt2 | contig 27927 bp, 22 predicted proteins | sample 644651 | NCBI WGS metagenome assembly LIDZ01 (sample SAMN03856242, study PRJNA289617) | food metagenome | isolation source: wine grapes on drying loft during traditional withering process | host: Vitis vinifera cv. Corvina | place: Italy: Gargagnago di S. Ambrogio di Valpolicella | collected 2014-01 | reverse complement strand
GGGGTACATATTATGTATTCGGTTCTCATATAGAAGCCGCTAAGTCTACAGATTTACAGAATTGGACTAAATTCACTAACTCATATACCACCCCTGATAATTCACTATATGGGGATTTATCAAAAAATTTAGCTGGTTCATTTGCTTGGGCTGGTGAAAACGATTCCGACAGCAAAGGAGGGTATTCTGTTTGGGCACCGTATGTTTTCTGGAATAAAACGTACATGAACACTAATGGAAAAAAAGGTGCATATATGATATATTATTGTACTTCTTCTACTTATAAGCGATCATGTATAGGTTATGCTGTATCCCAAAATATAGCGGGACCATATACTTATGTGGATACCATTGTATATTCCGGTTTTACAAGTGCAGATGCCTATGACAGTGGAAGTAAAATAAATACTAAATATACTAATACGAATATTAAATCATTGATTGATAAGGGTACATTAACAGGAGCAAGTTCAAATTGGTTTACAAGTAGTGGTGATTATAATACAAGTTATTCACCAAACGCTATAGATCCAAATTTGTTTTACGATAAAGATGGAACTCTTTGGATGACTTACGGCTCTTGGTCTGGTGGAATTTATATTCTTAAAATCAATGAGACAACTGGTAAAGCAGTATATCCAGGAAAAGATGGAACTACAAAAGGTGGTAATTCTACTGATAGATATTTTGGAACTAAAATATCAGGTGGATACACGAAATCAGGAGAAGGTTCTAGTGTTGTATATGATAAGAAAACTGGATATTATTATTTATATGTATCTTATGCAGGACTCGCAGCTAATGGTGGCTATAATATGAGAATGTTCAGATCAAAAATGCCAGATGGTCCTTATGTGGATGCTGCTGAAAATAATGCTACATTACCAGGCAATATTGATAATACTTATAGTGGTATTAAACTAATGGGCAACTATAAATTTGATTGTTTAAGCACAGGGTATAAATCACCTGGAGGTAATAGCTCATTTATTGATTCAGATGGACAGATGTATCTTGTATACCATACAAGGTTTGATAATGGCACAGAGGGGCATGAAGTGAGGGTACATCAGATGTTTATAAATCAAGATGGATGGCCTGTAGTAGCACCTTATGAATATAGTGGCGATAGCATTTCTAAAAAAGGTTATTCAGATGATGAAGTGGTCGGTTACTATCAATTTATAAATCAAGGTAATTCTAATAGTGCTACAATGCTGGATACACTAAATGTTAAATTAAAGAAAAATCATACAATAACAGGTGATGCTACTGGCACTTGGAACATGGAAAAAGACTCATATTTTATGAATGTTACTATTAATGGAATAACTTACAAAGGAGTATTTTTCAAACAACAAGATGAATCTAAAAATGTATCTAAAGTAATGACATTTACTGCTGTTGGCAGCAATAACCAGTGTATTTGGGGAAGCAAATTGAATTTAAACAGTAGTAAAGCAGTTGAGTATGCAGCAAATGCTTTAGCAAATAAAATTCCTAGTAGCACAAAATCAAATATAATATTACCTATTGTAGGTGCTTATGATACATCAATTTCATGGTCTTCAAGCAATTCAAGTGTAATTGATAATAAAGGGGTAGTAAACCGCATTGTAAGTGACGTAGATGTTACTCTAACAGCAACAGTGTCTAAGGCTAAATCGGTTGCTACTAAAGCTTTTAAGGTAACGGTGAAAGGAAAATTAGACAAACTCGATGTGTCACTTGCTTATAAATATGATTTTAATACATTAGATGGCTCCAAAACAGTTTTAAATAGTGGGAGCAAAATAGGAGATGCCACATTAGTAGGTTCAGCATCAATTGTAAAAGATTCTAATAGAGGTAATGTACTTAAGATTACAAATGTAGCAGGAGATATAAAAACTAAATATCTTTTATTACCAAATGATACTTTTGATGGGATCACATCAGAAGGATATACAATAGGAATGTGGGTAAATGTAGATTCCAAGGACCAAAATTACATGGAAAACAACGCATTGTTTGAAGCAAATGCAGGGGGTCAATACAAGAATAAGTGGAAATTTATATTCCAGAATCAATTCTAATGGGGCATGGGCAGATGCAACTGATATTTCATCACAATTAATAGCAAATACATGGCAGTATGTAGCCTATACAGTGAATTCACAAGGTATTGCGGTGTATTTAAACGGTAATGAAGTTGGTAATGCAAAAAGTGATTTATCAGCATGTTTTACAAACAATTTTTTATCTAAGATGACAGATGCTAGAGTGGGAAGCAGTAATATTTGGGGAGATTCAGATATATCATCTGCCAAATTCGGAAGTGTGTCAATTTATAATACTGCATTAACGGATGAAAAGGTAGAAGCACTTTACAATCAGGAAAATAAACTAGATAAGTGACAATATTCCGTAATCGCTCTGAGGCACATGAAATAAAAGTATATCATTGTAACTTGATTATTTATCTTGTTTGCTATATAAGTTTAAAATCACCTCATTCTGATAATAATCTAAATGAGGTGATTTTTGTGCTACCAAGTGCTAAATATGAGAAGATAATTGAATTTATGTGTGAATATAAAAAAATAAATAGGGATGAGTTATTTAAGATATTAAAAGATCAGCAGTGTAAATATTTAATGCTTTTGTTGTTAAATAAACATAAATGTATTGATAAAAGTATGATAAATAATTATTTCCCAAGTTACAGTAAACAGGCTATGAATTATGGATTTAGAAAAGCGCAAGAAAAGTTTCTTATAAACAAAGACTTTAGAGAATTATATTTTGAAATTGAAGACGACATTAAAAAATCATTATAGAAAATATAAAAAAATGGGTAGAAAAACACAAAAAAATGTGATACAATAGATTTTATGTTAATTGAACACAGAAACCCATTTTAATTAATTTTATAGGGTAATTTCTATTATAAATTTAATCTTTGTGTTTGTCAACATTTTTATATAAATATTTACTTAGGAGGAGTTTAAATGAAAACTACAAAATTTATTTTCGTTACAGGCGGAGTTGTTTCGTCATTAGGTAAAGGAATAACAGCTGCTTCACTTGGACGGTTGCTTAAAAATAGAGGATTAAAGGTTTCAATACAAAAATTTGATCCATACATAAATATTGATCCTGGAACTATGAGTCCATATCAACATGGAGAGGTATTTGTTACAGATGATGGTGCTGAAACAGATCTGGATCTTGGACATTATGAAAGATTTATTGATGAAAATTTGAGTAAAAATAGTAATGTTACTACTGGTAAGGTCTATTGGACAGTATTAACAAAAGAAAGAAGAGGAGACTATCTTGGAGGAACGGTTCAAGTAATCCCTCATATAACAAATGAACTTAAGGAAAGAGTTTATGCAGTTGCACAGGATGGTGATGTAGATGTTGTTATAACTGAAATTGGTGGAACAGTTGGAGATATTGAGTCACTTCCATTTTTAGAAGCTATAAGGCAGATAAAAAATGAGGTTGGAGTAGGAAATTCATGTTTTATACATGTTACTCTTGTACCATACCTTGAAAAGGCTGGGGAACTTAAAACGAAACCTACACAACACTCGGTAAAGGAACTTACAGGCATAGGTATTCAGCCAGATATAATTGTTTGTCGTTCACAAAAAGAATTATCTCAAGGATTAAGAGATAAAATTGGTCTGTTCTGTAATATGAGTGGAAATTCTGTAATACAAAATTTGGATGCTGAAAATTTATATGATGTTCCACTAATGCTACATGATCAAGGACTAGACAACCTAGTTTGTGAAAAATTAAATCTTAATTGTAAAGATGTAGATAACACTGAGTGGATTGACATGGTTAAAAGAATAAAGAATTTATCAGGAGTAGTGAACATTGCTTTAGTTGGTAAGTATGTAGCACTTCATGATGCATATATTTCAGTAGCAGAGTCATTATCACATGGTGGATTCGCAAATGGTACGAATGTGAATATCAAATGGATAAATGCTGAAGAAGTAAATAAAGAGAACGTAGATGAAGTATTAAAAGGTATGGATGGTGTCCTTGTTCCAGGTGGATTTGGAGATAGGGGTATAGAAGGAAAAATTGAAGCTACAAGATGGGCTAGAGAGAATAAAGTTCCATTCTTCGGAATTTGCCTGGGAATGCAGTGTGCTGTAGTTGAGTATGCAAGAAACATAGCTAAACTAAATGGTGCAAACAGTTCAGAAATAGATCCAAATACAAAATACCCAGTTATAGACTTAATGCCAGACCAAAAAGGTATAGACAAAATGGGTGGCACTATGAGGCTTGGAAAATACGAATGTAAAATAGCAGATGGTACAAATTCAAAAAATGCTTATGGAGAATCTGTAATTTCTGAAAGACATAGACATAGATATGAATTTAACAATGATTTTAGAGAAGCTTTAGTTTCAAAAGGACTTATAGTTGCAGGTACAAGCCCAGATGATAGACTAGTAGAAATCGTTGAACTTAAAAATCATCCTTGGTTTGTAGGGGTTCAATTTCACCCAGAATTCAAATCAAGGCCAAACAGACCACATCCATTATTTGGAGAATTTATAAAAGCAGCAATGAACAACCAAAACAAATAATAAAAACAGACAAACAAACGGAGAAGCAGTTATCAGATTCCAGATACCAAATGCCAGACAGAGAAGCAGTTACCAGATTTCAGGTACCAAATACCAGTTAAAGTCCCTTCAACTGGTATTTGGCACCTGGTACTTGGTAACTGCTTCTTTGGTTTCCATTTGTTAAATTTCCTAATTCATCGCCATATATATCCTTAGCACGGGTTTTGCCAGAAATGTTTAGCAGGACTCCAGATTAGAATATTTTCATGACCTAAAACAGGGTTTTCATGCCAGAAGTGTTTAAATTTCAAAATATTTGTATTATAGTATAAATAGTGGCTGTAGTAATGGAACAAAAGTATGGAATATTAAGCATGAAATTTGCAGATTTAAATTATAGCTAAAAACTACAGATTTTCGTTCAGTTACTACACAGATTTCTGATTTTGGCTGAAGGAGATGTTAACAATAAAAAATGTTATGAATGAAAATTGTCTCTTATTAAATGAATTAAAAGATGTTTTGAATGATTCTGAAGTTAAAAATAATCAAGATTTAACTAATATTCTTATTCCATTTAAAATAAAACTTGAACATGACGAAGAATATAATCTTATTTGCGCAAAACTAAGTAATGCTATAACATTATACCTAATCACAAATAAGTTTAAAGCTCCTAAATCAGTTTTAAATTTACATAATAGTGTAGGTAATGTTTCAAGTAAATATAGAGGTTTCCCTTCTTTTATTAATTGGTTTTAAGCCATTTATAAATGGCAATTTAATTAAAAATCACCCTTTTGTTTAGTATGTATAAGTATTTTTTTGAAATAAAAAAATTTCTTATTGATCTTTATCAATTGGGGATTGGAGAACCAACTTCTATCCATCATTAATTTATAAGGGGGAAAATCGTGAATGAAAAAGAAAAAAGATAAACAAACAGCAATTAGCCTTTTTGATATTTTTAAAGGTTTGATTTTGGAGAAGAGTTCACAAGACAATGGATATTCCAAAATTCTAGACATTTTAAATCATGCAATTGAACGGGTTACAAAGGGAAGCCCAATACCACAACTGGAGGCACGAGCAGTATTTCGAAACATTAGCACAATATGTTTTGTAGACAAAATAAAATTAAATGAAAAAGAAGCTGATATTCTCCAGAAAATAGACCATTTCTCACATTCGAAAAAAGATGAACAAACAGCAATTAGCCTTTTTGATATTTTTAAAGGTTTGATTTTGGAAAATAGTTCACAAGACAATAGATATTACAAAATTCTAGACTTTTTAAATTGTGCAATTGAACGGGTTGCAAATGGAAGCCAAACACCACAACTGGAGGCACGATCAGTATTTCATAACATTAGCACAATATGTTTTGTAGACAAAATAAAATTAAATGTAGAAGAAGCTGCTGTTCTCCAGAAAATAGACCATTTCTCACATTCCAAAGGAATTTGGGGAGAAATGAATACTTTGAATATCTCAAATATGTGTATTAGTAAGTAATGTTAATTAAAACTAATAATTCATATAGATATGCAACATAATTTCTACTTTACCCTTAGTTACAGAGAAGCAGTTATCAGATTCCAGATACCAATTAAAGTCCCTTCAACTGGTATTTGGCACCTTGCTCTTGGTAACTGCTTCTCTGTCTGCTTCTTTGTCTTTCATAAGTAAAAATATATAGTATTCTCAATTTATATATATAAATACATTTGATAGAAGCATCGCAAAACATGTGAAAGAGGCTATTCGAGCAAAGCTTTAGCGAGTAGCCTCTGAACGTGTTTTGCCATGCTTCCTTCATTGTAGTTTAGTAAATAAATTATTTGAAATAAAATAATTTTATAGCGTCACATGCTTTTATTTTTTTCTGTTCATTTATTTGGTAACTATATTTAGGCATATATTTGCTAATATTAAATATACTTGGATTGGATTGTATCCAATGAATAATGTGTTTTAATTCATCTGTGTCTATCTCATAATCAAAAATTGATAAAATTCGTATACCAAAGATTTTAAGATAAATTTCTTTGGAATTTTTCCAAGATAAATAATTTCCTGAAGTTTTAAATAACATTGTCACATAGTCCTTTATAACATTATTTATAGCGTCGATATTTTCATTATATAAAACATCTATTGATGTAACTTTAGCCATAACTCTAGCAATTGTATTTATAAAATCTTCTTTTATTACTTTCACTTCATCAGGCTTTAGAGAAGAATGAAGTATAAGTAAAGCTGGATTTTTATAGAATTTACTCTTTAAAAATTTTATGAAGCTCTCAAAATCCTCAGCATTATTTCCAATCTCAATTTCAAATAATATTCTAAAAAATAGGTTCCATTGGAAATCCTTGTTTATATTATCCAGTATAAGTTCACCAAGGATTTCTGAGAAGGTATCATTAAAACACGGTTTTCGTTCGAAGGAAATTTCAACACTAAAATCAATTTTATTTTTTGAAACTTCATTTAATCTTGAAAAAGTTTTTAAAAGTACAGTGGTATAATCATCTAAATCCTGTGCATTGTTTGTCCTAAAAATGTATTTCATTATTATGTCACAAGATTTTCTGAAATCCACTAAAAAACCTAAGTTTTTATTCATTCGTTTTGAATATATATCAAAAATAAATACAGACATCATTGTTTCAGTTTGTAGTGTTTTGGAAGTTGTGCTGAAACCATTCATCTCATCCATCTGCTTGCACATACTGCTTAACTGGTTATCTATCATTGTAAGACTATTTTTTATAGAACCTAAGGTGCTAGCCATTATATTGTCGCCGGGCATGTAGTTATAGTTTTTGTAAATAATTTTATGTTCTATCTCCCCCCAAAACATATTTACCAAGGATTTTATTTGAAGTTCAAAATTAACACGTATTCCGTTTTTTTCATATAAACCGTCTATTCTATATATTTTAACTCCATTTTTTTGTTCTTGAGGTTGACTATCCGAAATATTTAATTTTACGGCAGTTGACTCTGAAGAGTAGTAAAGACCATCAGTAGAATTTTTATTAAATTGTTTTTTTAACAATTTATATATGCCTTCTTCGTCTTCAATAAATCTGCACTCAATCCGTATACCTATAATATCAGAAAGATTTTCAAATAACTCGTCTATAGCGTATTTTTTGTAGTAGGAATTTCTAAGTATTTTTTCTTTTAAACTTGGTGAAGATTTAACTCTTGATGTTATGTTAGAAAAACTGTCTTCTTTAGATAAAAAAGTATCTTCCAAATAGGTACTTATATCATTTGAAATTATTTCGAAAGTATCTTTTTTCTCTTCTAAAATTTCTGTAGCTTCTTCAATATAATCAAATATCTTTAGTTCCATCTGCAAAATCTCCTGAATTACATATTTTTATTAATTATATCATACACTTAAAATTAGACTAAGGCATCCACAAAAAAATAAACAGAATACTGACTTGTTATTTCTTTGTGGATACCTGAACATCTTTATTGAAAACACAATTGTCATTAGAGGAGTTTTTTATATTTTGTAGAATTATTTATAATAAAGAAATATTGTATATTACTGCAGGATAATTTGGGGGTGTAAAACTATGTTATGTAATACTAACTTAAGTATCTCTTTGAAGGATGAAATAGGACAGTATAAAATGGCGGATTTCAATCTGTTTCAAATTAATAATATAGATGATAAATTTGAAAATCTCCATATTTATTTAACTAATAATACAGGAATTGAAATAAAAGTGAAATGTCCAGTATGCCATAGATATCATTGTTATAAATTCAAAATAAGTGATTTCAAAATGAGCAAAATGTTTTTAGCAGGTTGTGAGTATTCAGGTATATCAATACTTTTTATTGGGAATAAACAGAAGATATCTGAAACAATAAATAGGTATAGGAAGATAGAAAATATGGTGCATACCATGATACAGGTATAAGCAAAAACTTTATTTGAAGTTTAATTATATGTGTTCGAGATTATTTTAATAGTATAATATGCAAGAAAGTATTGTTTTAAAGCAAGTTTAAGGTTATTATAGATGAGAATAGAAAAGAATAACTTAAAGTTTTAAAAAGTTGATGGATTGTAATATATGGTTACAGTTAAAAAAAGTATTCATATCTCTACTAATTCTTTTTAAATTCCTAATAAAAAATATCAAAATATAAAAATATAAAGAATATCAGAATATAATACGGAGGTGTTTTATTTTTGTATAATGGCGACCTAGAAAGTATGACGCTTGTTCAAATTAAAGAGACAGCAAAGGGGCTTGGAATAAAGAATTTATCAAAATTCAGAAAAAAAGAGCTTATTGAAGAGATAAACAGAGTATCTCCAGTTTCTATAAAAAAGGACGGGGTTGTGCTAAGAGAAAAAATAACTCCTAAAAGTAACGAAAATGTTACAATTGTGGAGAACAAAATAGAGACAATAAGCACAAATAATAGTGTGGATGAAAAAGACAATTCAAAAACGGAAGAAAATACTATAAAAAAATCGGAAACTGTAAGGAAACCTGAAGCTAGAGTGATCCAGCCAGCTAAAAATAATTTTCAATCTTTAACAAATACTAGCAGTGATAAAGTTGCACGAGAAGAAAAAAATGAGAAATTCAAAGAAATGGTAAATGATTCAGATTCAGCAAAGGGTGTTTTGGAGCTTGTTGATAACAATAACTTTGGTTTTTTGCGTGGAAAAAATTATTTAACAAGTACTGATGATATATATGTTTCTCCATCACAGATAAGAAGATTTAATCTTAGAACTGGTGATGAGGTTTCAGGAAAAGTTAGAACTCCAAAAGAAGGAGAAAAATTCAAGGCACTTTTATATGTTCAAAGTGTAAATGGGGAGCCTGCTGATAAGGCTGTGGGTAGAAAACCTTTTGAAACTTTAGTACCAATTTATCCAAATATAAGAATGAAACTTGAAAAAAATGAAAAAGAACTGTCTACAAGACTAATGGATCTTATGGCTCCTATAGGAAAAGGACAAAGAGGTATGATTGTGGCTCCACCTAAAGCTGGTAAAACAACGCTTTTAAAAACTGTGGCACAAAGCATATCATTAAATCACCCTGAAGTTAAACTTATAGTAGTTCTAATTGATGAACGACCTGAAGAAGTTACTGATATGAAAGATTCCATAAAAGGCGAGGTTATTTATTCAACCTTTGATGAAGAACCAGAACATCACACAAAGGTTGCTTATATGGTATTGGAACGTGCTAAGAGAATGGTTGAACAGGGTCAGGACGTAATTATACTTTTGGACAGTTTAACAAGACTTGCTAGAGCTTATAACCTTACCATAACACCAACTGGAAGAACTCTATCAGGAGGACTTGACCCTGGAGCATTACTTATGCCTAAAAAATTCTTTGGAGCAGCAAGAAATATCAAAGAAGGCGGAAGTCTTACAATACTTGCTACGGTACTTGTAGATACAGGAAGTAGAATGGATGATATGATTTTTGAAGAATTTAAGGGTACTGGTAATATGGAAGTACATCTTGATAGAAAACTTCAGGAAAAAAGAATTTTCCCTGCCATTGATATTTATAAATCTGGAACAAGGAAAGAAAATCTTCTTTTACCACAGGAAGAGTATGATGCAGCATCTTCAATTAGAAGAACATTATATAACGAAAATAGTACTCAAGGTGTAACTGAAAAGCTAATTAATCTTATGAGTAAGACGAGGACTAATAAAGATTTAATAAATGTTATAAACAAAGAAAAAGGGGAAAGATAAAATCTTTCCCCTTTGATATTGCAAGTATTATGCTTCTTCTGATAAATTGTATTTCTTTCTGAATTTCTCAACTCTTCCACCAACGTCAACAAAATTTTGTTTACCGGTGAAGAAAGGATGACAATTTGAACAAATATCAACTTTAAGCTCTTCTTTAGTTGAACCTGTTATAAAAGTATTTCCACATGCACATTTAACAACTGTATCATGATGATATGCTGGTTGTATGCTTTCTTTCACGTTTTTCACCTCTTTCAAATTACATGATAATAATTACAATATCAACTTCAATATTATATCATAGGTAAGAGATTATAGTCAATAACCATACACGATTATAAAAATACTCTTTAATAAATACATTATATCTGTTAAAATGTATAATGTTTATATTTGCATAACTCTAAGGGGGAAATTGAAATATGTACGGACCAAAGAATAGTGGCTGGATTGAGGTAGTTGTTGGACCAATGTACAGTGGAAAATCAGAAGAACTCATAAGAAGAATAAGAAGAGCTAAAATAGCAAGGCAGAAGGTTCAAGTCTTTAAACCTGAAATTGATATTAGATATAGTAACGACGATGTAGTTTCACATTGTGGGGAAAAGGAAGATGCAATTCCAATCAGTAGTAGCAGCGATATTATAAGATTATTAGATGACGATACTGATGTGGTGGCAGTGGATGAAGTGCAATTTTTTGATGATAGTATTGTTGATGTACTTAATAAAATTGCTGACAATAATAAAAGGGTTATATGTGCAGGACTAGATATGGATTTCAGAGGGGAACCTTTTGGATGCATTCCAAAACTTATGGCCATTGCAGAACTTGTGGATAAGATACAGGCAATTTGTATGGTATGTGGGAATCCAGCTACAAGGACTCAAAGATTATTTGATGGAAAACCAGCAAATTATAGTGACAAGGTAGTACTTATAGGCGCCACAGAATCTTATGAAGCCAGATGCAGAAAGTGTCATGATGTTCCTAATAAAGATGGGGTGTGAAAATGGATAAAAAGCATTCAGTAGGTGGTCAGGCTGTAATTGAAGGTGTAATGATGAGGGGAATTAAAGGCATTGCAACTGCAGTTAGAAAAAGTGATGGAAGCATAGTAGTTGATGTAAAAGAGACAGTACCATTTACAAAGAGAAATAAAATTTTAGGATTACCAATTATAAGAGGATTTGTCTCTCTTATTGAATCAATGGTAGTAGGTATACAAACATTAAATTATTCTGCTTCATTTTTTGAAGATGAGGAGGAAAGTGACCCATCTAAGTTTGAGGAATTTTTTAATAAAATATTTAAAGATAAGGCTGAAAATGTGTTTATGGGCTTATCTATGTTAATTTCCATGGTTTTTGCAGTAGGAATTTTTTTTATATTTCCTACTTTTTCAGCAAATATATTTAAAAAGGTTAATGTTAAAAACCCAGTGGTGCTGAATTTAATAGAGGGTTTAATTAGAGTAATTATCTTTATTATATATTTGGCACTCATAGGAAAAATGGAAGATATACAAAGGCTTTTTCAATATCATGGGGCTGAGCATAAAACTATATTTTGTTATGAACATGATGAGGAACTTATACCTAAAAATGCAGCAAAATACTCAAGATTTCATCCTAGATGTGGAACAAACTTTATGTTTTTGGTTATGATAGTAAGTATATTAGTTTTTTCTCTTACAGGGTGGAAATCTTTAACTTTTAGAATTGTTTCCAGAATAGTATTACTTCCAGTTGTATCAGGACTTACCTATGAGGTAATAAGAGCTATGGGTAGAAGTGACAATAAATTTCTTCAAATATTTGCATATCCTGGATTAATGCTCCAGAAACTTACAACAAGAGAACCTGATGATAGTCAGCTTGAGGTTGCTATTGAGGCATTAAAAGCTGCAGAAGGAATTTCATAAAGAAAAGAGAAGAGCTTAAAAAAACAGTTAAAAGTTAAAAGAGAAAAGTTAAAAGTTAATGAAATTTTGCCTTAGGGCAAAATAAAATAGTGATTTATAAAATTCATAAATGTTGAAATCAGTCTTAAGGTAGGGGCTGATTTTTTTATTTTTTGAAAAATTCAGCAATTGAAGTAGCACACTTATAGTTCAATATATAAAAAAATTATAATAATATAATTATGGTAGGTCATAAAAGCAGGTAGCTAACAACTATTATAGCAATATATGCTATAATTGGAATGAGATCCTGAAACTTAATTATAATTATTGAGGAGGATAAGCTATGTACAAACTTCTAATTGCGGATGATGAATCAAGAATACGTAAGGGATTAAAGAATTGTATGGATTGGGAAAAATTGAATATCCAAATAGTTGCTGAAGCAGAAGATGGTAAAATGGCGTTAAAGCTTGCCAAGGAAATACATCCAGAAATAATTCTTCTCGACATATGTATGCCGTTTTTTAATGGATTAGAAGTTATAACACGATTAAAAGATATTAATGAACATTGTATTATTATAATAATCACAGGTTTTGACGAATTTGAATATACACATGAAGCATTAAAGTTAAAGGTTTTTGATTATATTTTAAAACCAGTGAATGTAGATAACTTAAAAGATGTGATTTTAAAGGCTTTACAGGAACTAAGTAAAATTGAAAAGCAGAGAGATTATTCAGAGTGGACAAACAGAAAACTAGATGAGAATTTAAATGATTTAAAGCGGACATTTTTAAATAATTGGTTAAATGGAGAGTTAACAGCACCACAGGTAATAAAAGAGTTGGAGTTTTTTGAAATTAAGCTTCATGGTAATATAGTAATACTAGTTATAAAGGTAATTGAAAAATTGGATTTGGAGGTATCTATTAGAAAATTGGATGTAAAACTTATAAATTTTGGAATTATAAATATAGTATGTGAATTATTGGATAAAGTTGTACTTACATTTGATGATGATGATAATAATATTGTAGTAATATGTAATGCAGATAATAGTATTGTATGGGGAAACATAGAAAATGAAATAAAAGATAAAATATATTTTTATATTCATCGCATGGTATTAATAGAGCAAAAAAAATTATTTACTAATGTTTTGGAAATAAAGAATACTTACAGAGAAATAAAAAAAACTATAAACCAAAAAATAAAGTATAAGCCCATAGTAATTTTAGCAATGAAGTATATTGATGAAGATTATAATGTAGACGATTTCAATATTGAGGTTGTTGCGGATAAACTAAAGGTAAGTTCTTCATATTTAAGTAAGTTGCTTAAACAAGAAATAGGGTTAGGATTTATTGATTATCTTACTTTTGTTAGGATTAAAAAATCAATATCGCTTATGGAAGATCCTACAATAAAAATTTACCAGGTGTCAGAAATGGTAGGCTATAGCAACCAACATTATTTTTGTAAAATATTCAAGAAAATCATGGGAATTTCTCCTAAGGAATATCAGGGAGGCAATTTATAAATGATTAGGAATTTTAAATTTAGAGGTATTATTATTTTATCAACGCTAATTGTGCTATCATCAGTACTTATTATTAATCTTACTAGTGAAAAAAAATCTGATGGTGTGGAATATGTCATTGGTATGTCTCAAGCCAATCTGTATGAGCCTTGGAGAATATCAATGAACGAAGAGATAATGAACGAAGTTAAAAAATATAAAAATGTAAAAATAATTTATAAGGATGCTGGAGGAGATACAAATAAGCAGAAAGATGATATCAATGAATTGGTAAATGATGGGGCAGATTTACTAATTGTATCAATAAATGATTCTGAGCAATTGACCCCCGTAGTAAGTAAAGTATATAAATCCATACCAGTAATATTACTTGATAGGGCCGTTGAAGGATACGATTATACACTATATATTGGTACCGATAATAACTCAATAGGTAGACAGGCCGGCCATATGGTTAAAGGTTTGGTTGGTAGCAAACAAGGTAAGGTTATAGAAGTTCAAGGATTATTAGATTCACCTCCTGTTATAAGCAGGAGTGAAGGATTCAGGGAGGAACTAAAGGGTTCTAAGAATATTGAAATAGCTAGAACCGTTATAGGGGAATGGCAAAGGGATGAAACAGAAGATAAAATTACCGAGGTATTAAAGGAAGATAAAGATATAGATGTGATTTTTGCACATAATGATTATATGGCACTTGGAGCTTACAAAGCTGCGTATAATTTAGGCATCAAAAATATAAAAATAATTGGAGTGGATGGGCTCCCTGACGAAAATGGTGGATTAGATTTGGTTTCAAAGGGCATTCTGAGTGGTACATTTACTTGTCCAACTGGAGGAAAAGAGGCAGTAGATTATGCCATGAATATTTTAAATAAGAAAGAGGCAACGCCCAAAAGGATAATATTAAGAAGTGATAAAGTTACAATTGATAATGTGAGTAAATATTTAAATAGAAAGGTGACGGTTTCAGGTAAACATAAAAAAATTATATTGGGATATGCACAGTTAAAATCTGAGAGTAGTTGGAGAGATGAAAATGAAGAATCAATTAAAGAAGCAGCTAAAGAGGCTGGGGTTGATTTGGTATTTTTAGAATCTGGTACAAATCAAGAGGATCAAAAAAAATTGATAAGAGAATTAATCAAAATGAAAGTAGATATTATTTCGTTTTCACCCTTTGTAGAATCTGGATGGGATGATGTTTTAAAAGAAGCGAAAAATGCAGGAATACCTGTAGTTATTACAGATAGAACAGTTGATTCGGATGATACTAATTGGGTTAGTAGTATAGGATCTGATTTTCTTGAGGAAGGAAAGAGAGTGGCAAGGGTATTAATGGAACATTGTGACAAACATAAGACAAATATTTTAGAAATCAAAGGTAATACAGGTTCAACACCTTCTATTGAAAGAGACCAGGGGTTTAGGGAAACAATTAAAAATTATAGTAATTATAAAATTATTAAATCTGATGTTGGAAATTTCACATATAAAGGTGGAAAAGAAGTTACAGAAAAATTTTTAAGGGCAAATAAAAATAAGATTAATGTTCTGTATGCACAAAATGATGATATGGCACTCGGAGCCATAGAGGCTATAAAAGAATATGGACTAATCCCAGGAAAAGATATTATAGTGTTAGGCATTGATGGAACACAAAGGGCACTGGATTCCATAAAAATGGGGCAAATGTATTGTACTATAGGATGTAATCCAATTTTGGGTCCACAGTTAATAAAAACCGTAGAACAAATAATGACTGGAAACGAAGTACCTCTCAAAATTATAAGTTCTGAAGATATTTTTGCTAAAGATAATTCGGGCAAATTTTAAAAATATAATGTTTATCTTAAAAGTATAAAAAATAGCTGATTAATGTAAATACATTAATTGGCTATTTTTATATAATTACAGATGTAAACGATATCTAAATATATTATTTAAGGGGGATAAAAAAATGAAATTTAAAAAGGTAGCTGCCATAATAGCAGCAATGATGCTTGCAACTTCTTTATTTGCAGGTTGTGCATCAGGTTCAGCAAGTAAAAGTGGAGATTCTGGTAAAAAGAAAGTAATAGGATTTGCTCAAGTTGGTGCGGAGAGTGGTTGGAGAACTGCTGAAACTACTTCTATTAAATCTATTCCAAAATTAGATCCAAATTATGAATTGAAATTCTCAGATGGTCAACAAAAGCAAGAAAATCAGATAAAGGCCATAAGAACTTTTATAGCAGAAAAAGTTGATATTATTGCGGTGGATCCAGTGGTAGAAACCGGTTGGGATACAGTACTTAAAGAAGCTAAGGATGCTAAGATACCAGTTGTTATAGTGGATAGAAGTGTAAAAGTTTCAGATGATTCTCTTTATACTTGTTTTTTAGGTTCTGATATGGAACTTGAAGGTAAAAAAGCTGCTCAATTAGTTATAGATAAATTTGGTAAGGATGCAAAAGTAAATATAGCTGAAATTCAAGGAACAGTTGGGTCAAGTGCTATGGTTGGTAGACAAAAAGGATTTAATGAAACGATTGCACCTTATTCGGGATACAAAATTATTAAATCTCAAACTGGTGATTTTACTCGTGCCAAAGGTAAAGAAGTTATGGAGGCATTCATGAAATCTGATGGAAATAAGATTAATGTTTTATGGTCTCATAATGATGATATGGGTGTTGGTGCTATACAAGCTATAGAAGAGGCTGGTAAAAAACCAGGAAAAGATATTTTCATAGTTTCAGTTGATGGTATTAAAGACATGTTCCAAATGATGGCTGATGGAAAAACTAATGGTATTGTTGAGTGTAACCCACTTTTAGGACCACAATTACTATCTACTTCAAAAGATGTATTAGCAAATAAAAAGGTAGATAAGAATATAAAATCAAAAGAGGGTGTGTTCACTCCAGACCAAGCTAAAAAAGAGTTACCTAACAGAAAATACTAACTAAAAAAGAAAGTTAAGAGTTAAGAGTTAAAAACTTTTCATGGTTGTTGAAAATAATTATAGATTTTTCTGCGCTAGCAGAAAAATTACAGTAACTTTTAACTCTTAACTCTAAACTTTTAACTAAAATTTGAAAGTTCTTCTTATACTCATAAATGTAGAAGAAGAGAAGGGGGTGGATAATAAATGTCAGATAGCAATATAGTTTTGGAAATGAAGGATATTTGTAAGTCGTTTCCCGGTGTAAAGGCTCTAGATTGTGTGGATTTTACACTAAAAAAAGGTGAGATCCATGCACTTATGGGGGAAAATGGCGCAGGTAAATCCACCTTAATTAAGGTGCTTACAGGAGTTTATGAAATAGATGAAGGCACTATAATGTTAAATGGGGAAAAAATTAAAATAGCGTCAACTGGAGATGCTCAAAAGAATGGTATAAGTACTGTTTATCAAGAAGTAAATTTATGTCTTAACCTAAGTGTAGCTGAAAATATTTATATTGGTCGTGAACCAACAAAAAACGGTAGAATTGATTGGAATACAATTAATAAAAATGCAGAAAAATTGTTAGAAGAGAGACTTAGCTTAAAGATAGATGTAAAAAAAGTACTATCTAACTATTCTGTTGCAATACAACAGATGGTAGCAATAGCAAGGGCAGTTGATATTTCAAGGGGAATATTAGTACTTGATGAACCAACTTCAAGTTTGGACCCAAGTGAAGTAGAACAATTATTTAATGTTATGAGAAAGTTGAAATCAGAAGGAATGTCAATTATATTTGTAACACATTTTTTAGATCAAGTTTATGAAATTTCTGATAAAATTACTGTACTGAGAAATGGCAGTTTAGTTGGAGATTACGATGCAGAAAAAATCACACGTATGGATTTAGTTTCTAAGATGATAGGAAAAGACTTCTCTGAAATAGAGCGAATAAATAATTCTGTAAAAAGATCATACGAAAAAATGAAAGGTGAGAATTTAATAGAAACACATAAACTTGGCAGAAAAGGGAGCATTGAACCTTTCGACATACAAATAAAAAAAGGCGAGGTTCTAGGCCTAGCTGGATTACTTGGATCAGGTAGAAGCGAGTGTGCTAGATTAATTTTTGGTATAGATAAAGCTGATCATGGAACTATCACTATAGGAGGTAAAACATATTCCTATATATTCCCTAAAAAAGCAATATCAGAAGGCTTCGGATTTTGTCCAGAAGACAGAAAGGTTGAAGGTATAGTTGGTAAATTAACTATAAGAGAGAATATAATACTTGGACTTCAGTCAAATAGAGGAATATTTAAGTATTTATCAATGAAGAAACAACAAGAAATATCAAAAAAATATATAGAATTATTAAAGATAAAGACACCTAGCATGGAGCAAAAAATTGAAAATTTAAGTGGAGGTAATCAACAAAAAGTTATTTTGGCAAGGTGGCTTGCAACTGATCCACAGCTTCTAATTCTTGATGAACCTACACGCGGGATTGATATTGGAGCAAAGGATGAAATAAAAAAACTTATTATAAAGTTAGCTAAAGGTGGTATGACAATTTTATTTATATCATCTGAACTTCAAGAAGTGGTTAACTGCTGTAATCGTGTGCTTATTTTAAGAGATAGAAACATTATAGGAGAATTATCAGGTGAAGATATACAGGAGTCTGGTATTATGCAAATCATTGCAGAAGGGGGGCAAAGTTTATGAATAAGACTGAACCTGAAAGTATTTTTATGAAATTTTATCATATGCAAATATTTTGGCCATTAATGTGCCTAATTGCCATGCTTTTGTTCAACTTTGCAGTAAGACCAGGATTTATGAGTATACAAGTTAAGGATGGCCATTTATTTGGAAATTTAATAGATATACTTAACCATGCAGCTCCACTTATATTGATTTCATTAGGGATGACTATAGTTATAGCAACGCAAGGTATTGATATCTCAGTTGGATCAATAATAGCAATAAGTGCGTCTGTTTCAGCAACGGTTATAGTTAGTGGAGGATCTGTTCCTGTAGCTATACTTTCTGGAATAATTGTTGGATTAATATGTGGCGCATGGAATGGATTCCTAGTGGCGTACATTGGTGTACAGCCTATGGTAGCCACATTGATTTTATACATCGTAGGAAGAGGTATTGCACAATTAATTACTGGTGGACAAATATTAACTTTTACTAATAAAAGTTTTATATTTATAGGAACGGGGTATTGGGTTTTCCCAGTGGCTATATTTATTGCTGCTTTTTGCACATTTATTATGTATTTATTAATAAGAAAGACAGCTTTAGGATTATTTGTTGAATCTATAGGTATTAATAGTAGTGCAAGTAGATTTTCTGGTATAAATGCCAAAAAAATAATTTTTTCACTTTATGTTATTTGTGGAGTACTTGCAGGAATAGCAGGCATAATTGTATGTTCTAATATAAAAAGTGCAGATGCTAACAATGCAGGGTTATGGTTTGAGTTAGATGCTATTTTAGCCACAGTTATTGGTGGAACTTCTATGGCTGGTGGAAGATTTTACTTAGGTGGAACTGTTATAGGAGCATTATTTATACAAACCCTTACAACAACAATTTATAGCATGGGGGTTCCTCCAGAAATTACACTTGTTGTTAAGGCTATAGTAGTAATAGTGGTTTGTCTTATACAGTCTGAAGAATTTAGAAACCTATTTAAAAGAAAAACATTCATAAATAGTAAAAAACGTAATGTAAAAGAGGTGACAGGGCTATGAGTAAAGTAGGAATCAAAAAGAGTAAGTTTAAGATTAACAAAGACTATATTTCCATATATGTTACTATAGCATTGTTTTTATTATTATTTTTAATTGGGTCTATACTTTATGATGGTTTTTTTTCAGAACAGGTATTTGTAAATCTTTTTATTGATAATGCATATTTGATTGTAGTAGTAGTAGGAGAAACATTAACTATTCTTACAGGAGGTATTGACCTTTCAGTAGGAGCAATGATAGCTTTTGTAAGTATGATTACAGCAAGTCTACTTAGAAAAGGAGTTAATCCATTTTTGGTTATGGCTTTTGTGCTTATTGTGGGATTGGTCTTTGGTACGGTTCAAGGGATATTAATACAAAAATTTAAACTTCATCCATGGATTGTAACACTGGCTGGTATGTTTTTTGCAAGAGGTGCAAGTTATGTTATAAGTATAGATACTATTGCCATTAATAACTCAATGTTTACATCAATTTCATCATTTAGAATACCGGTGGCACCGGGAACATTTATATCAATTAATGTAATTGTAGCATTGATAGTAGTTGCAGCATCTGTATATGGTTTAAAATATACAAAATTCGGCAGAACAGTATATGCAATTGGTGGAAATAGAAATTCAGCGGTACTTATGGGACTACCGGTAGCAAAAACTCAAATACTTGTATATACAATATCAGGTTTTTGTTCGTCACTAGGAGGATTATTATTCACCATATATACTCTCTCAGGGTATGGATTACATTGTAATGGTATGGAAATGGATGCAATTGCAGCCTGTGTAATAGGAGGTATTCTTTTAACGGGTGGTTCTGGATATCCTATAGGTCCAATGTTTGGTGTATTAACAACCGGCATAATTCAAAGTCTTATAATGTTTAATGGTTCTCTTAATTCATGGTGGACAAAAATTGCAGTAGGTATGTTGTTATTCTTGTTTATTGTATTGCAAAGAATTATTATTATAAGAGATGAGAAAAAGAAAATAGTTACAAGTTAGGGCACAACAATGAGGATACCCAAAGCCCAAAAAGGAAACAGAATATAATATTTTGTTTCCTTTTGGCATTTATGGAATTTAGTAAAGAAAAACTCTGCGTTGGGCATCTGAAAGAAAAAATACTAGTATACTGACTGGCTATTTTTTTAAGATGCTGAATATCTAATTCACTTATTGCTATGTTATAATAAGGGGTATATGGATATGATTGGGGAGATGAAATTGAAGAAAATTATATATTATTTTTTTAATAGCAAGATAGGTAATAGACTGATTATTTATTTTTTCTTAGTGATTTTATTACCTACAATAACAATAACAACTTTTGGAAATTTCATATATAAAAATTCAATTATTGAAGAGCAAAACTCAAATACAAAGCAAATGACAACGCAAATAAGTAATAACGTTGATTTCCATATTAAAGATACAGAAAATATAATTGATTACTTGTCAAAGGATTCTAGAGTACTAAAATTTTTAAATAATAATATAATCAATACCAGTCCAACCTATGATAATACAGAAAACGATGCATATAACGCTATACTAACATATTCAGATTTACATCCTGAAATTGCGGGAATAATGATTGTTAATGAAAGCGATATGTGTGTTAGCAATGTTATGGAACGAATATCAAGGGATCCACTTACAAATGAAAAATGGTATTTACAGGCTTCAAGAAATCCAACTAAAATACAACTTTTTAGTAAGCCAATAGGTCGTAATGTAACCAATATTTTTCAATATAGTGCAGAGGATGTAGTCGCTGTTTCAAAGGCAGTAATAGATGATAAAAGTGGGAAATGCGTAGGAGTTATTCTTATAGATGTGAAATTGGATAGTATTAAAAGTATTATTAAGAACGTTAAACCTGCTAAGGCGGGTTTTATATATATTGTAGATTCTAACGGAGAAATTGTTTATTCACCTGTAAACAATGTTGTATACAGGATTAAGCCGGAATGGTTTGATTATATTAGCAATAAAATTATGGTTAAGAGGATTAACGATAAGGATTATGAGCTAAATTATGATACTTCTAATTATACTAGCTGGAAAACAGTTGGTGTATTCCCTGTTGCTGAAAGTCTAAAGGGTATAGCAAATATAAAATATTATTCTATTGGGGTGGCTATAGTCACGTTAATATTTGCTGGAATACTAGCCATATTTTTTACTAGATCAATAGTTAAACCTATTACAAAATTGAAAATGCTTATGAAAGAAACTGAAAAAGGGAATCTTGATATCTATTTTGACAATAAATATAATGATGAAATAGGTGAACTTGGAAATGCTTTTAATAATATGATAAGTGAAATTAAAAAATTAATGACTTTAATTAAAATTCAAGAAAGGAGTAAAAGAAAAGCTGAAATTGAAATACTTCAAGCTCAAATAAAACCACATTTTTTGTATAATACCCTTGATACTATTCAATGGATGGCACAAGAACACGGAGCTTATGATATTATAAAAATTGTTCAAGCACTCACAGATCTTTTTAGAATTATTTTAAGCAACGGAGACGAGTTAATAATAATAAAAGAAGAAATTAAACATGTAGAAAGCTATCTTATAATACAAAAAATGAGATATGAGGACAAGATACAATATAAAATAAGTATCGATGAAAGTATATTAAAATGTCGAGTAATAAAGTTGACTCTTCAACCACTTGTGGAAAATGCAATATATCATGGGGTAAAGGAAAAAGAGGGAAAGGGTGAGATATTTATATATGGAGAAATGGTAAATAACAAAATACATTTTGTAGTTAAGGACAACGGAGTTGGTATGAAAGTGGAGGAGCTAAACAAATTAAATTCATCATTGAAAAGTGATAGTGGAAGAAAAGATTCAAATGGGTATGGCATATTTAATGTAAATGAGTTAATTAGGCTGAATTACGGAGAAAGTTTTGGACTCAGTTATGAGAGCGTGTATGGGGAAGGAACTACAGTTCATATATGGTACCCAGTAATTAGTTAAGAACTTATAAAAACAGTTAAAAGAGAAAAGAGAAAAGTTTAGGAAATTTTGCCTAGGGCAAAATAAAAGCAATTATTTGTTCTATTTTGTCTTAAGGCAAAATTCTCTTTAGTATTTAGTCCTTGTTTTATAATCATTAGCTTCATGTCCCGCGGTTTTGTGTTTTAACTATTCTCTATTCTATCTTAACTCTTAACTGCTTTTCAGTAGTATTCATTATTTAATATTTCTGATATTTTCCAATTATATGGCCAATGCCAGTTCTTATCATATTTATCCTTACAATACTTTTATTAAATATTTACAATAATACAAATGTTTCATAATATTGCAAATGAATTATTTATATTATTATGAAATAAAGTAGAATTAAGATATAACATGTACGTACATCATAATTTTATTTGCAATATTTTTAGCTGAATATTTAAGCCTTTGGTGAAAAAAGTTGGTATACACATAAGTTATATTACCACTTGTACGTACAATACCTGAGTAAAGAATATTGTTTGTGAAACTATATGATTTATGAAAATATAAAACGGTTTATAATAATCAAAATATTTAACATAATATGGTTGACATGAAACCGTATACTCTATATAATAAAAGTATAAATAGTTCAGATAGATATTAAATGTTTTATATTAATATAAAATAAACGTATCTGGAAAATATTTTGTAATATGCAGGATAATTGTCACTATTTAACACTGGGGGGTATGGCAGGATGGTAAAATCTAAAAAAGCAAAAATGGTTCTTGACAGGAATTATAAAATTTCACAAGTGGACAATCGTATATATGGATCATTTATAGAACATTTAGGAAGGGCAGTATATGGCGGAATCTATGAACCTGGACATTTTGACGCCGATGAAAAGGGTTTTAGAAAAGATGTAATGAAGTTAATTAAAGAATTAAATGTGCCTATAGTTAGATACCCTGGAGGTAACTTTGTATCAGGATATAACTGGGAAGATGGCGTAGGGCCAGTTGAAAAGAGACCGAGAAGAACGGAACTCGCCTGGGGAACAATTGAGACAAATGAAATTGGCACTAATGAATTCGTTGAATGGTCAAAAAAAGTTGGAACAGATGTAATGATGGCTGTAAACCTTGGTACACGTGGTGCAGATGCTGCCCGTAACCTTGTAGAATATTGTAATCATCCAAGTGGAACATATTGGAGTGATCTTAGAAGATCACATGGTTATGAAGAACCTCATAATATTAAAACCTGGTGTCTCGGAAATGAAATGGATGGACCCTGGCAAATATGTCATAAGACAGCAGAAGAATATGGCAGACTTGCAGCAGAAACAGCAAAAGTAATGAAATTAGTTGATCCTTCTATAGAGTTAGTAGTATGCGGAAGTTCAAGTATGGAAATGCCAACATTTGGACAATGGGAAGCAACGGTACTTGAGGAAACTTATGAACATGTGGATTATATTTCGCTTCATAGATATTATGGAAATGCTGAAAATGATACAGCAAATTATTTGGCAAAAACTCTTGATTTGGATGCTTTTATTAAGTCTGTAATAGCAACATGTGACTATGTAAAAGCAAAAAAAAGATCTAAAAAAACAATAAACTTATCCTTAGATGAATGGAATGTTTGGTTTCATTCAAATGAAGCAGATAAGAAAATTGAACCATGGTCAATCGCACCTCATCAGCTTGAAGATTTATATAATTTTGAAGATGCATTACTTGTTGGTGGACTACTTATAACAATGCTTAAACATGCAGATCGTTTAAAAATGGCGTGTCTTGCACAATTAGTAAACGTTATTGCGCCTATTATGACAGAAAACGAAGGAGCTTCATGGAAACAGACGATTTTTTATCCATTTATGCATGTTTCAAACTATGGAAGAGGATATGTAATCAAGCCTGTTATATCTTCACCATTATATGATACTAAAGATTTTACAGATGTGCCTGCATTAGAATCTATAGCAGTTTCAAATGAAGAAAAAGATGAACTAACAATTTTTGCATTAAACAGAGATCTTAATGATAATTTGGAGTTTCAATGTGATGTGAGAAGTTTTAAAGGGTATAAAATTGTAGAACATATTGTACTTGAAAGTAATGATGTACATGCAGTAAATACAAAAGACAATCCTAATAATGTGAAACCTCATAATAATGGAGATGCTAAAATTATTGATGGAATAATAGAAGCTAATCTTTCAAAACTTTCTTGGAATGTAATAAGACTGGCAAAACACTAGTTATTTATATATTGATTAGCATAAGCTAATTTATTATATTTATATATTTTTCAATATGATAAGGGGGATTCTTATGAAAAAGAGGAAAATCACAAGTCTATTTGTTATTTGTACGCTGGTAATTTCTATATTGCTTACGGGGTGTGGTAGTTCAGGTTCATCAGCTAGTAAAACCACAGATATAACACTTTGGACATTTGTAGGACTACATGGTACTTTCTATAAAAGCGCAGCAAAAGATTGGAACAAAGCACATCCAAATGAAAAAATAAATTTGAAGGTTACTGTATATCCTTACGCCGATATGCATAATAAACTTTTAGTTGCTCTTCAGTCAGGAGTTGGTGCACCTGATATTTCAGATGTAGAATTAGGTCAGTTTCCAAATTTCTTAAAGGGCAAACCACAACTTGCTGATTTAAGTGATCTTATTTCAAAGGATAAAGATAAATTTGCTCAGTCACGTCTTAATTTGTATAGCAAAGGTGGAAAACTTTATGGACTTGATTTCCATGTTGGAGCTACCGTTGCATTTTACAACAAAGATATATTTGCAAAGGCCGGAGTAGATCCTAATTCAATAAAGACTTGGGATGATTATATAGCAGCAGGAAAAGTTATAAAAGCAAAAACAGGAATTCTAATGAGTTACATTTCACAGACATCAGCATGGGATTTCAGTTTAATGGCTGGACAAAAGGGATCCGATATTTTTGATGATAAGGGCAATGTAACATTGGATGATCCAATAAATACAGCAACACTGCAGCAATTACATGACATGATATATGTAGATAAAATTTCAGCAGTATCTCCTGGCGGACAGGTTGATACAGAAGAAGGATATGGTGCTATAAATAAAGGAAAGGTTGCATCGGTTATAATGCCTTTTTGGTACACAAGTAGATTTTTAAGTTATATGCCTGATTTAAAAGGGAAAATGGTTGTAGCTCAGCCACCTACTTATACAGCAGCACAGGGTAATAAGTATGCAACTGAAGGACTAGGAGGAACTGGAACAGTTGTTCCAGCAATAGGAAAAAATATTGATCTTGCTAAACAATTTTTAAAATCAGCAAAGGAAACTAAACAAGCAAGTGTAGATATATGGAATGAACTTGGATTTGATCCACCTAGATTAGATGCATGGGATGATATCGCAAAGAATATGAAGGATAGTTCATATACGAAATATTTTGCAAATGGAAAACAGCTTTTTGATGTGTTAACTCCAATGGAAAATAGTATTAACTCCACAAAAAGTGTTACTTTGAGTCCTACAGCTAATGATTTGCTTAGTACTCAAGTACAATATAAAGTTCTTCTAAAGAATTCACAAGCTGCGGGACCTGCGTTAAAAGCAGCATCAGATGAGCTTAAGAAAAAAGCAAATACTAAGTAAGATGTAAATAATATTTAGGAGATACAATTAATTTTCAACTGTATCTCCTAAATATTTAAAAACAACTTTACCAAATGAAACTTCATAAAAAAAACAATGGAGGTAGTAATGTGGAAAAAAGTAAAAATGGAATAGTAAATAAATTGTTGTACTCTAAAAAAATAGCACCATATGTATTTGTTTTACCCTTTATAATTACCTTTCTCGTCTTTTTTATTTATCCTATTATAACTACAATTACAATGAGTTTTCAAAATGTAGCACCACAAGGTCAAACACAGTTTATAGGATTAACAAATTATAAGAATTTATTAAATACACATTTCTATACAGCGTTATGGAATAGTTTTAGATATACTTTTTGGACTTTATTAATTTTAGTGCCTATTCCTATAATATTGGCAGTTTTTCTAAATTCAAAAAAACTTGTAGGAAAAAAATTCTTTAGAGCGGCACTATTTGTACCAGTACTTACATCAGTTGTAGTAGCAGGCATAGTATTTAGACTTATATTTGGAGAATCAGCAGGATCACCATTTAACACATCTATAGCTATGTTTGGATTTTCACCTCAAGCATGGATAAGGGATGGAAAATATGCCATGACACTTATGGTATCACTAGCAGTATGGACGTGGATGGGAATAAATATAATATACTTTTTGTCTGGACTTCAGAATATACCAAATGAACTTTATGAATCAGCAAACATTGATGGAGCAGGACCTATAGCACAATTTGTGTATATAACAATGCCTATGTTAAAACCAGTTATAATATATGTTTTAACTATAAGTATATTTGCAGGTCTTTCTATGTTTACTCAAAGTTATGTTTTCTGGTCTAATGATTCTCCGCAAGACTCAGGACTGACAATTGTAGGATATCTCTATCAACAGGGTTTTCAAACAAGTAACTGGGGACTTGCATCTGCAATTGGTATAGTGCTTTTAATAATAGTGTTAACACTTAATTTAATTCAACTTAAAATGTTTGGATTATTTGACGAAGGAGTTGAATAGATATGCAATTATCTAAAAAGGCCGAAGCTTCGAAAATAAAAATTAAAGTTCCAAAAATAAAGAAAAAGAAGAAAGTTTCTGAGATTGTGATATCTGTTATTGTATTTATATTTTTTTGTATACTTGCAGTCATAGCACTTCTTCCATTTTATGCTATGTTACTAGCTTCATTTAAACCTGCAACAGAGTTATTTCGTTATGGATTAAATTTAAAGATAGATTTTAGTGTCATGAGTTTTAAAAATTATAATGCACTTTTTAATGATAGCACTATATTATATTTAAGTTGGTATAAAAATAGTGTACTTATAACACTTATAAATACATTGCTATCTTTGTTATTATCGTCCATGGTAGGCTATGGGCTTGCGAAGTACGATTTTAAAGGAAGAAATTTCATATTTATTTTAGTGCTTTTTGTAATGATGGTGCCTGTTGAAATATTGATACTGCCATTATATAAATTAACGGTGTCATTGAAAATTATAAACACATATTGGGGTATAATACTTCCATTTGTAATATCTCCATCAGCGGTATTTTTCTTTAGACAGTACGCACAGGGAATACCAAGAGATTTTATGGATGCAGCTCGTATTGATGGATGTTCGGAATATGGTATATTTCTCAAAATCATGGCACCACTTATGCAACCAGCATTTGGTGCAATGACAATACTTGTATCATTAGGAAGTTGGAATAACTTCTTATGGCCGTTAATTGAAATGAGAGAAGGAAACACATTTACACTTCCAGT
>LIDZ01000333.1_pt4 | contig 27944 bp, 23 predicted proteins | sample 644651 | NCBI WGS metagenome assembly LIDZ01 (sample SAMN03856242, study PRJNA289617) | food metagenome | isolation source: wine grapes on drying loft during traditional withering process | host: Vitis vinifera cv. Corvina | place: Italy: Gargagnago di S. Ambrogio di Valpolicella | collected 2014-01 | reverse complement strand
TTTAAATTTAAGTGATCTAAGTCTTTCTGTAATCATTGGAACTCCTTCACCGCTCCAACCGAATGAACCAAAGGCACCTGCTGCTTTACCTCTGTTCGTAATAGCACTGGCATGTGAAAGTAGATCCCATGATGGTTTTACGGCATCCTGATTTATAGTAGGTGATCCTACTAATATTCCACTTGCTTTTTCCATTAGTTCAGTTGCTTTTTCTGGATCAGTTTCAGTGATGTCATGAACCTCTGCTTTTATTCCCTTTTCATTTATGGCTTTAGCTAGATACCCTGCCATAGCCTTTGTATTTCCGTAAGCACTTATATAAAAAACCTGCACATTTTTTTCTTCTTTCTCTTCTTTTGCCCATTCTCTATACAGTTTTATGTACTTATCAGCATCGGTCATATGGACTGGACCATGACTTGGTGCAATTATGTCTATCTTTAGTCCCTCTATTTTATCAAGTCCAGTATTTACAAATCTCTTGAAAGGTGACATTATAACTTCAAAGTAATATTTCATTTCGGCTAAATAATCACCTTGGCATTTATCTTTAAGACAGTATTTAGGACAATAATGACATCCCATTACATCGCAAGTAAATAGAGTATTTGCTTCTTCATAATATGTAAACATTGTATCTGGCCAGTGCAAATTAGGTGCAGATATAAATTTAAGAGTGGACTTTCCTAAATTTAGACTTCCAAGTGCTATTGCATCCTGACTATTAAAATCTCTATTTACAATTTCTTTTGCATAATTAATTGCTGCTTTTGAAGCTACAACTATTGCATCTGGATATTCCTCTATAAGTTTAATTAATGAACCACTGTGATCTAGCTCTGTATGTTGAACAATTATATAGTCAACTTTTCTTTCACCAATTACTTCTTTTATATTTCCTAAAAATTCATCGAAAAATCCGCATTTCACGGAATCTATTACAGCTACTTTTTCATCATCAATTAAATAAGAGTTGTATGTACTTCCTCTCTTTGTTTCCATTATTATATCAAAAACTCTTAATTTTTCATCTTTCACTCCAACCCAGTGAATATTATCTTTTAGTTTTTCTGAACTCATAAAATTACCCTCCTATATTGTTGTTGTCATAATGCATAATCTAAGAAATAGCACTATCTATTTTATTACTGCATATTTATATGATTTACATAAACATAGATTGCCTTACCCATAATTCTACCACACTAAATTATTTTTTCAATGTACTCTAAGTTAAAAGTGATGAAATATCATTTTCATAACATACATATTCAAAATGTAATGCCCTTGTTAGTGAAACATAAAGTATTTTCTTATCAAGTTCATTGTCGCCGTAATTATCTTTATTACAATTATAAAGCACACTACAGTCAAACTCTAAACCCTTAGTCATATATGAAGGAATAATTATCTTTTCGAGTTTAACTTTTTTTTCTGTATCCTTTATAATCTCCCAATTATACTGACTGTATTTTTTTAAGAATTCTTTTATACTTTTACATTCCTCATAGGTTCTCCCTATGACTGCCACACTATTTTTTCCCTTTTCTTCACATTCCTTAACAATACGTTCTAAATTATTCACAAAATCTTTATTTCCTTTAAACTTGATTATTTCTGGTTCCTTTCCATGTCTTAAAACAGGCATAGCCGGTTTTAAACTATTTTCTTGCTTTTTAAGTACCTTATTAGCAAAATTTATTATTTCAACAGTTGAACGATAACTCTGAGTTAGTTGCACATAATTTGCTGAATTATTAAATACGTCTTTTATGAGATTTTCCCAATTGTTTATTCCCTTATAAAAATAAATTCCCTGTCCAATATCGCCCACAATTGTAAATGAATCATTTGTTGCCATATTCCTCATAACTGCATATTGAAAAGCACTATAATCTTGAGCTTCATCAATTACTATGTGTTTAAACAAAAAATCTTGTGGTACACCTTGAAGTTTGAATTTCAAATACATCATAGTAGTTAAATCATCGCTATCTATAATTCCATTTTTTTCATTACTTTCAAATTCATCTCTAATATATTTCCATAACTTTATAGGAATACTCTGCTCAGCAATCTTCTGTATTATTTCTTCATTATCTAACATTCTTTTGAGAAGCTGTTTTACATCTGAATGCTTCCATTTCTCAAAATATTTCTCCATACTTTCCTTTGATAACTTTAATATTTGTTTTTTCCTAACATCTCTTTCGTCATATATCTGTATTATTACTTTTCTTCTCTCATTTCCATCTTCCATATTTTTCTTTATTGTGGCTATTCTGCATTCAAAATCAAAGGAGATTTTTTGAATAAATTCAGGTAATTTTTCTTTAAGTTTATTATTAAAGTATCTTTTTATTTCATCTTTTCTCTTGTCTAGTGGCAAATGTGCCATATCGGATGCAAACAGTCTTCTTATTTCAGATGCTTTAAAAAGCACGAAGCCATCTATGTTAATATCTTGCACCTCGGCGTCTTCAATTTCAATGTATCTTATGTATCTATCTAAAATTCTCTTGTATAATAACGATCCTTTAATCTTACTACTCTCAGTTATATAATTTGTTTTTTCTTTTGACTCAAGTACAGATGCTAACTTTTTATCTTTAGTAATAACCTTTCCTTTAATTTTAAGGCTCTTTAACGCTAACTCCTCAAACGTCAACTGTCTAACTTGATCTATGCCAAGACTTGGCAGGACCATGGATATATAATCTAAAAACAGTTTATTGGGGGCAATTACTAAAATATCCTTTCCGCCCAATGTCTTACTATATTTATATAATAGATAAGCCAGCCTATGAAGTGCTATAGTCGTTTTTCCTGAACCTGCTGAACCTTGTACTATTAAAGGTGCATTTTTACCAGCCCTTATGATGTCATTTTGCTCTTTTTGTATAGTAGCAACTACATCCTTAAGTTTACTACTTACACTTTCCTCAAGATTTATCTTCAAAAACTCATCTGTAAGTACATTATCTCCATCAGCAGATTTTAAAATTATTTCGTTTATGCCCTCATCAAAAGCATCCATAAGTTCTCTATCCCTTATGAGAAATTTACGTTTTAAATTTAGTTCTCCATCAATAAAACCATCAGGTATTTCATATGATGTTTCCCCCTGAGTTTTGCTATAGTATAAATCAGAAATCGGTGCTCTCCAATCAATTACTATTTCATCACCTGTTTTATTATCTCCAAGTCCAAATTTGCCTATATAAAAGCTTTCATTATCTCTAAGTCTCTCTCTAAAATCAATTCTTGCAAAATATGGATCATCCTTTGCTTCCTTATATTTTTCTAAGTTTTTATGAGTTATTTCATATAGCCTCTGAGCTGTCTCTAATTCCTCATTATATCTTCCCTTTGATTCCTTTTTTAACTCTGCTATTTTCATCTTAATTTCGTTATCATTTTCATCGGCCAAGTGCATTTCATTTTCTATCCAGTCTTGTGTATCCTTAAGTTTATTCTTTTCAAATTCAAATTCTTTTTTTTCTATTGACACTTTTGGCACCTCATTTCATAGGAAAATTATCTACATGCAAGATATTATTATATATCTAACAATTAATTTATTCAATAGCTCTATTTTTAACTTTTCTTTCATATAATATATTGTTGTTATATGTGTCTTTGGAGGCGATTTTACTATATGAAAATTCTAATTACGGGAACTGATAATAATTTAGGCAAATATATAAAAAATTATTTTGGACAAACAAACGAAATTTTTGCATTCACAAAACAAATGCTTGATATATCAAAAAAAGATCTTACTTTTAAAACCATAACCTCTGTGAATCCTGACATGGTTATACATTTAGATTCACAGGAAAATATTGATACCTGTGAACTAGATGAATCCGGTGCCTACGTGCAAAATACAATAGGTACACTAAATGTTGCATATCCTTGTAGCATTTTAAACATACCAATAATTTATCTCTCAACCTCCTATGTTTATAATAATAACTCTCAATGTAGTAATTTTGAAACTGACGAATGTAACCCGGTAAATGTATATGGTAAAACAAAACTAGCTGGTGAAAAACTCATCAGAACCCTTTGCAGAAAATACTTTATAATTCGGACTGGCTGGACATTTGGATATGATGATTGTTTTGTTGCCAAAATAATCAATAACAAAAACTATTCCATATTTGTGTGTAGCACAGAAGTTGGTAATCCAACCTATGCTCATGACCTTTGTGATGCCATAAAAGAAATGCTTCATTCTGATTTATATGGAATTTATAACTGCTGCAACCCACCAAGCATAAGTAAATCTCTTTGGATTAAGGAAATTTTTAACCTTGCTAGTATTGAAAGAAATATTTTAGAGTTACCTGAAAGTTTTATTACTGGAACTGCAAAACGTCCATCAAATTCTTCCCTAAATGTGTCACTCATTAAAAATTGTTTTAATATAGATTTTCCAAGTTGGGATGTGCGGCTTTTGTCATATATGAATAATAAGGGATATATATTAAAAAAATAAACAGTGAGTGGAAGGCTTTAATTGTTAAAACCTCCCACTCACCGTCATAAAGTGACGCAGTAATACTATACGTAGCTTTCTAGTCCCCTTATCGACACCTCTCCAGAGATAAGTGCTTCACATTTTTCATCCTCGTATTCTACGACAAGGCTTCCATCCTGCTTAATTTCTAGTGCTCTTGCTTTTATGGCAAGACCCTTTTTTATAACTCTAATTTCCTTTCCAATTAAGATTGATTTTTCTCTGCAAATAGAAATAGGTTTTTCTATATCATCATTATCAACATAATTTTTGTACAAAACTTCTAAATTGTTCAAAATGCCTGCCACCAAAACTTTTCTATCAATCTTCTTGCCCATTTCTAGTTTAAGTGAAGTTGCAACTTTACTGGTTTCTTCATCAAAGTCATCAGATTCAACATTAACATTTATGCCAATTCCTAATACAACAAAATTCACCATTGTAAGTTCACAGCTCATCTCTGTCAGTATTCCACACACTTTTTTGTTATTTATTATAATATCATTGGGCCATTTAATAAGGCTCTCTATGCCCATGTCAGATAGTGCTAAATTTACTGCAGCAGCAGCAATTTGGGTAAGTAGTGATACCTTCATAGGCTCAATACTAGGTTTCATTATAATTGACATCCATATACCCTTTCCCTTAGGAGATATAAAACTCTTTCCACGCCGTCCTTTGCCTCCAGTCTGCTCTTCACTTATTACTACAGTTCCATGTGTCGCATTGCTAGATGCTAGCTTTTTTGCCTCTATGTTTGTTGATTCTAAAGAATTAAAATATATTATATTTCTACCTAATTTTTCAGTTTTTAACCCCTCTTCTATTTCCTCATAAGTTAATTTATCGGGACATGATAGTAACCTATATCCTCGTTTTGATATAGATTCAATTTCATATCCTTCTTCCTTTAACTGCTTAATACATTTCCAAATAGAAGTTCTACTCACTCCAAAACTTTCACTTATATTTTCTCCAGAAATAAAAACATTTCTATTTTTTTTTAACAATTTCAATATTTCTTTTTTCAATTTTAAGCCTCCTATATATTCTTTCCACTATACCATAAATGAACTGTACATATAAAAATACCATTATGAATATCAAAGGGAAAAGGTATCTGCTTTGTCCTTCCGTTATAAATTGAGTTAGGCTGAACATATAAAATAGCATTAAAATGTACACCTGAAATTTATAATTAATATTATCTCTATTTCCCTTATTTTTAATTAAATCCTTGATTTTCATTACGCTCAAAATTAAAATGTAAATAAGTGCAGGAACAAATACTAGTTTTCTTATTGTTTGAGTAAATATTTGCAATTTATGTTCTTGCTCATAGCTAAAATTATTCCCTGGATAAACCCAAGAAATATCTTCACCAGCAAAATATGTGTTTTTTAATCTTATAATTCCTAATTGAAGAAACCTTGCTGGATGTGATGCTATCCAATTTGAAGCTGCTGCCTTAAATATTTTACACCTAACTGCCCTGTTTCCATTTTTGTAAGGGGTAGTGTTTACAACAGAGTTTTTTACATTACTAGAAGACATCCATCCTCCAGTATTATTTTGTGAATTATTATTTATGTAAAGAACTACTCCACTATTAGTGGAAACATATGTAAGCTCACCCATAAGCTTTGAATTTCTATAAACAAGTGGTGAAATAGTTAACAGCACAAATAGAAGTATAATCAAGCTTGACGCCAATGTTTTCTTCAACTTTTTTGTACAAATTAACTCAACTAAAAAAATTCCAAATACATATACTAAAAACGATGCATGTATAATTGTAATAAACCCTGTTACGATTCCCATGTATATGTATTTATGTTTAACTTTGCTCAAATATATAGCAGTTACCATTAATAACATTGTGGTCATTAATATCTCTTTAGCTAAAATACTGTTATAAAATATATTATTCGGGAATAGCACAAAAACAATAAAAGTTATTTTCCTTGCGACTTCCTTAATATCTAACTTTTTTAGAATGTATAAAAATAATATATAACTTGTGCCTGTTAAAATCAAATTAAATATCTTTGCTTTGATAATACCTGCTCCAAATATCCAATAAACAAACCCTAAAGTAATTGGATATCCTATAGCTTGCCTAGTATCCCCCCAAAATCCACCACTTGCAATATCTGTGGCAAGACCGTTGTAATAATTAAAGTCAGAAATAGGTGTAGTCTTAATAAAAATCACCCATAAAATACTCAATATGAGTCCCAGTATGATAACTATGTAATAATAATATTTTTTTATTTTATTTATTAGCAAATCCACCAAACCTCTCCTTTTTTCTAAAATTCCCATAAAAAAAGTACTATATATATAATATCATATACAGTACTTTTTAAACTACCTTTTCCCTGTAACTTCCCTATTGTTTCAGAATAATAAAAACCATCTTTGTTATAACCTATTATAAGTTCTTTAGTTAATCATTTCTTCTTAAATCTAGATTGCACCGCTCGCTTTAAAACATCAAAAAAGCTTAAGGAAGAAATCATATGATCTGGATCCACATATTTTCTAATAGTACGAAGTACTTTTTTGGGTTCTTTAGAAGAAAACGTATAGGTAACATTTTTTTTAGTTCGGATCGCATATCGTGGAATCCACTTTCCTTTTAGCAATACGGATGCAATGACATAGTCAACATCTTCCCAAGGAATTTGAATACATTTGCGAGAATCATGAGAATTATAAAACTCAAAACCTTTGTCACCGATCATGATTTTCCCATAGTCGGTAAAACCCCCAAAAGATGTTGCATCAATTACTATATCCACCTTTGTATTCAGTGATTGAACCATACGTTCTACCTCTTTTCTCTTTTCTATTTTCCTTAACTCTGTTTATGTTTTAACAAAAGCCCAGGCTAAAAAGCCCAGGCTGAATAAAAAATATTACATTAATCCGATTAAGTGGAAAACAATACCCACTACGAATAGTCCAAGAATAATGATAATTGGAGATACTTTTTTCTTAAGTAGCCACATGCAAAGAAATGTCAACGCTAATCCTGCAAGTCCAGGAATAAGTGAATCCAAGTTATTTTGCAATGTTGTAACCTTGTGATCAGTTAATGACAAACCACCTGATTGTTGAAGTAGAGCTTGTTTAATACCATTTGCTCCAGCAGGAATTTTGCTCCAATCAATGAAGCCACCGTCAGCTATCTTAACGGATGATACTGTGGGTACAAATTTAATGGATACCCATCTGTTAACTAATGATCCTAAAATGAACATACCAAGGATGGATGCTCCTTTTGTAACATCTTGTAGTAAATTACCTGATACATCATCAGTGATACGAGAGCCTGCTTTGTAACCAAACTCTTGTGTATACCACATAAATGTCATACGGATTATATTCCAACCGAAGAAAAAGATAATTGGTCCAAGGATATTACCAGCCATAGCAAGAGAACCAGCTAATGCTCCTAGAATTGGCCTAACAGTAAACCAGAAAACTGGATCTCCCACACCTGCTAAAGGTCCCATCATACCAACTTTAACACCTTGAATAGTTACGTCATCCACTGGTAAACCATTTGCACGATCTTCTTCTAATGCTAATGTTACACCAACGACTGGTGAAGCTACATATGGGTGAGTGTTAAAGAACTCCAAGTGACGTTTTAAAGCGGCTGCTCGTTCTTCTTTAGTCTTATATAATTTCTTTATTGCGGGAATCATCAAGTAAGCCCAACCACCATTTTGCATTCTTTCATAGTTCCATGAACCTTGAAGAAATTGTGAACGCCACCAGACAGAAATACGATCTTTTTTTGTTAATTCTAATTTATTTGCCATTTTAATTTTCCCTCCTTTCTTAGTAGTTATCTATAATATCTCCTAATGGATCACCAGTATTTGAACTTCCACTATTACCTGAGCCACCTTGTTTAGTAAGCTTTAAGTAAATAAGAGCCAAACATATACCGATAGCCCCTAATCCGATAAGTGTGATTTGTGTAACAGTTGCTAACACAAAACCAATTGCAAAGAATGGCCATACTTCTTTTGTAGCCATCATGTTGATTACCATTGCATAACCAACAGCTACAACCATTCCACCACCGATTGCTAAACCAGCTGTTAACCAAGCAGGCATTGCTGTAAGTAATGTACGAATTGGCCCAGCGCCTACAGCTAAGATCAAAACTGCTGGAATTGCAATACGCACACCTTGCATACAAATAGCTATGACATGCCACATTTCAACTTTTCCGATGTCGCCTTTTTCAGCGGCAGCATCCATAAAATGTACCATTGCTGTAGCTATAGTTCTACAAATAATTGCTAATAATAGTCCTGCAACTGCTAATGGAACAGCAATAGCTATAGCTGAAGGAACTCCTGCTGTACCTTGGCCACCAAGAACTAAAATAATTGCTGATGCAACAGATGCCAGTGCTGCATCTGGTGCTACGGCAGCACCGATATTGGCCCAACCTAAAGCTATCATTTGAAGAGTACCACCTAAGATCAGACAAGGTAGTAAATTACCTGTAACTAAGCCGATTAACGTACATGCAACTACTGGTTGGTGGAAGTCAAATTCATCCAAGATACCTTCTACACCAGCTAGAAATGCAACGATAACGACTAATATCATTTGAATTATATTTAGAGTCATGATTATTAATCCTCCTTTTTTAATTAAATAGTTATATTATTTCAGTTTGTTTAATTCAACTTGTGCTTTTTTAAGAATTTCATCCATATTTTCTTTTGAATCATTTGGAACTTTACGAACATCAAAAGTTAGTCCTGCTTGTTTAAGCTTCTTGAAAGTATCAATATCTGCTTGATTAAAAGCAAGCACTTTGCTAGGTTGAACTTTACCTACAGCGTGAGCCATAGAACCGATATTGATTGTCTTCAAAGGTACTCCGCCTTCTACTGCTCTAAGAACATCTTGTGGATTTTCAAAAAGAAGCAATGCACGTTCTCCTCCAAATTGCTTATCATTTTTTGCAAGTTTAATCATTTGATTAATTGGAATAACATGAGCTTTAACACCTGGAGGAGCAGCTTGTGTAATCAATTTTGAACGGAGCTCATCTTTGCATACTTCATCGGACACCACAATAATTCTTGTAGGGTTCACATCTTTTGCCCAAGCAGTCGCTATTTGACCATGAAGTAAACGAGAGTCGATACGAGCTAAAACATATTTAAACGATCCTGGTGCACCTGTATTAGGCTTTTTATCGGCCGTTGCAGAAGATTTACCATTATCTGCTGGTTCTAATTCTTCAGGTTTAACTTTAACTCCTTCTTTAGCTGTTTCTAAGATATGAGCCGCAATTTTCTGTGCTGATTCCATTGAAGAACGTGAAGCATAAGCTTCGATCACCATTGGTAAATTCATACCAGCTACGATTGCCCACTTGTCTTTGTGTTCTTCAAATAAACCATTTGCTTGGTTGAATGGTGTACCGCCCCAAAGATCAACTAAGATTAAAACCTCATCTTGGCTCTCAAAGGATGCGATTGCATCTTTTATTTTCGCTTTAAAATCATCAGGTCCTTCGCTAGGCATCAACGTAACAGCTTGTACGTTTTCTTGTTCTCCGAATATCATCTTAGCAGATTGCAAGATGCCTTTAGCAAATTCTCCGTGACTCGCAAGAATAATTCCTACCATCTTTTATACCTCCTATTTTTTATTTGTTACAGTGAAATTTATATAAAAGTTTTTGAAAAACCTGTAACCAAATTAATAATCATAACGCTTACAACTAAAACCAATTCAATTTCATATAAGCAATTATCGTGACAAAATACCAAAACAATTAATAAAAGGTTTACATCACGCTACACTAAAACTTTGTTACTTTTGTAGAAGTGACTATGTTTAATCTTATAGTTTTGACATTAAATCTACTTTTGAATCTGAAGAAACTTTTCTTATTTCTAGTTCAATACCTTTTTCATTTAATTTTTTGAAAGCTTCAATATCTGTACCGTCTACTGATACTACACTAGTTATCTGTTTCTTTCCTTCTTTAAACGACATACCACCAATATTTACACTCTTTATGTCAACTCCACCTTCAACCATTCTTACAACATCAGTTGGATTAGTGAATAACAATAGCACTCTATCATTTTTGTATTTTGGAATGTTATAAGCTCTTATTGCCTCATCAATCCCTACAACACTTGATTTAATTCCTGGAGGTGCAACTTGCTCCAAAAGCGTCTTTCTAATTGAGTCCTTTATTACATCATCATTACATACAATTATTCTTTGACATTTTGTGGCCTTTGACCAAATTGTTGCTACTTGACCATGTATTAATCTGTCATCAATTCTTGCTAACACTATATTCATTATAAATTGTCCTCCATCTCATCACTATTTTTATTGTTTTTTAAAGCTTCTTATGCCTCAGATTTCTGATACCACCTAGTCACACTTATATATAGAGCAATTGCCGTGCCAACATAAGTGTATCAAAAATTAGATTTACTTTTTTTCCTTTAAAATAGCTGTTTATCATAGTAATAAAATATTGATTGCCAATTTAATGATACACTTATATTTTTTTTGATACTCTTATGCCATATTATCGTTAAAACAATACAATGCATTTTGTATATTGTTTAGTGTATCCCTTTTCATGCTTTTTATTAGTAATCTTCGAAACAATTGCCAAAATTCAATATTTCTTCTTTCAGATGCCTCAAATCATTTCGGACAAATAAAATATTTCATCATCTGTTAATGAGATATTTATAGTTTCTTTAAATATCTTACTAGCCTCTTTAATGATATTAACTTTACTATTATCTAGTTTCGCCCTATCTCCCTTGTATTTTAGTCCATCATTGATAACCATCCTCTCAAGAGCACAACCCAAATGCACCATTACTCTTATTCTCGTTGCATTATTGAAACTAACTTTAGTTTTCTCTTCCAACTCACTTACAAACTGATGCAAGATTCCTATTATTTTTGATGGATTCAAATAGGTTAAAAATTGGTTCAAACTATCCTCACATAAGTCTCTAGCAACCACATTCCCCCGTTTTGCCTTCACTGGTAAATTATTATCTTTAATTATGTTCATAAGCGTACCTTCGCCCTGCCTACTAATCAATTCCTCTAGTGAAATGAAAGGTGCGCTAATCTTAGGATTTACAATGCCAACCGACGCAATTATATTATATTTCAATTTAATATTTTTTATACTATCCTCAATACCATTTACACTTATAGGTAAAATTGAAATTTCATCCTCTGTAGTATTTAAAACAATTTCTTCAACCAGTTCCTTTAATTTAATTGCCGTCCCTTCACCCGTAGAACATATTGTTATAATTGCATTGTTTTTGCTAATATCAGCACTTGTTTCCTCTTCAAAAGCACTATAACCCCTAAATTCCTTTAGAGAACTGTAAATACTTTCTAAATCCATATCCAATATAGTTGCTTTCCTTATGGCTTCTAGAACTAGTGACGTTGTAACCATATCAAGTGTTTTCACCTTTATATCTGTTTTTTCTGTTATTATAGATTCAAAATTAACAAGAGAACCCATATCAACAAGTAGTAAGACCCCTTTACCCATATCTATTTCTCTTACTTTTTCTGTGATTTCATCCAAAGTCTGAGTAGGACTAACTTCTAAAGGCATATCTATTGCCTCTATTATACCTTCTCCTAAAAGTTGCTTGGCCACATTGACCATGCTGCTTGCTGTGCTACTTCCATGTGCCGCTACAATTATTGCTACATGCTGATTTGTTTGCTCTTCAGTAATAGAACTGATTAACAGTGTAAGATATATCACTTCAATCTTTGGAACAATCACATTATATTTTTTTTCAAGCATTCCTTTTACATCCACCGCAATATTAAATTCTGCACGTTTATCATCTATTATTCCCTCTATATTTGTATACTTAAGGTTTTGGTGATTACTTAACCTGTTTAAAAACGAGCTCAAATGTAAACTTAGAGCATATAAAAATCTATCAGTCAGTCTTTTATCAAGTTTTTTTTCAATCATGTCCATTATTTCTTCTGAAAATTTAAGAATATCTTCATCTACTATTTTTAATATTTTACTTCTACCATCCTCATCATTTTTAACCTTGTTATAAAAGGATTTAATATGCACATTAATATCAGTTGTAATAAATTTGTTTATATACTCTTCATCTGCACCTCCTTTTTTTAAAATTGCTGCTTTATCTTCTATTATCTTGTATAAATTAAAGGGTGGATCATAAGGATCTTTTTCAATTAATACACTGTGACCTTCTGGATTAATTATTAGCTCAGAATCTAAATAGCCAGATATTTCTTCCATTTCTTTACGTTTTCCACTTAGATAAAATAATCCACTTTTAATATCTGAAGGCAACGAATTAAAATCTATATCTATGAAATCCTTGTTATTGATACTATTCAAAAATCCTTTAGCGCAAATAAGCTGAATGTTTGATTTCATCTGACCAACATTTCCATAAGATGTACTTCCAATAATAGCCTTTACAGCTTCATCCTCAATTTTGATTACTTTATTTACTCTATGTGCCTCGTTGGCTAATAAAAATTTTACAAAATCAACTTTATCACTGGCTGCCCTTTTATCAAAGTTTGGAATAGTTATAATTATTGGTATTCTTCTTACAAATGTCTTTAGTAGTGATGAATTGGGATCTTCAGTAGTTGCTCCAATTATTAAAACCCTGGATTTTCTATTTCTCTCTGTCTCACCTAATCTATTAAACAGACCTGTATCCATAAAATAAAACAACATTTCCTGACCTTCTGGTGGTAATCTATGTATTTCATCTAGAAATAATATACCGTTATCTGCTTTTTCAACAATTCCAGCCTTTTCGCCATCCGCACCGGTATACGCTCCTTTAATATGTCCAAACAGATGTGATGTTAAAAGTTGAGGATTGTTATAATAATCAGCACAATTAAATACTATAAATGGTGATTTTTCATCCAGCTTCTTCACATACTTTGCTTGATTGTACATCATATTTGCAAACAAGGTTTTACCAACCCCTGTTTGACCTACAATCAACGTGTGTAAGCCATTAGGCGGGTATAGTATAGCTGCCTTTGCCTGTTCAATTTGATTTTTAAGACTAGTTTGCGCTCCTATAAGTTTATCAAAAGGACATCCTTCCTGGCTGGTCTCGTTTTTTTCTAGGAATAGCTCATTTAAATTTTTTATTTCTATTGGCCCAACTGGCAACTTTTTATTCCAAATTCTTTCTAAACAAGCATTATCAACGTATAATACAGGTCTAGATTTTATTTTTATTATTCTATCCTGTCTAAGCAATTCATTTAATTCCATACTTACGTTATTTCTTAAAATACCTAAACTCTGAGATATTTCAGTTGCGCTAAAACCGATTTTTTCCTCTAAGTTTTCTCGATTGAATTTTTCTGTTTTTTCAGCAATGTACTTATAGATTTTTTCACTTCTCTTCAAATTATCCCCCCCAAATTAATACACTTGATACACTTAATACACTTCCTTTATTATAAACTGTATTGAAATAAATATTCAAGTTTTAAGTGTAAAAAAACTTCTTAGCATCAATTTTTTAATTTGAATGCTAAAAAGTATCATTTTAAATTATTAAGTATAAATTTGTTTATAGCTTTAGCTACTCCATCATTGTCATTGGTATCCGTAATATAATCTGCTTTGCTTTTTACAAGTTCTGTTCCGTTTCCCATAGCAATGCCAAGACCTGCATATTCTATCATTGATAAATCATTTTGGCTATCACCTATAGTTATTATTTCTTCTGGTTCTAAATTATAATACTTTGCAAGTTCCTTAACTGCTTGTCCTTTTGATACACTTTTTGAAGTAATCTCAATATTATTTTTACTTGAACTTACAATCTCTAAATCAACTATTTTCTTAAAATCTTCTTTTGCTATTTCTAACCTACGTGGGCTTGTATCTAATATTTCACATTTAATTATATCCTTACTATTTTCTTTTATTGTTTTAAGCAAATTATGTTTTGATACATAACTTATTGTTAACTTTCCATTTTCAGAGTTCATCATAGATTTAAGAAATAGATATTTTGTAATAACATATATAAGTCTACTAGAGCTAATTATGCTGTTATGAGTATTTAAATTTAACCTTAATTTGTGTTTATTGCAAACCTCTATAATTTTAGCCAAATTTTCAATACCTAATTCATTTTTATAAATAACTTTGTCTGTTAACTTTTCTTTTATAATAGCCCCATTTGATGCTATTACTGGTGACTTTACACCTATTAAATTCGAATAAAAAGCTGCATTGCTGTAAACTCTTCCAGTAGCAATAACAATTTGCACACCTAAATCATGTGCTTTTTTAATGGCGTTTTTATTAATATCACTTACTACTCGTTTACTGTTCAAAAGTGTCCCATCCATATCAATACACATTAATTTATATTTCATATATTACCACCTGCATAATTTATTCAACTTTTGTTTGTATCTAATAATTAAGATTATATCATAAACTAATGCTTTTTGCCTTTAAGTTTATATTAAATTAACATTGATTTTTAGCTATTTAAAAACCAGATTGCGAAATTAAGAATGCCTGCAAAAGAAACCCACACAATATACGGTATCATCAAATACCCTGCTACTTTATCAATTCTAAAAAATTCAAAAGTCGTTAGTAAAATAAAAATTAATAGCATCAATAACTCCACAAAAGCAAGTCCATATAACCTGAATCTAAAAAATATTATAGACCATAAAAAGTTCAAGAATAATTGCAGTGCATATAAAACCAAAGCTTTTTTAACATCTTGACCTTGTTTTCCTTGTTCCCATACCCTATATGCTGCAATCCCCATTAATATATATAGAATTGTCCATACAATTGGAAACACCCACCCTGGCGGTGAAAATACTGGTTTTGTAAATCCCTCATAATCCTTCATATTATTCATACTTAAAAATCCACTGAGCCCACCTACTCCTAAAGCTATCAAAACGCTTACAAAAGCTGCCGCAATTTTGGTTTTATCCCCAACCTTTATTTTACTCAATTATGCACACCCCCACTCACATATTTAGTTAAAAGTTAAGAGTTAAGAGATAAAAGTTGTGGATGATTTTCTGCTAACGCAGAAAAATCTATTGAAATAATTAAATTTATTTTATTTTGCCCTAAGGCAAAATTTCATTCACTCTTAACCCTTAACTTTTATCTGTTAACTTTTTTTCTTCTCATATACAGTATTATATACTCATTCAAGCTGAACTATGCCTATTATAAAAGAGTTGTTTTTTCTCCCGTATAAAGAATTGCTAACCTGTGAAGGGGTCTTGTACATTCTATATAAAGAAGTTTTTTATCTAACTCTGTATTATAATTTTCATTTGATGCATCATAAATTATCACAGCATCAAATTCCAAACCTTTTGCCATATATGAAGACACTACCACTGTCCCACCTTTAATTTCTCTTTTATCTTCGCTTAACATATCTACCTTTATAAGATTTTTTAATTTTTTATAAACCTTTATTTTTTGTTTTTCGGTTTTGCATATGATTCCAATAGATTTGAGCCCCTGTGCATAGTACTTGTTTGTTATCTTTTTTATTTCCTTATTCATTTCATCCAAATTGTCCATATGTGAAAGCAGTGGTTCTTCCTCATGCCTTTCAAAAAATTCTATACCTGTATTGCTACTAAGAAGTTTCATGGAAAATGAATTTATCTCAAAGGAAGACCTATAACTTTTTTTTAAAGATAATTTAACCGATTTTTTCTTATTTAATAAGCTATTAATTTCATTATATATTTTATCCGTCTTATCTCTTTCAATTATTTGATTATAATCACCTAACACTGTGAATTTTGCATTTTTAAATAAAATACTAAATATTTTATACTGAATCGGATAATAATCTTGAGCTTCATCTATAACTACTTGCCTTATCTCATCATAATTTTTACTTTCTTCAACTATTAATTTAAGGTACAAAACAGCAGTGGCATCTTCAAAGCTCCTAAATCCACTATTTAAATTTTTAACAGTAATAGCTAATATTTCATCAATGTTTCCAGGTAGTACAATTCCCTCTGATATTTGTTTTAAAAGCCCTTGTTTATTAAACAACTGTTTATAGATTTCAAAGCAATCAACATGGGTAAAGCCAGGTATGTAATTTAAATTACTTTTAGTTTTAAGTAATAACCTTCTTTCTATCCTTTTAAGTCTTGATGCAATAGACATTTTTATTTTATTATTGAGGAATTCAATTTTTATATTTTCTTTTGTGTCCAAAAGTACTCCATCACAATAAGCATCTTTAAACTGTAGAATATTATTTTCATAATATTCTATGAATCTGTCTAAAATTGTAACAAACTCCAAAGAACCTTTGAATTTAATATTATCTAGCTTATTTTTACCAATAGCTGAATATTGCTTTTCAATTAAATATTCTAGGGCTAAACTTCTACTTTCTGCATTAAATTTATTTCCCAAATATCGTTTTGTTATTGCCTCATATGTAACCTCTTTCACATTTTCTTCTCCTAGTTCTGGTAATACGTCTGAAATATAATCGCTAAAAATAGAATTTGGTGAAATTATAATTATATTATTTGACTGTAATTTTAGTCCTAGACCAACATAGAGTAAAAATGCAATTCTGTGTAGTGCTATTGAAGTCTTTCCACTCCCCGCAGATCCTTGGACAATCAAAAGATCACTGTCTATATCTCTTATGATTATGTCTTGTTCCTTTTGAATTGTCTCCACTATATTTTTCATTTTGCTTGAAGAATTGTGACCTAATGCTTCTTGGAGAATTTCATCATTTATACCTGTGCTACTGTCAAAATAATAATTAAGTTTAGAATTTTCAATTTTATATTGCCTTTTTAATTCTATTTTCCCCTTAATTACGGCATTGGGAGCATCATAATAAGCTTCTCCTCCCACTTCACATCTATAGAACATACTTGAAACAGGAGCTCTCCAATCATGAACATAAATATCATCAGTTTTGTTATCCATTATGCTAAAACGACCTATATATATTTTGTCTTTATCCTCTTCAAAACCATCCTCAACAAAATCAAATCTTCCAAAATACGGAGACTTAATTGCCAATTCATATTTATTAAGCTCATTTTTATTATTGTGATAATTTCTATCTGCAGTTCTAAATTCCATAAGATGACTAGTCATTTCTGCAATTTTATCAAAATCATTTGAAGAATGCGAACTATTTTCCCACATTTCTTTTCCTGCCGTCCTAAATTCCGTAAGCCTTTTATCTGAATTTTTTTCTAGCTTAATCAAATTTTCCCCTATGTATTTTATGGTTTTGTCTAAATACTCCTGTTCCAATATTTTGTCTTCATTTGTTTCTAACATATTATCACTCTCCAAAAAAATTAAAAAATCTATTGACATTTAGTTGCAATTTATGATATGATAAAGTTATATTATTCAATTGATTTTTTTAGTAGTGTCCAACTACTTATTATAAAGTAAAGTTGCGCTTATGTAAAGCATAAGCACAACTTTTTTAGTTAAAAGCCTTCAATTGATTTTTCTGCTCCAGCAGAAAATCTTCCTTAACTGTTCTCTGGCACCTGACATCTGACAACTGCTTCTCTACTCCTTTTCATCAATCAAGTATAAAAGTCCATCATCAACATCATAAAGAAGTGGTGCAATCAAAATATCCTTGTACGTCTCTCTAAGTCTTTTTACCTCACTTATTGCAAAATACACTTCATTTACAATTTCGCATACTGGAGCATAACTTTTAAAATAGTCTTCAGCATAAATTTTTTTCCACCCTGTAGCCTTCACTATACCATTAACTATTTTTTCTTTTCTACCGCCAAGGTTAACCATGCCGCAATCGCTGTGGACAACTATAGCTATTGCTCTAACTCCCCCAGCTGCAAGTGCATAAGAAACATAAAAACTACTATTATGTAGATTACTGCCACCAGTTCTAATTACATATGCGAAATTTTTTGGGATATTGAGTTGTACTCTATTATCCATGCATGTCCCTATAAGAAGTTCTGCATTTTTTATATTCTCTTTATTTTCATTAAAATTATGATACTCCAACAGTCTACCAATTGGAGTATCTTTATACTCATTAAAAATATCATCTTTACTCTTTACTTTTACTAATTTATTCATAACCCCTCCATAATACCTTTATATTTTTTTATTAGATATTATAACATATTATTATGGACAGGCCTACTAGAATTTAACATAGATAAAAACTTTTTTAAATATCTAAAGCTCTTCCAAAGTCTTCAATCAAATCATAAATATTTTCAAGTCCTAGAGAAACTCTTATTAAATTGTCTGTAATTCCAAGTTTTTCTCTTTCTTCCCTTGGTATTTCTGCATGAGACATCTTTACCGGATATGAAACTATGGTTTCAACTCCACCAAGGCTTACAGCTACGGCTGCTAGTCTTACATTCTTCATAAAATGAATTGCAGTATCTATATCTTTTGTTTCAAAAGATAATACAGCACCACCGCCTCTTGCCTGAGAAAAATGTACATAACTTCCTTGATGATCTGGAAGACCAGGATAATAAACTTTTTTAACTTTGTTATGTTTACTTAGAAAGTCTGCTAGTTTGTCTGCATTTTCTTGTTGCTCATCCAGTCTTACCTTCAGTGTCTTTAGACCACGAAGTAGTAGCCATGAATCTTGAGGTCCAAGTATTGCTCCAAAAGCATTTTGAACAAAGTAGACCCTTTCAGCTAATTTCTGTCCTTTAACTACTACAAGTCCGCCAACCACATCACTATGTCCTCCAATAAATTTAGTGGCACTATGTACTACAATGTCAGCTCCTAGTTTTATTGGATTCTGCAAATATGGTGACATAAATGTATTATCTACAATGACTATAAGATTATATTGTTTTGCAATTTTAATAACTGCTCTCAAATCTGTTATCTTTAAAAGAGGATTTGATGGGGATTCCAAGAATATTGCCTTTGTATTTGGCTTTATGCTCTCCCTAACTTCGTCAAGGCTAGACGTATCTACAAAACTCGTTTCCACATTAAATTTACTTAAAAATTCAGTAGTTATTCTATAAGTTCCACCATATACATCCTTGCAGGTTAACAAGTGATCTCCCGCTGAAAATATCGATAAAACCGATGAAATCCCAGCCATTCCGGATGAAAAAGCAAAACCTCTATCTCCACCTTCCAAAATAGCTATAGTATTTTCAAGAGCTTCTCTAGTTGGATTACCAGATCTTGAGTAATCGTATTTCCCCATGTTTTCTATATCAAACTGATGAAAAGTAGACGTTTGGTATATGGGTATACTAACTGCACCTGTATTTTCATCTATTTCATTTCCATTGTGAATAAGTTTAGTCCCAAATTCCATGTTTATAGCCTCCTAGTTATTAGTAATTTAAACTTCTGTTAAGATCTTCTATAATATCATTTACATTTTCAATGCCTACTGAAAGCCTTAAAAGCTTATCTGTAACACCAAGTCTATTCCGCATTTCTTCTGGAATAGACGCATGTGTTTGGACATATGGATATGTTATAAGACTCTCCACTCCACCAAGACTTTCGGCAAAAGTAATAAGCTTAACTTCTTCAAGTATTTTTTCTACAATTTTATTTTCCTTAACTGTAAATGAAATCATTGATCCAAAACCACTTGACTGCTTTATTGACACTTCATAACCTTCATGATCTTTAAACCCTGGATAATATACTTTTTCAACTTTTTCACAATCTCTAAGCCACAAAGCTATTTGTTTTGCATTTTCCTGCTGTTTTTCAAGTCTTATGGCAAGAGTTTTTATACCTCTAAGTATTAGCCAGCTATCGAAAGGTGAAAGCGTAGCTCCAATAGAAACTTGGGTAAACCTAAGTTTTTCTATTAAATCCTCTCTATTTACCACCAAAAGCCCTGCCAGAGTATCATTGTGTCCACCTAGAAATTTTGTTCCGCTGTGAACTACTATATCTGCACCAAAATCCAATGGTCTTTGAAAATAAGGTGTAAGAAAAGTATTATCAACTATTGTAATCAAATTTTTTTCTTTTGCTAAATCTGATATTTTACCTATGTCGCTAACCTTCATCATTGGGTTAGAAGGTGTCTCCATATAAATAGCCTTTGTATTACTCTTTAATTCAAAGGTTATTTTTTCTAAATCTGTTGTATCTACATAGGATGCTTCAATACCATAAGTTTTATATATCTCTTCGAAAATTCTATAAGTTCCACCATACAAATCATCTGATATTATTATGTGTTCCCCTGGTTTTAAAAGTCTTGCTACACTATCTATTGCTGCCATTCCAGTAGAAAAGGCTAACCCTTCCTTTCCACCTTCAAGTTTTGCTATTGTTTTTTCAAGTTCTTCTCGCGTTGGATTTTGAAGTCTTGAATAATCATAACCTGTACTCTGGTTTAATCCAATATGTTTAAAAGTTGCACTTTGATATATTGGAACACTTATGCAACCTGTATGGTCAACCCATTCCCCACTACCATGAACCATTATTGTCTCTAAATTATTACAATCTGTTTTCAAAATGAACGCCCCCTGATTTTTTATAGACAAACAAAAAAACCGCTTTTCAAAAGAAAAGCAGCGCATAAATAAAATCCGCGTCTTTTCTTATCTTTCAGAAATAAACTCTATTTCTGCAGGAATTAACACCGTTGCATTCGAATGAGAATGCCGGTTGTCGGGTATCATAGGGCCAGTCCCTCCACCTCTCTTGATAAGAACAAGATTGTTATCAATATTAAATTAACTTATTTTGATTCTAACCATTAAATATGATTATGTCAATACTTTTATCCACATTTGATAAAATACCTTTTTATGAATTCCTTATATTTCACTTAATATCCAGGATCATTAGATTCTACTTGTCATTTCCTTTGAAATGTCTTATTGTACTAATGTAACGATTAATTATAAAGGGGATTTTATAATGGTATACGTTCCAGATAGTACTAGATATGAAACAATGAAATATAACAGATGTGGAAAAAGTGGCCTTAAATTACCTGCCATCTCTCTTGGTTTATGGCATAATTTTGGGTATGGAGATAATTTTCAGAATTGCAGAGAGCTAATTTTCAGAGCTTTTGACCTTGGAATAACACATTTTGATCTTGCTAATAACTATGGTCCACCTTATGGTTCTGCTGAGGATACTTTTGGTAGAATATTAAAACAAGACCTAGCAAACCATCGAGATGAAATGATAATATCTACAAAAGCAGGATATGATATGTGGCCAGGTCCATATGGTAACTTTGGTTCAAAAAAATACCTTGTTTCAAGCCTAGACCAAAGCTTAAAACGTCTTGGTTTAAATTACGTGGATATTTTCTACCATCACAGACCAGATCCTAACACCCCACTAGAAGAAACAATGTCAGCTCTTGATTTAATTGTAAAACAAGGTAAAGCTTTATATGTTGGTATTTCAAATTATGGCCCTGAGGAAACTCTTAAAGCTTCAAAAATACTAAAAAAACTTGGTACCCCTTGCCTAATTCATCAGGCAAAATATTCAATGTTTAATCGATGGATTGAAGATGGTCTGCAGAACACACTTAAAGACGAAGGCATAGGTACAATTGCCTTCTGCCCACTGGCTCAAGGTGTCCTTACAAATAAATATTTGGGTGGTATTCCTTCGGATTCTAGAGCTGCTAGCCACTCAAAATTTTTGAATAGAGGTGACATCACCAAAGAAAATTTAAATAAAATTTCTCTTCTTAATAATATGGCAGCCCAAAGGAATCAATCACTAGCTGCAATGGCATTAGCTTGGGTACTTAGAAAGGGGATCGTAACATCCGCTCTTATAGGCGCTAGCAAATTTAGCCAAATTGATGACAATGTATCCGCTATAAACAATCTAGACTTTACTGAGGAAGAACTACAACAAATAGAAACAATATTAAAAGCAGTTTAAAAAGCAGTTTCCAAGTAACAAGTGCCAGATGCCAGGTAATGAAGATTTTCTGCTAGCGCAGAAGAATCAATAAAAAAAGGAGAACATACATAGGTTGTATAATGCAATCTATGTACGTTCCCCTTATTTAGTCAATGTTTTTCCTTAACTAATTGCTCCATTTTGCCCTAAGGCAAAATTTCCTTAACTCTTATCTTTTAACTCTTAACTCTTAACTTTTTATAGTAGGTCTTTATTTTTAATGTGGTCCATGTCAGTGAAAGTTTTATTTTCCCCAACCATTCCCCAAATAAATGTATAATTTTTAGTCCCTACGCCTGAATGTATAGACCAACTTGGAGATATAACTGCCTGCTCATTTTTCATAACAATATGTCTTGTCTCATCTGGCGTACCCATAAGATGAAATACAACATTTTCTTCATCCATATTAAAGTATAAATAAACTTCCATTCTTCTATCATGAGTGTGACAAGGCATGGTGTTCCAAATACTGCCTTTATCTAGTACTGTCATACCCATAACTAGTTGACAGCTCTGACAAACTGCTGGATGAACATATTGGTTTATAGTTCTCTTATTACATTCTTCATCGGTACCAGCATGGACCTTATTTGCCTTTTCCAAATTTATTCTAACTGTTGGATAAGATTTATGTGCTGTAGCACTGTTTAAATAAAACTTAGCAGGTTTATTTATATCTGCACTTTCAAAACTTATAACCTTTATTCCCATTCCAACATATAAACCGTCTTTAGATTCCATATCATACTTTACTCCATCTAAAGTTACTGATCCTGCTCCACCAATATTTATAATTCCAAGTTCTCTTCCTTCAAGAAAATAATCACTACCAAGTTCTTTACTTCCTTCAAGAAACAATGGTTTACTTGTTGGAACTACCCCGGATACAATTATTCTATCATAATGGCTGTACACCATTGTTATTTCTCCTGGTACAAAAACCTTTTCAATAAAAAAATGTTCTCTAAGTTCCGTTGTATCATATTTTTTAGCATCATTATAGTGACTAGCATATCTAATATCCATTATTAATCCCCCAAGTTTTTCTTTATTTTCATATCGTTAACGTTAACGATTTACATATAGTATACACCCTGTTTTTTTTAAGGTCAACACTACCTTTAGCTTTCACCACAAGATTTTCGTGTTACAAGTTTTGGCTTAAGTATATTAATTTTGTTTTTTATAGTTTTCCCCTGTATCTCACATAACAATAACTCAGAAGCTAATTTACCAACCTTTTTATCGTTCTGATCTACAGTAGTAAGTGGTACCGTAAGCATTGATGCCTGCTCAATGTTATCATATCCTGCTAATCCTAAATCCTTTGGAATTTTTATGTTATTTACAAAGCAGTACTTGATAACTCCCATTGCAACTGTATCATTAATTGCAAAAATACTGTCTATTCCCTTAGCAATAAGCTTTTCCGCATATATATACCCGTCATCAAATGTAGAATTGCTATTAGTCACAAAATTTGAATCAAATTCAATATTGTTTATTTTAAGAATATCTTTATAAGCTCTAAACCTATCGTTAGAAGCTGTAGATGTTTTGTCTCCAAGTATTACTCCTATTTTCTTATAACCTTGCTTAATCATATGTCCAATAATTTCTTTACCACCATAATAATTATCATTTCCTACAAAAGTTATATCTAATCCTTCAACATAATTATCTGCTATTACTACAGGAACATGATTAATAAATTCACTATAATCTTCTTTTTTAGGATTTACAGGTAAAATAATTATTCCGTCAACTCTACCCTCAACAAGAAAATTCAAATATTTATTTTCATTTGTTTTTTTTCTATCACTGTTACATAGTATCAAACCATAACCCTTGTTTTCAATATATGTACTTACACCCTTACTTACGTTGGCATAATATTGATTTGTAATATCCGGTATTATTAGACCAATCATATTTGTTCGTTTTGTTATAAGGCTAACTGCAGCAGAATTGGGCTTATAATTCAATTCCTTACAAGCCATTAAAATCCTTTCTCGAGTATCTTCAGCTATTTCTCTGCTGCTATTTAATGCTCTTGATACAGTCATTGCTGAGACTTTACAATATTTCGCGACATCTTTAATATTAACCATTTATCCCAGATTAAGTAACTGGAGCCACCTGCCTTCTATTTTTAATTTTCCATTAACAATCATTTTTCATTAGTGTGTCGCAAGCCCATCACTACTATACACTGGTATTGCCTTTCCTAAATACTTTGGTTTTGGCCTGAAAACATTAACGAATAAAAAGTCCTTAACTCTTGCAACATATTCCCTAATTGTATACCCTACTATTCCTGCATAAGTATGCTTGTCCGCTGAAACTCCATAAGCTTCAATTCCCATCTGTTTTGCCATATATACAGCCCTTTTAAGATGATAGTCTTGAGTTACAATTATAGCGCTTTTCACTTTAAATATCGCCTTTGCCCTATATACTGTTTCATAAGTACTAAATCCTGCATGATCCATAAATATAATGTGCGTATCTACGCCCTTTTGTTCTAAATATATTCTCATGGCATCAACTTCGTTATAAGCTACTGTTCCATTGTCTCCTGAAACTATTATCTTAACATTCTTGTTCTTTTTATACACCTCTAACGCAGTATCAAGCCTGTCCTGAAGCATCTCACTTACTTTTCCATTGGAATGTACAAATGCACCAGGCACTATAATAGCATCTACCTTTGGTATTTTGGATGTTTTATCCAATTGATATTTATCAGCTTTTCTCACTACTATAATATTTATAATTAATACTGCAAAAATCATAATCACTATAAGAACAAGTGCATACTTAAATAGCTTCTTTAGTTTATTCATTATTTTTATTCTCTTCTCCTTTTTTCTAAATCTATTTCTTTTCAATGCTAGTCTACCTCAAGTCCCATATTCATTGAATCAAAGGCTTTCTTAATTATCTATTTGGTAATATTTCTGTCCAATACCCATCAGGATCGCTAATAAAGTATAAACCCATTTCTTTATTTTCATAGCAAATACAATCCATTTTTTTATGTTTTGCAAATGCAGCATCAAAATCATCTGTCCTCACTGCCATATGTATTTCATTATCTCCTAAATTATAAGGTTCTTTTCTATCTCTTAGCCAAGTTAATTCAAGCTGATAATTTGTTTCACCATCTTCAAGATATGCAAGTACAAACTCCCCATTAGCCTGATTATGCCTTCTTACTTCTTTAAATCCCAAAGCTTCTTTATAAAAAGCTATGCTCTTATCTAAATCTAAAACATTTATATTGTTGTGTATAAAATTAAATTTCATAATATTATCTTCAATGAAAGAATTTGCACTAATTCACTCTCTCATTAAAACTCACACCCTTTCTTTTATAATCTTATTTCTAAATCACATTTTTAAAATATTATACCCGTCTATAATATTATCATTATTCAGCACAATTTAGAATGTTTTTTATAAATAAATGTTACACAACGTTTACTTTCTTAGAAAATTTAGACTAATTACATAATTAGCTCCATCTATCCAAGTATTATTTGAAAATTCTCTACCTTTTAAAACCACTTTATCATTGTACACTTTAACAAACACTCCTTGGCTTTTACCAGCTACATCTATTTCATTATTATTTTGATCATATCTAATTGGTCTATGAACAGAACTACTATCAATTATAGCAAAATTTTGCTTAACGAAATTACCAGGAACATTTAAATAATGATGAGTATGAGAAGTGAAAAACACAGCCTCCGGATACTTAGATAAAATAGCACGTAATAACCTATCTTGTTTAATGGCATTCGGAAAAACTGTTGATCCAATTACACTATTATCCAATGTTTGATGCAAAAATACAAAAATAGGCTTCCCTTTTATATATTTATTGGCCAGTTCCTGTTTGAGCCAATCAAGCTGAGTATCAGAAAGAAATGCCTGAACATTATTGTCCATTTCAGGTGTATAGGTTTTTTCAGACCCTAAACTTATAAAATGGTATCCATTTATCCATGAATCAAAATATGGATTACTTCTATTAGCAAAGTTCAAAAATCTATTTAACAAACACTTGGCTTTACAATTACCTTTAGCACCGTGAACGTAATCATAATATTCGTGATTTCCAATATTTTTAATTACATTTTCCGGTAGTATATCCTTATCTCTTTTTAATAAGTTACTTATATCATCATACTGACTTTGTAAACCTTGATTTACTATATCTCCATTCAGGACAACAGCTCTATAATTTGGATCTATATTATTCAAATCACGAAGTGCATCATCAAGTTTTATAGTATCATCATGAATGTCACTAATTACAGCAAAAGACATTTTAAGTTTGGAATCATCGTTATTAACTGCTGCCTCAGATGTATTACTCAATACAATCACAAAAATAATTAATAAACATAATACAGTTGTAGATTTTTTTATAAAATAAAATAAATATTTCAAAATGCATTCACCTTCCATACTATTTTCTATCCTTAGGTGAAATATTATTCAGATATATCATATTATTTTAATTATATTTAAAATCTACTTTGTCATTGTTATTTTTATAATTGTATTCTATTATAAGCATAAGACATGTAAAAGAAACAAACATCATTATGCTTGTCTATTTTTTTCTCACATGTCTAAATAATTATAAATCAAAATATGCCTATTTGCGAGGAGATGCCTTTATATATGAAAAATCATATTAAAATAAATTACTTATATAACAGTGGTTTCTATGTTGAAACCGAAAAACATATTTTAGTATTTGACTACTATTTGGATTCTGTGCCTTCAGGTAATAAAAACAAAACTAAAGGAACCATTGGTTTGGAAGATTTAAACGTGGATAAACCTTTTTTTGTTTTTGCAACTCATAGCCACTTTGACCACTTTAATCCAGTAATTTTCCAGTGGCGAAATCAAGTTAAAAATATAAATTATATTCTAAGTGATGATATTAGAACATCTGAAACTGGTAAAAACATAAATTTCATAGCTCCAGATAAAAAACTAAATATAGATGGTGTAGAAATTTTTACCTTTGGTTCTACAGATCTCGGAGTTTCCTTCCTTGTTAAAGTAGATAACGTGACTATATTTCACTCTGGTGATTTAAATTGGTGGGATTGGTTTGATGAGAGTCATGCTTATAATTTAAAAATGGAGAAAGACTTCAAAAAAGAAATTTTAAAAGTAAAAAATTTTAGTATAGATTTGGCTTTTTTCCCTGTTGATTCTAGGCTTAAAGATAGCTTTTATTTAGGTGGAGAATATTTTATTAATGAAATAAGTCCAAAATATTTTATTCCAATGCACTTTGGTGAAAATTACGAAATAACAAAAAAATTCCTGCAAAAA
>LIDZ01006277.1_pt2 | contig 27964 bp, 24 predicted proteins | sample 644651 | NCBI WGS metagenome assembly LIDZ01 (sample SAMN03856242, study PRJNA289617) | food metagenome | isolation source: wine grapes on drying loft during traditional withering process | host: Vitis vinifera cv. Corvina | place: Italy: Gargagnago di S. Ambrogio di Valpolicella | collected 2014-01 | reverse complement strand
GCTGAAAAGCCGCCGCTGGCTAAGCGAGTCAAATCTGACATATGAGCCGGATAACCTAAAGCCGCGCCTAAATCCACTGCTAACGTCCGCACATAGGTCCCCTTGCCGCAAGAGACTTGAAAGCGCCAAGTCTGAGTTCCCGCTTCTTGGTTAGAAGTCGGTTCGCTCACTCGCTGGAAAGAATAAATCTCCGCCTGACGTTTCGGCCGTTCAACTTCCTCACCCGCCCGCGCGTATTCATACAATCTTTTCCCATTCACCTTCACCGCTGAATACATCGGTGGGACTTGGGTAATCGTTCCAACAAATGCTGCCATCGCTTCATCGATCTGGGCTTCAGTCAAAGACGCCGTCACGGTTTTCTGTTCAACCGTATCCCCGCTGGCATCTTCCGTTGTGGTAGAATAACCCAACGTAATCTCGCCCTCGTAGATTTTTCCACTGTCCTGCAGGTATTCAATCACCTTGGTGCCTTTACCGACACAAATCGGCAGGACGCCGTCTACATCAGGATCGAGGGTACCGCCATGACCAATTTTTTTCATTTTTAAAATCTTGCGCAACTTAAACACGCAATCGTGACTAGTCATGCCACGTTCCTTCCATAAAGGTAAAATCCCGTCCATTTTATCGCTCCATTTTCTAAAAATTTCAACGTTGCCATTATACCATAGCTAAATGGATAAAAGACAAGAAAGGCCGCACAAACTCCTCAGCCGCAAATGAATCAATCTAAACTTTACCTAAACTTTTGAAAAAATGCAGCTAAAAAACCCTGTCCAGCAGAACCAGACAGGGAAAATTTATTCTTCTTTATTTTTTTCTGGCTTCTTCTTCCGCATAATAAAACGAAACGGCGGATCAGCCGGCTGGCGCATCGCATAGGATTCCAGCATATTGACTCGATGACGGTAATCATTGGCCTCAAAGGTGGAAATCTCTTCCCGGCTCTCATGCTCATCAATAATTTTCCGTTCCAAATAATAGCCCCGCAATAATTCCTTCGTGTACAAAGGGTCCTGCTGAATCAAAATGGTGCCGAACAAGCCCCGCTTATCCACCTGCTCCATTAAGTTTCTGCGCTCCTCCACGAAGAAATCAATCAAATCTTCGTCATACACGTCCCGCAAATTTTCTAAACTAACCAAAATCGTTTGACTATTTTTCAAGAAAACCTCACGTACCGCAGACACATCCTGGCGATCAATCACACGGCGAAGACCCCGTGCTTGCCTCCGCTGCCAAAACAGCCTCGGATGCAAGATCACCCGGATAATCCGTTGAACCACAATGATCCAAAAGCTGAGGAAGGATAGAATTTGATGAGGAATCGAATTTTGAAAACGGGAAATAAACAGCGAATACAACCGATAGGAATCCATGTTAATTTTCCGTTTGCGGTAGCTTTCATCCAGTCCATCCCGCTCAATCGACAGCATCAAAGCCTGCACCTCTTGAAACTCCTGCTGGCTGCTGTCAGACATAGTATCGGTAAAAAGCTCTTGTATATGGTCCTGGTAATTGGTAATCACTGCTTGAATCGCAAAAATTTCCTTTTCCGACAGCTCCCGCGTTTCCAGATCCCCTTCCAGACAAGCAATCACTTCCCGATAAATCTCCATTTGCCGTGGATTAGCCACCGGTGTGACTTCGCCATCGGACAGAATCGGCAGTAAAATCATCCCCATAATCAAACTCAAAAACGTCACACAAGCCGTAATAAACAGCAGCAGCGAACGTTCTGGAAAATCTACCCCGCCAATCACATCCGGTAAAATGAAAATCGTCGCAATACTGACGGTTCCCTTTACCCCACCAACGGTCAACAACAAACGCTCATGCAAATGCCGATGAGTTTGCTTCAGCCCTTTGGTAATCATATAAAATAAGGTAATAAACAAGAAACGAATCAAGAACAGCAGCGCCGTCAAAAGTACCACAATGAAAAACAAATGCAGGTTAGAATAGGTTTCGCTGTTCCAAATCGGTGAAAACACTTGAGACAATTCGATGCCTAAGAACAAAAACACCAGCGCATTCAAGGTAAAGCTGATGGTTTGCCAGCTAGTTTCCGTCACATTGGACAGCTCGGCATCAAACAAGCTGATTTTGCGAAAGCCCCGCGATTCCAAGACTCCACAAACAACTGCGGCAATAATCCCGGAAGAGTGAAATATTTCCGCTACTAAATAGGCCAGAAACGGCAAAGTCAGCTCAATTAACAAATAGCCGGTAATGTCGCGAGCCGAAATCCGCTCGATCAATTGAATCGACTGGCGTTTCACATAAACCACAACAACCCCGGCCAAAACCCCGCCTAAGGTAGACATCAGCAAAGTCAACGACGCATCCGCCGCAGAGAAATGCCCCGTCATCAAGGCCGCCACCGCAAACTGAAAGGCGGTAACACCAGATGCATCATTCAAAAGGCCTTCCCCTTCTAAAATGTGCATCACCGAGTCCGGCATCTTCAAACGCTTCGCCAGCGAATTCACTGCCACCGCATCGGTTGGACCTAGCGCTGCTCCAAAAGCCAAACAAGCCGCTAAAGGAATCGTCGGCAGCAGACCATGCAGCGCAAAACCAACTCCTACCAGCGTCAGAATCACTCCGCCAAAGGCCAGAAACAAAATCGTCCCGCTATGCTTTAAGATAGCGGGAATGTCCGCCGTTTCTCCTTCGCGGAAAAGCAGCGGCGCAATAATCATTACTAAAAATACTTCTGGTTCAAAATTGATGGAGCGACCGATTTCCGTTAGCCCCAACAATATCCCCAGAACAATCTGAATCATAAACATCGGAATGGATGGAAACACCTTCGCTAAAACATTGGATAAGGTGATGGTAATGGCAAGAAAAATAATAATTTCAATTAAGATCATCGCTTAGTTAAAAACTGCTTCTCTCTAACCTTCGCTAAAATCTTCAAAAAATCTGTTTTCTTGTCAACAATCCGTTTTTCCAATTCCGTTAATTCCTTCGACTCGCCATCTAAAGAAAGCTGCGCCCGCTTAGCTTCCATTCTCAAGAGTTCATGCTTTATACGCTCTGTTTTACGATACAAAAGTACATTATTCTTCTTCATATATTGTTTGATGAATTTTCTTTCTTCGGGAGAACAATCTAGGTATTGATCATGCAAGCTGCGCATGCTTTTTTCAAATTCTGTTGTCATTTCTCCAACTTCCTCCTTAAGCCATCGCTTAAAACTTTCTACACTTTAACAGGAAATCCCAAATTTTGCAAAAAAAACCTGAGTGAAGTGTGCTCACTCAGGTCCTTCTTTAGTCTTTATTTAGATCGCGAAGCATCTGATCAATTTTCGAACCGTACTCGACGGATTCATCCAATTCAAAGATCAATTCTGGTGTCTTGTAAATAGACAGGGCCTGACCTAATTCTCGGCGAATTAAGCCTGTTGCCTTATCCAATCCAGCTTGCGCTTTTTGTTTGTCAGAAGCTTTGTCTGACAGCAGGCTGTAAAAAATGGTGGCCTGCTGCAAGTCTCCTGTCACACGCACGTCGGTGATATTCACGTCTTGAACTCGTGGATCACGTACCCGTTTGCGCAGGATATCATTGACTTCCTTCAAAATTTCTTGAGCGACGCGACGATCTCGATAGTTAGGCATAAAAACTGCCTCCTTTTTTTAGGCTTTCTTGATTTCTTGCATGATGAAGGCTTCGATCACATCATCAACCTTAAGGTCATTGAAGTTTTCAACCATGGCACCACATTCGTAGCCCATTTTGACTTCCTTCACGTCATCCTTGAAGCGTTTCAAGCTAGCTAGCTTGCCTTCAAAAATAACGATGCTGTCGCGAATAACCCGCACTCCGCTGTCGCGAGAGATGCTGCCTTCATTGACATAACAGCCGGCAATTGTACCGATCTTAGAAACTTTATAAGTTTCCCGAACAGTCATTTGACCAGTAATTTTTTCTTCGTACTCAGGATCAAGCATACCCTTCATCGCTGTTTCAATTTCATCAATGGCTTGGTAAATGATCCGGTGTAAACGAATATCTACTTCTTCACCGTCAGCTTGTTGCTTCGCTTGAGGTGTAGGTCGTACGTTAAAGCCGATAATGATCGCATTACTTGCCGCAGCAAGGGTTACGTCACTTTCATTGATGGCACCAACCGCTGAATGGACGATGTTTACTCGTACACCTTCAACGTCGATTTTCTTCAATGATGCAGCCAATGCTTCCGCCGAACCTTGAACGTCCGCTTTAATAATCACGTTTACGTCCTTCAATTCGCCTTCTTTAAGTGATTCGAACAAGTTGTCCAAAGTAACCCGAGCATTTGACGTACGGTGCTCTTGCAACGAACGTTTCGCCCGTTCTTCCCCAGCAGCCCGTGCAGTTTTTTCATCTGCAAAGACAGCAAAGCGGTCTCCGGCTTGAGGCACATCATTTAGACCAGTAATTTCTACTGGTGTTGCTGGTCCAGCCGTTTTATCACGACGACCAATATCATTCGTCATTACCCGAACCCGGCCGTAAGAATCACCAACCACGATTGGATCTCCTACTTTTAAGGTACCTTGTTGAACAAGCAATGTCGCAACTGGTCCTTTACCTTTGTCCAGGCGTGCTTCGATTACTGTACCGATCGCTGGTTGGGTAGGATCTGCTTTCAAATCTTCCACTTCAGCTACTAACAGAATCATTTCCAGCAATTCTTCAATGTTTTGATTGAATTTCGCGGAAATTTCTACAAAAATAGTATCGCCGCCCCATGCTTCAGAAACTAATTGATGTTCACTTAGTTCTTGCATTACACGGTCAGGATTGGCACCTGGTTTGTCGATTTTGTTTACCGCTACGATAATCGGCACTTTCGCCGCCTTCGCATGGTTGATAGCTTCCACTGTTTGCGGCATTACACCGTCATCAGCAGCTACCACTAAAATCGTAATATCGGTGATACTTGCTCCACGAGCACGCATGCTGGTGAAGGCCGCGTGTCCTGGTGTATCCAAGAAAGTGATTGGTTTACCGTTGATATCGATTTGGTAAGCCCCGATATGCTGAGTGATTCCGCCGGCTTCGCCGCTTGTAACGCGAGAATGACGTAAAGTATCCAGCAAAGTAGTTTTACCATGATCGACGTGTCCCATAATTGTAACAACTGGAGGACGCGGTACCAAGTTTTCTTCGTTAACATCTTCTGCCTCAAAGAACCGGTCGATATCAGCAATATCAATCTGAACCTTTTCTTGGGCTTCGATGCCGTAGTCTGTTGCTAGTAATTCAATCGTATCTTTATCCAACGGTTGGTTTTGGTTAACTGCAACCCCCATCAAGAATAATTTCTTAATGATTTCCGCTGGTTCACGGTAAATTTTCTTAGCAATGTCTGCCACGTTCATACCCACAGTATATTCTAGTACTTCAGGCAATTCACGGAATTTACGTGCTGGTACTGGCGGTTTTTGGCTTGGTTGATACTTGCCTTTTTTACCTTTTTTATTGAATTTGTTCTTGTTGCGGTTGCCGCCAAAATTATTGTTGCGGTTTTGGTTGCCGTAGTTATTGTTACGGTTGCGGTTTTGGTTTGTTCCACCTTGTCCGCCGCCACCTTGAGCTGCTGGTCTTTGTCCGCCTTGAGCTGCTGGTCTTTGACCTTGGCTTTGTGCTGGGCGTTGTCCCTGCGTATTTGCTGGACGCTGGCCTTGGTTTTGAGGACGTTGTTGTCCACCTTGACCTTGCGCTGGACGTTGGCCTTGGTTATTAGCCGGACGCTGTCCTTGGTTTTGGTTCGGACGATTTTGTCCGCCTTGTCCTTGTGGACGTTGTTGGCCTTGTCCTTGAGCTGGACGTTGGCCTTGATTTTGGTTAGGGCGTTGTCCCTGGTTGTTAGCTGGACGTTGCTGTCCGCCTTGACCTTGTGGACGTTGTTGTCCCTGACCTTGAGCTGGACGCTGACCTTGTTGTTGATTAGGGCGTTGGCCTTGGTTGTTAGCTGGACGTTGCTGTCCGCCTTGACCTTGCGGGCGTTGTTGTCCCTGGCCTTGAGCTGGACGGTTTTGTCCTTGGTTTGCCGGACGTTGACCTTGTTGGCCTTGTCCTTGGCGATTGCCCTGATTCGGGCGATTTTGTGGTTTATCGTTTGAATTTCTCACGCTGTCTTGATTTCCTTTTCTATTTTGGAAATTTGGGTTATTTTTTGAGCTCTTAAATTTAGGTTTTTCGTGCTGGTTAGCTGCTGGTTTTGCTTGAGTATTTGCTGGTTTTGGTTGTTGTTCATTTCCAGTAAAAGCCTTCTTCAATTTTGACTCATCCTCATTCGATAACGCGCCCATGTGATTCGTCACATCGATTCCCATTGTGTTGGCCTTTTCTACAACATCCTTACTTGATTGATTAACTTCTTTGGCAAATTCGTATACTCGTTTTTTTCCCATGCAATCACCTTCCTAACCTTGTATTAACGACACCATCTTCTTAGCAAAGCCTTGGTCCATCACCCCGATTACTTTTCGCGGTTTGCCTATGGCATGTGCTAACTCACTTTCCGTGAATTCAACGAGACAGGTCGTTTGATAAAAATTGCTTTTATCTGTTACTTTTTTCCTTGTGTTTTCACTGGCGTCAGAAGCAACTAGCACCAACGAAACCTTTTGTTTACGGATTTCGTTAATCGTCAGTTCTTCCCCAGTAATCAGTTTGCCTGCACGCATTGCCAGGCCCAATAAGTTTAAGGCCTTTTGTCTATTCATTACTAAAGAGCTCTCTTCTTGCTTTTTGATGGGTCACATAGTCTAAAAGCTCTTGGTAAAACTCATCCGTCAGTTCGGTTTCTAACACCCGATCCAAGATTTTTTTCTTCCAAGCTTTTTCTACTTCTTCCGGTTCTATGGCCACATAGGCTCCCCGACCTGGCTTTTTGCCAGTGGGATCAATGGACACTTCCCCTTCTTTGGACTTTGCGATCCGAATCAATTCTTTTTTCGGTTTCATTTCGCCGGATACGACGGATTTACGTAAAGGGACTTTTCTCTTTTTCATAAAATGCCTCCTACGCGCCTATTCTTCTTCTTGATCGAACGCAACATTTTCAATATCGTCATCTGTCATGTCAGGAGTAATGGCCAACTCTTCTTCCGAAGCTTCATCTTCTGCAATAACTTCTTCTGCAGCTTCCGCTTCTTCGACTGGCAGCTCTTCAACAAATTCATCAGCGTCTACCGTAAATTCTGCCGGAACTTCCCCAAACAGATTGTCTTGCAGACCTTCTGGTGATTCATCATAGTCGCCGTCATCGTACATCGCATAAAACTCTTCCATGTCAGACTCAGCTTTGATATCAATCTTGTGGCTGGTCAATTTCGCTGCTAAACGCGCGTTTTGACCACGTTTGCCGATCGCCAAAGATAATTGGTAATCAGGTACAACTACGGTACAAACTTTAGGATTTTCTGTGTCGAAAATAACATCTTCCACTTGGGCTGGATTTAAAGAGTTGGCGATAAAGACTGCTGGATCTTCATTCCATTCCACAATATCCATGTTTTCGCCTTTTAATTCATTCACAATTGCTTGAACCCGTTGGCCTTTCGGTCCTACACAAGTTCCGACTGGGTCAATGTTGGGATCATTGGAACGAACAGCAACTTTCGCACGATCGCCGGCTTCTCTGGCAATGCTGACAATTTCAACGATTCCATCATAAACTTCTGGAACTTCTTGTTCAAACAGTCGGCGCAACAAATCCGGATGACTGCGGCTAACAAATACTTGTGGTCCTTTTGAGGTGTTTTCTACCCGGGAAACATAGACTTTGATGCGGTCATGAGGCTGATAAAACTCATTTGGCATTTGGTCTTGCTTAGAAAGAACAGCTTCAATTTTACCTAAGTTTACATAAATATAGCGATTGTCTTGACGTTCCACCACACCTTGCATGATGTCTTTTTCATAAGCACTATATTCATTATAAATGATGTTGCGTTCCGCTTCACGAACCCGCTGCAAAATAACTTGCTTCGCTGTTTGAGCAGCGATCCGTCCGAAATCCTTCGGTGTAACTTCAAAACGAATCATATCGCCGATTTCGTAAGCGGGATTAATCGTCATTGCTTCTTTTAAAGAAACCTCTAACTGAGAATCCATTACCTCTTCAGTGACTTCTTTAACTGCGTAAACATGGATGTTGCCTTTTTTCTCGTCAAATTCAACTTCCACATTTTGTGCTTGGCCGTAATGACGTTTGTACGCAGAAACCAAAGCCGCTTCTAAGGCATCAATGACGATTTCTTTAGAAATGCCCTTCTCTGCTTCTAAAGTATTCAATGCATTCAGCATTTCTTTACTCATTATTCTTCCTCCTAAAACTCGATTGCAAGACGTGCTTTTGCAATATTGCTTCTGTCAAAAGTGATGTCTTTGGTGCGCGTCTTGATTTTGACTGTTAGTGTCAACTGTTCTTTGTCTAATTCTTTCAAGTGACCTTCATATTGTTTCTGCCCATCCACGTTTTGGTAAAGCGAGACATGCACATATTGCCCTAAAGCATTTTGATAGTCCTGCTCTTTTTTCAATGGACGTTCCGCTCCCGGTGAGGATACTTCAAGAAAGTATGCTTGAGGAATCGGATCAGGATCGATTTGATCCAGCTTTTCACTCAATTTTTCACTGACAAAGGCACATTCTTCAATATCAATGCCACCCTCTTTATCAATGAACACTCTCAAAAACCAATTTTTTCCTTCTTTTACAAATTCCACCTCTACCAATTCAAAGTGTTGCTCATCTAAGATCGGCATTACTAACTCAGTGATGGTTTCGACTACGCTGCTCAAGCTGTCAGCCTCCTTCTAGCTTTCAATCCATTAAAAAGAGTGAGCGAAAATTCCGCTCACTCACCTTCAGTGTCTGATTACTTTGTAATAATACCACAAATGCAATGAAAATTCAACCGGCCCATTTTCATATAGGCCGGCTGTAGACAACGTTTCACAGTCCTTATAAAAATCTTTACATGTCGAACAATGAAAGCTGATTTTCATCTGGTAAATCCTTCAAGACCCCTTGTGCATCCATGTACTCAATCAAGGTTTTCGATACTTTTCCGCGACTAGCTAAATCTTCTTTAGATAAGAAAATTCCGTTCTTACGAGCTTCACAAATTTGATTCGCCACGTTCATTCCTAGTCCCGGTACAGCTCTAAATGGTGCGATCAACGTATCACCATCAATCACAAAATCCGTAGCATCCGATTTGTACAAATCAATCATGCCAAAGTTATAGCCACGTTCCAGCATTTCATTACATAATTCCAATACGGTCAGCTGGTTCTTCTCTTTAGTAGAAGCATCCATTCCCTTGTCAGTGATGGCCTTCATTGATGCTTTCACGGCATCCTTGCCCTTAGCCATCGCTACCAAATCGAAATCATCCGCCCGCACAGAGAAGTACGCACAGTAATAAAGAACTGGGTAGTACACTTTAAAGTACGCCACCCGCAGCGCCATCAATACATAAGCTGCCGCATGGGCTTTCGGGAACATATATTTAATCTTAGAACAAGAATCAATGTACCATTCCGGCACGTTGTTTTCCCGCATCGCTGCCAAGTAAGTTTCCCGCAGCTCCTCAGGAATCTTGTTCCATAATCCCTTACGCACGGTTTCCATAATCTTAAAGGCCATTCCACTGTCTAAACCGGCATGCATCAAGTAAACCATGATATCATCCCGACAACCGATAACGTTCGCCAGCGTAGCATCGCCGCGACGAATCAATTCTTCCGCATTCCCCAGCCATACATCGGTACCGTGGGAAAGTCCGGAAATTTGCAGCAATTCCGCAAAGGTTGACGGATGGGTTTCTTCCAGCATCCCCCGTACAAAACGGGTCCCAAATTCGGGAATCCCCAGTGTTCCAGTTTTAGAATTAATTTGATCCGGCTCCACACCTAATACTTGCGGTCCAGCAAAAATCTTCATTACTTCAGGATCATCTGTCGGAATGGTTTTCGGGTCAATCCCTGACAAATCCTGCAGCATCCGAATCACTGTCGGATCATCGTGTCCCAGAATATCCAGTTTCAACACGTTATCGTGAATCGAGTGGAAATCAAAGTGGGTGGTTTTCCATTCAGAGTTCTGATCGTCCGCCGGATATTGAATCGGCGTAAAGTCGTACACATCCATGTAATCGGGGATAACAATAATCCCCCCCGGATGCTGACCAGTCGTCCGTTTAACCCCGGTTGAGCCCTTGGCCAAGCGATCAATTTCCGCCCCGCGGAAATGCAGGTTGTGATCCCGCTCGTAGCCCTTCACATACCCATAGGCAGTTTTATCCGCTACCGTACCGATCGTTCCTGCTCGGAAAACATAATCCTCACCGAACAACTGCTTCGTATAGTCATGGGCCTTGGCTTGATAATCTCCCGAGAAGTTCAAATCGATATCGGGTACTTTATCCCCGTGGAAGCCTAGGAAGGTTTCAAAGGGAATATCGTGCCCATCTTTATGCAAACGCGCGCCGCATTTCGGACAAGCCTTCTCCGGCATATCAAAACCCGAACCGTAAGAACCGTCTTCAAAGAACTCCGAGTATTGGCACTCTGGACAATAATAATGAGGCGGCAAAGGATTTACCTCGGTAATCCCCGTCATAGTCGCCACGAAACTCGATCCAACCGATCCGCGAGAACCAACTAAATAACCATCCGCATTACTCTTGTGCACCAATTTTTGCGAAATCAAGTAAATCACCGAGAAGCCGTTGCCGATAATTGAATCCAGTTCCTTCTTCAAACGCTTCTCAATGACTTCTGGCAATGGATCACCATACAATTCCTTGGCGCGACTGTAACTTAGCTGTTTAATTTCTTCTTCTGAACCAGGAATCTTCGGTGTATACAAATCATCCTTCACCGGTACAATTTCTTCACAGGTATCGGCAATCAGATTGGTATTATCCACTACGATTTCCTTAGCAACATCTTCCCCTAGGAAAGAAAAAGCCTGCAGCATTTCATCGGTGGTTCTAAAGTGCACATCCGGTAAGCTGTGACGGTTCAACGGATTGGCGCCTCCCATTGAACTCACCAAAATCTTGCGGTAAATCGCATCTTCTTTATTCAAGTAATGAACATCACCTGTCGCAACTACTGGTTTGTTCAGCTCCTTGCCTATTTGAACCAAGTTGCGAATGATATCTTCTAAATCAGACTCATTTTTCACCAGCTCTTGTTCCAGCAACGGCGCATAAACTGCTTTAGGCATGACTTCGATATAGTCATAAAAGGCGGCCCGATTTTTAGCTTCCTCGACCCCTTTTTGCATCATGGCTTCAAACATTTCACCCTGTGCACAGGCTGAGCCGACTAAAATATTTTCCCGCAGCTTTTTCAGCTGAGAACGAGGAATCCGCGGTACCCGTTCATAATAGTCCACGTTAGACATGGAAATTAATTTGAACAGATCCTTCAAGCCGTCCTGGTTTTTCGCCAGCAGCGTAGCATGAAACGGCCGCGCCCGCTTGTAGGAATCTCCTTCACCGACATGATCGTTCAATTGATCATGGTAGAACATCTCGTGTTTTTCCATCGCTTCTTTGACAAAAATCCAGGCCAAATGCCCGGTGGCTTCCGCATCATAAACCGCCCGGTGATGCTGTTCTAAGCCAACGCCGAATTTTTTGGTCAGTACCCCTAAACCAAACCGTTTAAAGTCGGGATACAAATAACGAGCCAATTCCAGCGTATCAATGACCGGATTTGTTGTTTCCGCAATCCCGTGACGCACGTAACTGGTATTCAAGAAGCCAATATCGAAGGCGGCATTGTGGGCTACTAGAATCGTTCCTTCACTGAAAGCTTCGAATAATTCCAAGACTTCTTTTTCCGACTTCGAGCCTCGTACCATTTCATCGGTAATCCCGGTCAAATTAATCGTGGTTTCCGATAACGGATGACCCGGATTAATAAATTGTTCAAAGGTATCAATGACGTTTCCCTTGTGCATCTTCACCGCCGCCAACTCGATAATCGTATCATAAACGGCTGACAATCCGGTGGTTTCCACGTCAAATACTACATATGTTGCATCAGTTAACTCGATGTGCTGATCATTGTAGGCAACTAAGACACCATCATCAACAACGTTGGCTTCCACGCCATAAAGAATCTTCACGCCGGCTTTTTTCCCCGCCGCATGGGCATCCGGAAAGGCCTGCGCCCCTGCATGGTCAGTAATCGCAATAGCTTTATGTCCCCATTTACCCGCTTGAGCGACTAAATCACCAATATGATTGGTAGCATCCATGGTACTCATGTTGGAATGCAAATGCAGCTCCACCCGTTTTTCCTTGCTGTAATCTTTGCGATCAGGATGCTTCACTTCTTGAATATCCTGGGCGTTCATTACTAAGTCCCGCATGAAGGTATCTTCTTGGATACTTCCCCGCACACGAATCCAGCTTTTCTCTGCAATCGCATCAAAAATCTGTTCATCCTTTTCCCCGTTAGAGAATTTCTTCACCACAAATGACGAAGTATAGTCGGTCATCTTTAAAATCAAGATTTTCCGTTTTGAACGCAATTCGCGAACTTCCTTGGAGAAAATAAAGCCTTCGATGGTTACCCGACGTTCTTCTTCCAGAATATTCCCCATCGGCATGATTACTTCATCCGCCGGAATGTTCCGCCCCATTTGAATTGGACCGTCAAATCCAGCTTCCGCTTTTTCTTTTTTCTTAGCTTCATGCTGGGCCATCGTTTCCGCCGCTTTTTCTTGGAAAGCCGCATCCTGTTCCAGCTTCCGTTCTTCAAACAGCTTCAATACCCGCTCCTGCTGCTCCTCATCCACTTCTGGATCGATTCGCAAACTAGGAAACCCGTAAGAAACTAGTTTTTCTTCAATCAATGGCAAATATTGCTGCTTCAGAAACGGAATCACCGTTTGATTATCAATTAACAACACAATCCGTTTGTCCTGCAAAACAGGCAGCGGCTTGCTTAACACCTGCTTGACTAAAGGCGTATCGCAATCTTGCTCAGTAAGCGCCAACCGCCAATAATGCTGCAGCAATTCTTCATTAAACTGTCCATCCACTGCTTCAATATGTAATTTGATTTGCGCAATCGATTGGAAAGCCAGCACCAGCTTTTGGTGGAAGGCATAGTATAACTTAGCCGGCAAAATTTGCGGTGTTTGGATAAAGAATTCCCAAACCCGTGATTTTTCATGAACCACCACTTGCTTGATCTCCGCTCCCTGAATCAACGGATGCTGCTGGTCCTCATCACTCAGCTCAACTTGACGCAATAAATTTTCGAATAATTCCCGATTTTGAGACAAAAGAACATCTCCTTCACTTTTTTTCAAGTATTATCTAGTATAACTGTTTTTTTTGCCGATTGCATTAAAATAATCCCATTATGTACCGACTCGATTTCAAAGCAACCGCCTGTTAAAACGCCCCTTTTTGCTTTTTCAGTAAAAATTCTGCCTGAAGTCGAAATTTCGGCAAACAAAAAACCCGCCGAAGCGAGTTTACTGTTTGTTAAAAGAAGAATCGTGAGATATCGTTCCACGTCACCAGGATCATTAACACCATAATGAACACAAAGCCGGCCATCGTAATCATGCCTTCTTTTTCTGGGTCCATCGGTTTACCCCGTAACGCTTCAATGATGTTCAATAGAATCTTCCCGCCATCAAAAGCTGGAATCGGCAACAGGTTGACAATTCCTAAGTTGACTGACAGAAAGGCCATCAAATAAATGACAGTACGAACACCTTGACTAGCCGCCTGAGAAGACATTTGGTACATCATTACCGGCCCGCCTAATTTGTTTAAGCTGAAACCAGTGAATAACGAACCTAAAGCCTTAAAGATTTCTATTACCAAATCCCATGCCTGAGTAAAGCCGCCTGTAACTTTATCCATAAAGCCAGTCTTCATATGCTGGCCGATACCGATCATTCCAATCTTTTGGCCGCCATTCTCAGAAGTCTCTGGTGTTACTTTGACGGTCTTTTCATTGCCATCTTCAGCAACCAGTATAGTTACTTCTTTACCAGGATTGGCTTGGATTTCCGCTGTCAGATCATTCCAATCAGAAATCTCTTTGTCGTCAATAGCTAAAATACGAGCATTGTCCTCGATCCCTGCTTCAGCAGCTGGACCGCCTGGCTGCACCATACCAATTTGATTGGTATCGAGAACCGGAACGCCGCCTTGCATAAAGGCTAAGGCAATAAACAAAACAACTGTTAAAATAAAGTTATTCAATGGACCGGCAAAGTTGGTTAACATCCGAGCACCAATCTTCGCTGACTGGAATTGAACATCCCGCGGCGCAATTCGTACTTCTGTGCCGTTGTCTTCAATTACTGTCGCATCATGGTTCACTGTATAAACGACTTCGCGACTTTCATCGCCGTTTTCATATCCCTTAATTGTCAGATCATCCACTAAATCAGCGACAATCAGCTCTAAAGGAATACTATTAGGCAACTGAACCTTTTTACTAACGTTAATCCGCTGAACCTGCCCCTGCTCATCTAATTCCAATGACATCGGCATTCCGGGACTTAATTCGGTTTCTTCATCTTCCAACCCAGCCATCCGCACGTACCCGCCAATTGGCAGCAAGCGCAAGGTATAGGTGGTCCCGTCTTTTCCCATGTGGGCATAGACCTTGGGCCCCATCCCAATGGCAAATTCTCTAACTAAAATACCGGACCGTTTGGCAAAGAAAAAATGGCCAAATTCGTGAACGATAACTAATACCCCAAAAACAATTAAAAATGTAATGATTGTGCGCATGAACTTACCTGCCTTTAGCTTTTTCTTAGAATTAGTGTAGCATAATTATTACGAAAAAAAGCTCTGAAAGCGAGCTTTTTAAAAAACACCTAATAAATGCATCATTGGAAAGACGAAAAGCATACTGTCAAACCGGTCCAAAATCCCGCCATGACCAGGTAAAATAGTGCCAGAGTCCTTCACATCGAAATGACGTTTGATCGCAGATTCCACTAAATCACCAAATTGTCCCACCACCGAAAAGATGATGGTGAACAACAGCATCACTACTATATTATGTTGCGTCAAATTAGGCTGAACAATCAAGAATACCAACGCCACTACTAAAGCACTAGCGATTCCGCCTAAAGCACCCTCAATCGTCTTATTAGGAGAAATTTCCGGCCATAGTTTGCGTTTCCCAAACTTGCGGCCTACCATGTAAGCACCAATATCAGTAGCCCACACAATAAAGAAAGCAAAAATAATCATCGCAATTCCTTCAGAACGAGCAACCACTAAATTTTGGAAGCCCACGCCGGCATACAAGCTGGCAATCACCGGAAAACCCGCTTCGTCAATCGTGTAAGTATTCTTAGATACCACCGAAAAGCCTAAAATGATCATCACTGTCAAATAAAGCAATAAAAAATTGCCTGAAGCTCCATTTAAAAAAGGGAACCAGCGTTCAGCCGGCAGCACCAGGAAGACCGCTCCTAAAATAGAAAGAACTCCTTCAAAGCTTAAAATTGCTAGACCCTTCATACGGAACAGCTCATATACACCAACACCGGCTAAAGCCGCCGCCGCTAGTTCAATCGCAATCCCGCCTACATATAAAATCGGCAAGAAGATGGCTAAAGCCACCGCTGCCGTAATTACTCGTTGTCTCATTTTTTGTCCTCCTTGTTCAATCCGCCAAATCGGCGATTACGACTTTGGAAAGAGGCAATGGCTGTTTCTAAATGGGCCCCATCGAAATCAGGCCATAAGGCTTTAGTAAAGAATAACTCACTGTAGGCTAATTGCCACAACAAGAAATTACTAATCCGCTCTTCTCCACTGGTCCGGATCACCAATTCAGGGTCTCGCAGCTCCTTAGGCAAAAAGCCGGTCATCAAATGACTGGAAATCATTTCTTCATTAATATCCTCAGGCTCCAACTCTTGCTCCTTCACTTCTTTAGCAATGTCTTGAACCGCACTGACGATTTCCGCCCGACTACCGTAGTTCAACGCAAAGTTCAACACTAGTCCGTCGTTAGCTGCGGTTTGTTCAATCGCCCGCTTCACGGCATCCTGAGTATGAGCCGGCAGATATTGCTCATAGCCCATCACCTTCACTTGAACATTCTCTTCAATCAATTCAGGAACAAAAGTATCAAAAAAATCCACCGGCAGCTGCATCAGGAATTTCACTTCATCTTCCGGCCGTTTCCAATTCTCAGTCGAAAAAGCATACAAGGTCAATACTTTGATACCAAGTTTATTAGCATACTTAGTGATTTTTTTTACCGCTTCCATACCTTCTTTATGTCCAGCCACTCGCGGAAGCCGTCTGTTTTGTGCCCAGCGTCCGTTGCCGTCCATAATAATTGCCACATGTTTAGGAATAGCACCCTCTATATCAAAAGTCAGCTGACTTTCTTCCGGTGTATATTTCTCTTTTTGTGGAAAAAAACGTAATACCATTAATTTTCCTCCTCAATTAATCAGGTTCCTATTTTATCAAAACGAATTTTTGCCAGATTTCTTACTACTAACTAGATTAATTAACATCAAATAGCAAGCAAGACTGGCAACTCAAATGCCATTATAGCAATAATCCTAGTAATTGCCTATGGATAACTGTAGGTATTTAGCTTTTTTCAAACATTTCAGTTGCTACAATTTGCAAAAATTAAAACAAATTGCCTATGATCTTTTTACTTATTTTAGCTGATGAGGAGTATAAGGAATTGATTTTGGTATGATATCGTTGCGCTAATCTGAGGTGTCTTTTATGTAGATATAAACTCATCAATTACTGACTTACAAAACTAAACGACGAAAAGTACGGTAGCTACCTCCCTTTAAGGAATTCATTTTTCCAAGTCCGGGAAAAATTAGTCTGATCGTCATACGCTTACCATTCCACTAGACAGCACGAATCATAGTTAACTGATTATTTGTTAAAACTTTCCTCACTATATACACTGCGAAAAGTGGAACTGGCAGCTAACTCATCTTAATGAATTGATTTTTCAAAGAACGCGAAAAATCAGTTTTATTTTCGCGCGCATACCATCATGCTAAACTTTTCGTGTCTACTTGTAGAGGATTAAATATTATCTTTTCTTCTATCTATATAAACTGCGAAAAGCATGACTGACAGCTAACTCGTCTTAATGAATTCATTTTTCCAAACCCGGGAAAAATGAGTCTTACTTTCATACGCATATCATCCTACTAGACATTCCTCTTGTAGTTATTCTTTATGATTTAATTACTTCTTTCTAGCTCGACAAAACTGCGAAAAGTAGGACTGACAAAAAAACAGCTGCCGTAAAAAATACGACAGCTGTCTTGTCTTCAGTTTAAACGTCTAATAGTTCTTTTTCTTTTTCGCTGACAATTTTGTCAATTTCTTTGACGCTGTTGTCAGTTAATTGTTGGATTTCTTTTTCCATGTTGCGTAGATCATCTTCAGTGATGTCGCCATTTTTTTGTTGTTTCTTGTAGTCGTCCATTGCATCACGACGTACATTACGTACAACAACTTTAGCGCCTTCAGCTTCTTTTTTCACTTCTTTTGCTAATTCCTTACGACGTTCTTCTGTTAATTGCGGAATTACCAAGCGAATCACATTGCCGTCATTGGCTGGATTCAAGCCGATATCACTAGCTAAGATTGCTTTTTCTACATCTTCAATTGTGCTTTTATCAAAAGGTGTGATCATTAATACCCGTGCTTCTGGTACTGTGATAGAAGCTAATTGGTTAACTGGAGTTGGCGCACCATAATAGTTTACGGTGATACGATCCAACAAGCTGGCATTCGCCCGTCCGGCACGAATTTGGCCTAGTTGGCGCTGCAACGCATCCTCAGCTTTTTTCATTTTTTGTTTTGCTTCGTTCATTACTGCATCTGCCATGTTATTTCCCCCTCACGGTTGTTCCAATGTTTTCACCTAGAACAACGCGTTTAATATTTCCTTGTTCGTTTAAATTGAAGACAACTAGCGGAATATCATTGTCCATACTTAGTGAACTTGCGGTTGAATCCATAACTTGTAATCCTTTAGAGATTACATCCAAATGGGTCAATTCGTCGAACTTAATTGCATTTTGATCCAATTTAGGATCGGCAGAGTATACGCCATCAACATTGTTTTTCGCCATCAAAATAACATCGGCATTAATTTCAGCTGCCCGCAATGCTGCTGTAGTGTCAGTTGAGAAGTATGGATTCCCTGTGCCACCGGCAAAAATTACGATACGGCCTTTTTCCAAATGACGCTCTGCTTTGCGGCGAATATAAGGCTCCGCAATTTGGCGCATTTCGATGGATGTTTGTACACGAGTCGGTACTTCGATGTTTTCTAAAGCGTCTTGCAATGCCAAAGCATTCATCACAGTAGCCAGCATGCCCATGTAGTCAGCTTGCGCCCGCTCCATGCCCATTTGTGCACCGATTTGTCCGCGCCAGATGTTACCGCCGCCGACGATGATTGCCATTTCGATCCCTAATTCATGTACTTCTTTGATTTCTTCAACAATGTCTTGAATAACTGGCGGGTTAATGCCAAACTTCTCTTCACCGGCTAATGCTTCCCCACTCAATTTAAGTACTACTCGTTTGTATTTTGGTTCTTTCATTTCGATTCCCCCACTGTCACTATATAGCTATTTTAGCATATTCTGCTTAGTATGAAGCTATTTTTATCTGGATTTGCTTAAAAAAAGGGAGCGCATCTGACATGCGTTCCCGACTGTTAAAAAACAGAATTATTTTTTCACTTGGTTCATAACTTCTTCAACAAAGTTATCTTCACGTTTTTCGATACCTTCGCCGACTTCGAAACGTACGAATCCTTCAACAGTAGCGCCTTTTGAAGAAACGTATTTTTCAACGGTCATATCAGGATCTTTAACGAATGGTTGGTCTACTAAAGCAATTTCTGCTTTGAATTTATTTAGGCGGCCTTCAACCATTTTAGCAACGATTTTTTCAGGTTTGCCTTCATTTAAAGCTTGTTCAGTTAGAACAGTTCTTTCATGTTCTAATTCTTCTTGAGGAATTTGAGACTCATTCACATAACGAGGGTTGATAGCAGCAACGTGCATTGCAACGTCTTTTGCTACTTCTTCTTCAGTTGTGCCTTCTAAAAGAGTCAATACAGCGATACGTCCGCCCATATGCAAGTATCCGCCAAATGCAGCATTGTCGCCTTTTTCCAATACTTTGAAACGACGGAAGCTGATTTTTTCACCGATAACTTGTGTTGCTTCAACCAATTCTTCAGCAATTGTGCCTTTTGAAGTTTTGATTTCCATAGCTGCATCCATGTCAGCAGGTTTGTGTTCAGCAACTAAAGTAGCGATTTCTTTTACTAGGTTTTGGAACATTTCGTTTTTAGAAACAAAGTCAGTTTCTGAGTTTACTTCAACGATTGCTGCAGTGTTGCCGCTGATTGCAACTGAAGCTAAACCTTCAGCAGCGATACGGTCGTTTTTCTTAGCAGCTTTAGCCATACCTTTTTCACGTAAAAGATCGACAGCTTTTTCAATGTCGCCTTCTACTTCTACTAGTGCTCTTTTCGCATCCATCATACCTACGCCAGTCATGTCGCGCAGTTCTTTTACTAATTTAGCTGTTACCTGTGCCATTCTTTATGGGCCTCCTCTAATTTTTTAAAAAAGCTGCTTCAAAGGCATATATTCTCTTTGAAGCAGCTTAAGCTACGAAATTATTCTGCTGATTCAGTAGAAGCGTTGCCGCCTTCTACAACATCAACGATTTCTTCGATTGAAGTTGCTTGTCCGCCATCTTCAGTTACGAAGTCGTCTTCAGCTACTTGGTCTTCACCTTGGTTTCCTTCGATGAATGCGTCAGCCATTTTAGCAGTGATTAATTTCACGGCACGGATAGCATCGTCATTTGAAGGGATTACTACGTCGATTTCATCAGGATCGCAGTTTGTATCAACCATAGCTACGATTGGAATGTTTAATTTATGTGCTTCTTGAACAGCAATACGTTCTTTACGAGGGTCCACGATGTACATTACATCTGGAATTCTAGGCATATCAGCGATACCGCCCAAGAATTTTTCTAAACGTTCACGTTCTTTGTTCAAACCAACAACTTCTTTTTTAGGAAGGACTTCGAAAGTTCCGTCAGCTTCCATAGCGTTGATGCTTTTCAGACGTGCAATACGTTTTTGGATTGTATCCCAGTTAGTCAAAGTTCCGCCTAACCAACGGTGGTTAACGTAAAATTGACCAGCGCGAGTTGCTTCTTCTTTAATTGCTTCTTGTGCTTGTTTTTTAGTACCTACGAACAATGCAACGCCGCCGTCTTCAGCAACATTTTTCATGTAATCGTAAGCAACATCTACTAATTTCACTGTTTTTTGCAAATCAATGATGTAGATACCATTTCTTTCTGTGAAGATGTATTTCTTCATTTTTGGGTTCCAGCGACGAGTTTGGTGACCGAAATGTACGCCGGCTTCTAGTAATTGTTTCATAGACAATACTGACATGTTTGTTTCCTCCAATTTGGTTTTTTTGTTCCCTCTCCTAACCCTTTAAACTCAGCAGCAGACTTCCAATGAAGCACCCCGCAACTAATGGGATTAGAATGTGGATTTGTCTGTGGTCGCCCACACACAATTAGTAATTATACAGGAGGACCTAAAAGAAAGCAATCATTTTTCTCCACTTTGCCTAGGAAAAGAATCTGATTAATATTTATTGAATCAACCTGCTAAATCCCGCTCTATCTGTTATAATTATTGCATAAAAATCGATTAGGAGAATTTTTATGCGTAAAAAAGATCGGCACGAATTAATCAAGCAAATCATAGCTAATCATTCAATTCGCAACCAAAGCGAGTTAATGACTTATTTAGAAGAACAAGGCGTTACTGCCACTCAAGCAACGATTTCTCGCGATATTCGAGATTTAAAAATTGTCAAAACCATCGATGAAGATGGCAGCCCCCGCTTTGAATTGTTCCACGAGCCTAACCAGCCTTCCGATGATGAAGATGCAAAACGTTTGGTTCGCATGATCGAAGAAGTCATTGTCAAGGTAGAACGGGTTCAGTTCATGACTGTCATCCAGACGTTGCCAGACAATGCGAATCTCTTAGCCGCTGTGTTGGACGACCTGTCTTTCCAATCAATCGTAGCCACCATGGCCAGCTTTGATACTATTATTATCATCTCAAGAAATGACGAAGATGCTCAGCTAGTCGAAGCCTACTTGAAAGATCCCCATTCAAACACTATCGTTTAACAGAAAAACCGCCGACTCTCAACGAGTTTGGCGGTTTTTACATGTCTTGCTTATTTTTCTGGCACAACCAAGTCGCCATCAACAATCTTTTGCTTGGCATCAGTTACTGCTTTTAACGCATCTTCTGACAGCTGTCCTTCAGTTAAGTCCACCCCGTCTTCTTTAATGCCGAAAACTAAATGATCACCACCAGGAAATTTTTTATTGTATTTTGCTTCCGCAATTTCTGAGACAGCCGCTCCGACATTTTTAATAGTAGAAGTCAGGGTAAAATTCCCCGTTTCGCCATCTGGAATTTGGTATTCCCCTTCATCCTCTTGGTCGCGGTCAACACCAATTACCCAGACTTTTTCATTGTCCGGCTGCTCATTGCGAGCCTTGGCTTCTTGGAAGACCCCAGCTCCGGTACTGCCAGCTGCTTGATAAATGATATCTGCACCTTCTTCATACATTGATGAAGCATTCGCTTTGCCTAAATCTGATGCATCATAGGAATTGGCATATCGGCTGTCTACTGTTACTTTTTTTCCTAGTGCTTCGGCTCCAGCCTTCACGCCTTCTTCAAATCCGACTTCAAAGCGTTGAATCACAGGACCTTCCATCCCGCCAATAAAACCGACACGATTGGTTTTGGTTGTATAAGCTGCCGCGATCCCGGCTAAATAAGCACTTTCCTGATCCTTGAAGGTTGCTGAGACGACATTTTCCTGATCCTCAATCTCACCATCCACTAAAGCAAAATCCAACTCAGGATGAGCAACCGCCGCCTCAGTGATGGCATCTGCCTGCAAATAGCTGAGGCTGATAATAGTGTTGTAGCCATTTTCAATCGCTTGGCTAACATTGGTACTATTGTCCTGCGGATCATTTGTTTCTATATAAATGTAGTTTTCCTGCTCTTTTAAATTTTTTTCTTGTCCCCATTTTTCCAAACCTTCCCAGCCAGCTTGATTGAATGAGCGATCATCTACTCCGCCAAAGCCTAAAATCAAGGCTATTTTAGGTGCTTCTTCATCCGCTATTATCTGAGCATCCTTCTGCCCACAACTAGCTAACAAGGTGATCGCTCCTAACAAAAAACCGATACGCAACAATTTCATTCGTTCGTCCTTCTTTCCATAGGTGTCAAGACACCTTGAGTTGCGGTCAATTATACCATAACGAATTGTGTCTTGACACCTCCTGTGGAATTTACTTGAAAAATTTCCCTTAACATAATTTACACAAACATAACAAACTTTATTTTATCTTTTCACAACCTTGGTCATACCTTTACAAAGCTTCGCTATACTTCAATCAGCAGGAAAATAGCAAAACAATTTATACATAAAAAAAGGAGCTGATAGGAATGCTAAAGCTAGAGAACATTTCAAAAAATTTCAATCAAACCAATGTTTTAGAAGACGTTAGCTTGGAAATCAATACTGGGGAAATCGTTTCGATCCTAGGACAATCAGGATCTGGGAAAACAACGCTGCTGAATATTATCTTAGGTTTAGAAGAAGCCAGTGAAGGAACCCTTTATTTCAAAGGAAAAGACATTACACACACCTCAATGGAGAAGCGTCCCTTTAATATCGTCTTTCAGGATTATGCATTATTTCCCAATTTGACCGCCTACCAGAATTTAACCTACGGCTTGAAGAACAAAAAGCATTGTTCCACTGACGAAGAAGTTCAAGAATTGATCCACCTATTGAATCTTGAAGCCCATTTAGACAAACCGATCCATCAGCTATCCGGTGGTCAAAAACAACGGGTGGCTTTGGGCCGTACTTTAGTGATGAAGCCAGAACTGCTTTTATTAGACGAACCGTTGAGTGCATTAGACGGCGTTATCAAGGAGTCTATTAAGGCTAAAATTCAAGAAATCGCCAAAAAGCTTTCATTAACTATTGTTATTGTGACCCACGATCCTGAAGAAGCCTTAACTATGTCGGACAAAATTGTTGTTCTAGACAATGGACGGATTGCTCAATGCAGCACACCTGTTGAAATTATGACCCAGGCTTCGTGTCATTTTGTACAAGAGTTCATCATTAATCAATTAGCTATCAAGCAGCAAAATATTCAACAAATTTTTCAACAAGCTATGAATCGAGTGGAACTATGAGAGACGCATTAACCTTAAAGCGAGCAACCAGCTGGATGATCTTGATCTTTTTCGCCTTATTTCTGGCGCTGCCCATCGGCAAGGTGCTGCTGACCGCTCTAACCGCTGAAAACGGTGGATTTGCTACTAACATCTTGCAAGTTTTGGATCAAAAGTGGCAGATCTCCTTTCTCAACAGTTTGAAGTTTTCATTGATAGCTGCCAGCTGCTCAACTTTATTAGGCTTTTTCCTAGCCTATGGGAACAATTTTACTGAGCTTGGTCCACGATTCTTAAAAGTGAACACTGGTATCTTACAATTTCCCATGCTATTGCCGACGATTACTTATGGCTTTGTATTGATTTATGCCTTCGGCAAGCAAGGCCTTTGGACCCGCATGCTGCAGCACGAATGGTTCAACATCTATGGCACAATTGGGATTCTGCTGGGTTTTGTGATTTATACCTTGCCGCCGATATTTATTTTGATTAATAATTCCATGCACTATTTAGATAATCGCTTGTTTATCGTTTCCCGTCTTATGGGGGATTCTTGGTGGCAGTCCTTGTACCGAACGATTATCAGTCCCCTTTATCGGGTATTGGCGGTGGCCTTTTTGCAAGGCTTCTTCATGTCATTTACTGATTTTGGGATTCCAAGCGCGGTAGGTGGGCAGACGCCATTTATTACGACTTTGCTTTATGAAGGATTCATGGGCACCATTCCTGATTTTCAATACGGTTCGGTGGTTGCCTTGACGATGCTGCTGCCTTCCATCATCAGTATCTTAGTCTTGAATTATTTGCAGAAAAAGGTAGTGCGCTATGAAAAACCACAGACCTTAATGTTAAAAAAGAACCCGGTACGCGACTGGACATTTCGCTGCTTATTTATTGTGACCTCCTGCTTTATCCTAGGAGTCTTTCTAGTCCTATTGGTTATCCCCTTCTTAACCAACTGGCCGTTTAATCTGCAGCCGACCTTGCAAAATTTTACCACCTTTATGCAGAACGACAGCTTGCTGATGACCTTGAAGAACTCACTGCTGATGGCTTTGTTAACAGCTTTTGTAGGAACAATTTTTGCCTACTTTGCTGCCATCATGACGTCACGAGAACGAAAAGTGTACAAAGTGAATCAATTAATCGACAGTGTTTCAACCATTACCAACTCCATTCCCGGAATGGTATTAGGCGTGGCCTACCTGTTGATATTTACAAGTACTGGTTTGCATAATACCTTGATGATTTTAGTGATTGTGACGGTGGTCCACTACTTTGCCACACCATATCAGATGGCGAAGGAAGCTTTGCAGAAAATGAATCTAAACTGGGAAAATACTGCCAAATTAATGGGCGATCGCTGGATCGTGACCGTTTGGCGCATCTTGATTCCAAATTCTAAAGTAACCATTGTCGACATGTTTGCTTATTACTTCTTCAACTCAATGGTTACCATCAGCGCTGTCGTTTTCTTAACCAGCGCCAATACTATGGTTATCACCGCCAAATTAAAAGAGCTTCAGCATTTTGGCCGGTTTAACGATATATTCATGCTTTCTTTATTTTTACTGCTGATTAATTTAATCATGCAGCTGATTACCCACTTAATAAAAAGGAGATTAACAAATGAAAAAGAAAATTCTCGCACTACTAGGCTGCACAGCCTTAACTTTATTACTAGGCGCATGCAGCAGCGGTAGTGCCGCAGACGAAAAAGTCATTATCTACACGAATGCTGATGAGGAGCCGGTAGAAGTAATCCAAAATGTATTGGACGAAAATGGCTTTGAAGGCAAATATACGCTGCAATCTTTTGGTACTTCAGAACTGGGTGGTAAATTACTAGCTGAAGGAACAAACATTGAAGCTGATTTGGTGACTATGAGTACCTTTTACTTATCCAGTGCGCAACAAAAAGACCCCATGTTTAAAGATTTAGAATTAACGGTTGATCCATTATCAGAAATTCCGGCTTACGCTGCGCCATTTACGGTCCAAGAAGGAACGATCTTCTACAACACTGACATGATGAAAGAACTAGACTTACCAGTCCCTGAAAGTTTAAAAGACTTAGCTGATCCGCAATACGAAGGTGTCTTAGCTATTTCTGATATTAAACAATCCTCTACTGCCTGGTTATTGTTCCAAGCTTTGATTGACAATTACGGTGAGGATGAAGCTAAAACGATTTTAGCCGATATTTACAAGAATGCTGGTGACCACCTGGAAAGCTCCGGTTCAGGTCCGATCAAGAAAGTTCGTCTAGGCGAAGTGGCTCTTGGCTTCGGTTTGCGTCATCAAGCAGTTAAGGACAAAAATGAAGGCCTACCGATTGAATTCATCGAACCTGCTGAAGGTACCTATACCTTAACTGAATCCCTAGCAGTTATTGACAAAGGCGACGATACAAATCCAGAAGCAGAGAAAATGCTGAATACGATTATGGAAAATGGTCGTCAAGATCTTTTAGCTATCTATCCTAGTCCAATTTACGATGGCGAGGAAGCTGACAGTGTGCAAGTAGCCCAAAATCAAAAAATCTTCCCAGAAGAACTAACTGCAGAATTATTAGAACAACACCAAAAATTGGTAGACTGAGAGGCGTAACATGAGATACAAACTATTAACCCCAGGTCCTTTGACCACTACAACAACTGTCAAAAAAGCGATGATGACCGATCAATGTACTTGGGATCAAGACTATAAAGAAATTACACAAGAAATCCGCCAACGATTACTTTCCTTGGCGGAGGTATCAGAGGAAGACTATACAACTGTACTCATGCAAGGCAGCGGCTCCTTTGGGGTGGAATCCGTTTTAAGCTCCATGATTACACCCGAGGATCACTTACTAGTCTGTGCAAACGGCGCTTACGGCAAGCGAATGGTGGAGATGTGCCAACGTCATGGCCTGACCCATACTGTTTATCAAGTGCCGGAAAATGAAATTCCTAAAGCAGCCAAGGTTCAGCAGCTGCTAAATGATCAGCCAACAATTTCGGCCATTGCCATGGTTCACAGCGAAACAACCTCCGGTATTCTAAATGATCTGACTGAAATCTCAGCCCTGGCGAAAGCCAATGATCTGCTCTTTATCGTTGATGCCATGTCCAGCTTTGGTGGGATTCCCATGAATGTAGCCGAGTTGAATATCGACTTCTTAGTTTCCAGCTCCAATAAATGTATCCAAGGCGTTCCCGGCTTTTCCTTTATTATTGCTAACCGAGATGAGCTGGAGAAACGTAAAGGCCATGCCCGCACATTGTCATTAGATTTGTATGATCAATACCAAGTGATGGAAAAAGACGGCAAATGGCGTTTCACCTCACCGACACATACTGTCTTAGCCTTCTTGCAAGCCTTGAAGGAATTGGAATTAGAAGGTGGAATCGAGCAACGTTATTTGCGCTACTTAACCAATAACCATCTTTTGCGTCAAAAAATGGAGGAATTAGGCTACGAGACTTTTATCGAGAAAAATCAAGGCCCTTTCATTACTTCTTTCTTGTACCCGAAGGATCGCGCCTTTAGCTTCAACAATTTTTATTACCATTTAAAACATAATGGGTTTGTCATTTATCCCGGAAAAATCAGCGACCGCGATTGCTTCCGGATCGGAAATATTGGGGAAATCTATCCAGAAGATATTCATCGTTTAGCAGAAATCATTGAAAAATATTCGGAGGTAGCATATGTCAGTTAAAACAATTATTTTTGACTGGGCCGGAACAACCGTTGATTACGGTTGTATGGCACCAGTGATGGCTTTTAAAAATGCTTTTGCAGAGAAGGGCATTGAACTAACCTTTGATGAAATTCGTGAACCAATGGGTCGACTAAAACGCGATCACATCGCGATTCTACTAAATCTGCCCTTGGTCCAAGAACAATGGTTGGCAGCATTTGGCCAACCCTCACAAGCAAGCGACATTGACGCACTTTATGAACGCTTCGAAGCTTTATTATTCGAAAACCTGGCGGAAAATTCAAAATTGAAGCCGGAAACCGCTGAAGTGATTAACCAGCTTCAAGCAAAAGGATTCAAAATCGGCTCAACAACCGGCTACACCAGTGAAATGATGGAAGTCGTTACCAATGTGGCTAAAGAAGCCGGCTATATACCAGATTATGTTGTTACACCAGATTCAGTCGAAAACTTAGGACGACCTTACCCTTACATGATTTATCAAAACATGAAACACTTCAAAAACACGTCTGTTTCCGAGGTTGTTAAGGTAGGTGACACGGTCTCAGATATTTTAGAGGGAAAGAACGCCGGAGTCTTCACGATCGGCGTAGTAGAAGGAAGTTCAGAAATGGGCTTTTCTTTAGCAGAATACAACGCTTTGTCCACAATCAACAAAGAGCAGCTGATCCAAAAAGTGACCCGCCGCTTTTACGAAGCTGGAGCAGACTTATGCATTTTGAACTTAACAGAGCTGCTGGATTACTTTATTCACGGCAAAGAGTTAACCAAACATACCAGTAATTTCCCACAAGTCAACGCATAAGAAAAGACCCACACTTCTCTTTAAAAAGAAGTGTAGGTCTTAGTTTTATTTCAAGGTCTTTTTCATCATATCCAA
>LIDZ01002111.1_pt1 | contig 28065 bp, 31 predicted proteins | sample 644651 | NCBI WGS metagenome assembly LIDZ01 (sample SAMN03856242, study PRJNA289617) | food metagenome | isolation source: wine grapes on drying loft during traditional withering process | host: Vitis vinifera cv. Corvina | place: Italy: Gargagnago di S. Ambrogio di Valpolicella | collected 2014-01 | reverse complement strand
ATTATCTGTTTTACCTATAATAATAGTATTCCTTATAAATCAGGAATCATTTATATCAGGACTTACAGTTGGGGGAGTAAAGGGGTAATTCCATTAGTTAAAAGATAAAAGATAAAAGTTATAAGACAAAAGATAAAAGTTATAAGTTAATGAAGCTTTTTACGCTATCTGTAAAAAAGCTTCATTAATTTGTAACTTCTGACTTTTTATTAAAAGCAAGATATAGCAATTTATAAATAACCAAATGGAGTGACTATTTTATGAAAAATGCAAGCCTAATTGTTAGTAAAGATTTAAAAAAAGGAAGAGTAAATAACAATTTATTTGGTTCCTTTGTTGAACATATGGGGAGTGTTGTCTATAATGGTATTTATGAGCCAAGTCATGTTATGGCAGATGAAAACGGATTCAGAAAAGACGTTCTTCAACTCGTAAAAGAGCTTAAGCTTTCAGTAATAAGATTTAGTATTGTTTAAAAAAGCAAGAAGAGTCAAAACTTTTCAGCTGATGACGTAGCGATTTTGGCACAAAACTTGCGACCAGGAATGTCTGTATTAGGATCAAAGTTAGATTATTATGAATTCAGCGTTATATGAGTTTTAAAGGTAAAATTATTTTTCATCTAAAAATGTAACTTCGATTTCTGTTAGTATATTCTTTTCAAGTTTTAGAATTAAGAAACAAGTAACGCTAACGCTAAATAGTATGTATAAAGCACTATCTTTAACAGAAGCATAAGCTACAATTATAAATAAAAGTAAAGCAGCTAATAATATGGGTGCTTTTTTTATGGAATATAAAAATGAAAGTTTAATTAGATTGATGGAAGAAATTTTAAACCTTGATAATATAGGATAAATATAAAACCCAATGGCAAATATAAATACAAATAAAAACAAGAAAATATAATATAATACGAATGTTTTTTTCTCAAGAAAAAATCTCATATCCATATAACATACGAACAATAATAAACCTTGCATAGATGAAAACAAAACACTCTGTTTAAAATTCTCTAAATATGAAGAAAAAAATGTTTTGAAAATACCAGTGTTTATTCCACTAAGAAGCTTCCAGTTTGAAATAAATAATGCTGTTATTGCTGGACCACAAATAATCCAAATTAAAAGCACAAATTTTAAGTCTATATTTTTAGATAGCAATAGGTATAAAGTTAGTGGAAAAGTAGTTAATAAAAAACATAAATTAGAAGCAAATAAAAAGGTAATATAACTTAATATAGTAGAAATTCGCCCTGTACCAAAGAAACTAGTATTTTTCAAGATTATCACTCCTCTTTGCTTAGGCGTCTTTGAAGTGTTCTTTTCTTTCAAATGCCTAATATAATTATACAATCTCCTAATACCAATGTAAATATAATAATGAATTATTTTATATTTATGTATATTAAAATATGATTTTTGAATTTTATTATTCAATTAGTATGATAAAACAAAGTAATATACAGGTGTATATTACTGATAAAATGCATATTATGAAGGCTAAAGGCAAGTAATTATATTATTTATCTATAAAATAATATTGACATTTATTACATAACCATAGATAATAGTTTTATATAATAATAAAACTATTAATATAGTTATAAACTAATAATATAGTTTATTGTAAAAGATAAACAGGGGGGGAACAAAGTGAGCAAAATTATTATCAATGCTGATATTAAAAAAGGTGAAATCAATAAAAATATTTATGGAAATTTTGCTGAACATTTAGGAAGATGTATATATGGAGGATTTTGGGTTGGAAAAGATTCAGATATACCCAATGTAAATGGAATCAGGAAGGATGTAGTTGAAGCACTAAGAGAACTTAAGATACCGGTATTAAGGTGGCCAGGTGGATGTTTTGCAGAAGAATATCATTGGATGGACGGAGTAGGAGACTATGAAAAAAGGCCTAAAATAATAAATGTTCATTGGGGTGGAACTGTAGAAAATAATCATTTTGGAACACATGAATTTTTAGAATTGTGTGAAATGCTTGGAGCACAGCCTTATATATGTGGGAATGTAAGTAGTGGCGAAGTTCGCGAAATGAAAGAATGGGTTGAGTATATGACTTTTGACGGTTTATCACCTATGTCTGAGTTAAGAATTGCCAATGGTAGAGAAAAACCATGGCGAGTTCCATATTTCGGAGTTGGAAACGAAAACTGGGGTAACGGAGGCAACATGCGCCCAGAATACTATGGGGATATTTTCCGTAAATATGGAACTTATGTTAGAAACTATGGGGATAATAAAGTATTTAAAATAGCTTGTGGACCTAATGCAGATGATTATAACTGGACAGATAAAGTAATGAAAATTGCAGGCCCATTCATGGATGGACTAAGCTTACATTATTATACAATACCTGGTGACTTCTTCAAAGGTAAGGGATCAGCTACAATATTTGATGAAACTGAATGGTTTACAACAATGAAAAAGGCATTATATATGGATCAGCTCATTACTAAGCACTCAGCAATTATGGATAAATATGATCCTGATAAAAGAGTTGCACTTATTGTAGATGAGTGGGGCACTTGGTTTGATGCTGAACCAGGAACGAACCCAGGATTCTTGTATCAGCAAAATACCATTAGAGATGCATTGGTTGCAGGTATTAATTTTAATATATTCCATGATCATTGTGAAAGGGTTAAAATGGCAAACATTGCACAAGCAATCAATGTACTTCAAGCTGTAATACTTACAGAAGATTCAAAAATGATACTTACACCAACATATCATGTATTTAATATGTATAAGGTTCATCAGGATGCACAACTTCTTTCATTTGAAATAAAAACTTCTGATTATGAATGTTCTGAGGAAAAAATACCCAAAATAACAGCTACAGCCTCAATGAGTAGTGAAGGAAAAATTAATATTTCATTTTGCAATTTAAGTCCTCTAGATGACGAAGATATTTTATGTGAATTACGAGGGGAAAATAAAACAAAATTAAAAGGGAGTATTTTAACTGCTGAAAATATGAATGATTATAACAGTTTTGAAGAACCTAACAAGGTGGCACCCGTAAAAATTGATGATGTTAATATAAATAATAATAAATTTAAATTATTAATTCCGAAAATGTCTGTAGTTACCGTGACATTAGAATAAAGAAAATTTTATCTAATAGTTATGTCTTTAAATGAATTACGTGTTATAATTTTTTTATATTGTATAATTAAGGGGCGACTAACACTATGATACATATCACTGATTTAAATAAAAGCTTGCCACTTTTTAAGGCTCTAAGCTCTGATAAAAGAATTGAAATTATTCAGACTTTAGGAGAGTGTAAACAGTTAAATATGAATGAATTAGCAGATAAATTAAATCTATCTAATGGGGCTATAACTATGCATGTTAAAAAACTGGAAGATTGTGGTCTTATAAAGATTACTACCATTACAGCCAAACATGGCATTCAAAAGATTTGTAGTCTTCATGAAGATAAATTTATAATTGATATTAGTAAAACTGAAGTTAATAATTCTTATGAATCAGAAATTGGTATAGGTCAGTACTCTGCCTATGAAATGTATCCTACTTGTGGAATTGCCACTAAAGATAAAATAATTGGAGAAGTTGACGATCCAAGCTATTTTGCTGATCCAGAAAGAATAAATAGTGATATAATTTGGTTTACAAAAGGTTACATAGAATATAGAATACCAAATTATATAAAACAAAACCAAAATTTTTCGGAAATTCAGATTTCTACGGAAATAAGTTCAGAAGCACCTGGAAATTGCAGTATTTGGCCTTCTGATATTTATTTTAGTTTAAATGGGATTGAGCTAGGAAGTTGGGTGAGCCCAGGTGATTACGCTGACACCAAAGGGTTACTAACTCCTTCTTGGTGGTTTTCAAATTGGAATCAATATGGGTTATTAAAACTTTTATCTATTAATAAATTTGGAACCTTTATAGATGGCTTAAAGATTTCAGATGTAACTTTAGAAGATTTAGATTTAAACTTTAAAAGTGATTTAATATTTAGGTTTTCAGTACCGGATGATGCAGAGCATGTGGGTGGTTTAACTATATTTGGTAAAAATTTTGGAAATTACAATCAAGGTATAAACGTCAGGGTTATTTATGAAAACATGATTCAATAATTTGAAATAAAATAGAATAGCATACTGAATCAAAGTTTTTTCTAAATGCTTAATAAAAATGCCTAACCTAAGTTATGATTAGGACTATTGTTCCACAAAAGTGTATGGAAGTCACAAGTTTTCCATATACTTTTATTGTTGTACCTTTTATTAATTGCGTTTATCTGTTAAAATATATAGTAGAACTATTTATATAAAAGAATAGTGTCTGAGCAAATGAAAAGGTAACGGAAGGTGTAAAATGAATATTCAAGAACTTTTGAAATTTGGATATGAACTTTTAAAAAAAGTTAATATTGAAACATATATGATTGATAGTCAACTTATTTTATGTAAGGTTTTAAACGTAGATAAATTGTTTATAATTACTAATAGAGGATTTAAAGTTGAAGAAAAAGAAATAAATGAATATGTGAGGCTCATTAAACTCCGAGAGAAAAAAATGCCGGTTAAATATATTCTTCAAAATGCTGAATTTATGGGAATTAATTTTTTTGTTAGAGAAGGCGTTCTTATACCTAGGATGGATACAGAGATTCTTGTGGAAGAAGCTATTGAGGAGATTAAGGGCAATAATTATAAAGAAATTTGTGATGTCTGTTGTGGAAGTGGTGCTATTGGAATATCACTATCAAATTATATTAAAGAGGCAAATGTAATTTGTTATGATATTTCTGAGATTGCAATAGAAGTCACTGAAAAAAATATAAATATGTTAGGGTTAAATGATAGAGTGAAAGTTTACCATAGCGATTTACTTAATGAGGCAATTGAAAAAAACAGGAAATTTGATATTATAGTCGCCAACCCTCCGTACATTAAGGAAGCTGTTATAGATACACTTATGGAAGATGTTAAAGATTATGAGCCTTTTATAGCGCTATCTGGTGGAGAAGATGGATTGTTTTTTTATAGGAAGCTTGCATTACAGTCAAGAAAACTTTTGAATCGTGGTGGTTCTTTGATATTTGAGATAGGTTATGATCAAAGGGAAACTGTAATGAATATAATGGAAGAAAATAGTTTTAAAAGTGTTACATGTATAAAAGACTTATCAGGAAATGATAGAGTTGTTAAAGGGAGATTTTAAGATGGTGATAATAAAGGTTTTATGGTTATAGCGAGTCTTTAGGTGTTATAATTCAAAACTAATAAAAATATATAAATACGGAGTGATAAAATAATGCTTGAGAGACTCAATTTTATAGAAAATAAATATGAAGAACTTTCAGTTAAAATTAGTGATCCAACAATCATGGCTGATCAGAAAGAATGGCAAAAACTTTGCAAAGAACATTCTGACTTAGAAACCTTAGTAGATAAATATAGGGAATATAAAAAAGCTAAAGAAGATCTAGAAGATGACAAAGGAATGCTAAGAGAAAAAATGGAAACAGAGCTTGAACAAATGGTTCAAGAAGAAATAAAGGAACTAGAGCAAAGTGTTACGGTATATGAAGAAGAACTTAAAATATTGCTTCTTCCAACTGATCCAAATGACAACAAAAATGTTTTCATGGAAATAAGAGCAGGTGCCGGTGGAGAAGAAGCTGCACTTTTTGCTTCTAACCTTTTTAGAATGTATACAAGATATTCTGAAATTAGAGGTTGGAAGATAGAAGTAATGAGTGTTAATGAAACTGATATCGGTGGATTTAAAGAAATTGTATTCATGATAAAGGGTCAAGGTGCATACAGTAGACTTAAATTTGAAAATGGAGCACATAGAGTTCAAAGAGTTCCAGATACAGAATCAAGTGGTAGAATTCACACATCAACAGCAACAGTGGCAGTTATGCCTGAAGTTGACGATGTAGAAATTGATATTAGCCCAAATGACTTAAGAATAGATGTATTTAGAGCTTCAGGACATGGTGGACAGTGCGTAAATACAACAGATTCTGCAGTAAGAATTACACATATTCCAACAGGATTGGTTGTTTCATGTCAAGATGAAAAGAGACAACTTAAAAACAAGGAAAAAGCAATGAAGGTCCTAAAATCTAGGCTTTTTGAAAGAGCTCAAAATGAAAGATCAGCAGGTATTGCAGAAGATCGAAAAAGCAAGGTTGGAACTGGAGATAGAAGTGAAAGAATAAGAACTTACAATTACCCTCAAGGAAGAGTTACAGATCATAGAATAGGATTAACTCTTTACAAACTGGATGCCTTCCTTAATGGTGAAATTGATGAAATTATAGACGCACTTATAACTGAAGATCAGGCTGAAAAAATGCAGTCAGTTGGAAATGAAGCAGTATAAGGGGAAATTTGCACTGGGATTTATATATGTGGAGGCAAAGATTATGAATATAGACAAAGCTATAAAAAAGCAAAAAGCCAAGTATAAGAGATTTGTTGTAGCCACTTGTTTATTGTTTCTTTTTCTCCCCATTATTTTATGTATATCTGGGCAGATAAATATATTTTTTATTTTATATTTATCTGCCCTTGAAATATTGATATTATTTCTTTTGGCTTTTAAGAGAAATTATGAAGTTCTTGAGTATAAAATTGACAAAAATAAAATCAGTATAACAATAGGATTCCCTGAAAAAATCATAAAATTACCCTGTGAAAAGGTGGAGTTAATTCACGCAGAGGGAGGTGGTAAAGACATGAAGATCATTTTATTAGGTAAATCGAAGCTTAGAAATAGGCATGTCAAACCTGTAGATATTAATTTTTTAAAGGAGAATCCTTATGCTGGTTTTTATTATGGAAGATTTAAAAGAAAGAATCCGGAAATGCAATATTTTTATACAATAATAAAAACAGGTGGATATAAAAAATATCCACTTTTAAATGAACTATATAAATGTTGTACCAATTTATTTTTTACAGAAGAAGCAATAGCCAAGATAAAGGAATATAGAAATATCATTGAATAAACCCGCATATCTATAATTAAGGATTATAAATATGGGGGTGTATTTTTTTGAATACAAATATAACATTGTTTTTATTTTTAAGTGTTGTTTCACTTTTAGGTACTCTCGTTGGTTCAGCTTTAGGACTTATTATAAAAAATCCATCTAAAAGACTTTTAGGTTCAATGATAGGATTTGCGGCGGGTTTAATGCTTTCTGTAGTAGTTTTTGATTTAATTCCTGAGTGCTTAAAAAAGTGGGATTTTAATAATACTATTATTACTATAATAGTGGGGATAATTATTATATATTTTGGGGATAACTTTTTAAGCAGAACAAAGATATGCTCAAATAAACATTTACAGGTGGCAATATTAACAGCAGTTGGACTTACGTTACATAACTTTCCTGAAGGAATAATTATGGGATGTTCTTTTTTTGTGGGTGGGAGTCTTGGAATTAAAATGTGTATACTTATTGCTATACATGACGTACCAGAAGGATTAGCTGTAACGGCACCAATGGTTGCTTCACGCATGGATCCACTGAAAATATTTTTGTTTACTGCAGTAACAGCTCTGCCAACTGCATTTGGAGCGGCAATAGGACTTTTTATTGGAGGAATATCACAAACAGTTCTTGGCACTAGTCTTGGACTAGCTTCTGGGATAATGCTTTATGTAGTATGTTTTAGCATGATACCTGAAGCAATAAAACTCTGGGGAGGCAGGATGAGTAAAATGGGTATTCTACTTGGAATTTTGCTTGGATTTACTATGTGTACAATTTTATAAGAAATATGAAAAAAAACTTCGATATTCACTAGTTATTTTCCAGGATGCTTTATATTACATTTGACATTAATGGTCATCAAAGAGTAAAATTTAAGTATTATGATGTAACATTTTAAGAGGTGTGTGTACATAGATGAATACTAAAGTAGAAATTTTAGATAGTAAAAATTTAGATAGAAATATACTACTGGATATTGGTAATATATTAAGGAGTGGTGGTTTAGTGGCCTTCCCAACGGAAACTGTATATGGTCTTGGAGCAAATGCACTAGACCCAGAAGCCGTGAAGAAGATATTTATAGCCAAGGGAAGACCACAAGATAATCCACTAATTGTTCATATAGCTGACTTTTGTGAGTTAGATGCACTGGTAAGTGAAGTGCCAGATATTGCTAGAAAACTCATGAACAATTTTTGGCCTGGACCAATGACTATAATATTGAATAAAAAACCAATAATACCAGATATAACTTCTGCCGGATTAAAGTCAGTAGGAATTAGAATGCCAAGTAGTATTATTGCTAGAGAAATAATAAAGTCTGCGGGTGTTCCAATAGCAGGGCCGTCAGCGAATATTTCAGGAAAACCTAGTCCTACAGATGTAAAGAGGTGCATTGATGATTTATCTGGTAAAATTCAATGTATAGTTGGCGGAGAAGTATCAGAGATAGGTGTTGAGTCTACAATAATTGATTGCACAGTTGTGCCACCCTGCATATTAAGGCCAGGTGGAATAACTTTAGAAATGTTAAAATCAATAGATAGTGACATATATATTGATAAGGCTATAATGGAAAAACCTAAGGCGGATTTAGTGCCTAAAGCACCAGGAATGAAATACAGACACTATGCACCTAAAGCACCGGTAATAATTGTTAAGGGTGAATTAAAAAAAACTGTTGCAAAAATCAACGAAATAGTGCAGAATTATATAGGCTTAGGTAAGAAAGTTGGAATTATGGCTACTGATGAAACAAAAGATCAATATGTGGGAGATCTCATTATCTCACTTGGAACTAGGAAAGATATTAAGTCAATAGGAAAAAATCTTTTTGAAACCTTAAGGTGTTTTGACGATACAGATATTGATGTTATAATATCTGAAGCTTTCGATGAAAATGGTTTTGGAGTAGCAATAATGAATAGATTAAATAAATCAGCAGGTTTTAATATAATAAATGTTTAATTTTCACGCTTTGGACAATTTAGAGTTGTTTTGATAGATAATGAATACAGGAGGGTAAGGATGAATATACTTTTTGTTTGCACAGGAAACACTTGTAGAAGCTGTATGGCAGAAGTTATATTCAATAATTTTTGCGATGTAGATGGTTTTAAGGCATATTCAGCGGGTCTTAGTATTGTTAAAAATAGTATTACATCAAAAAGTTCAGCCGAGATCGTAATGGAAAATCTAGGACTTGATATAACAAGCAGAAAAGCAGTAGAGCTCACAGAAATAATGCTTAGAGACGCAGACCTTATCCTCACAATGACAGATTATATGTCATCTATAATCAAAAATCAATTTCAAAATGTTAAAGACAAAGTGTATACATTAAACACATATGTGAATAAGATTGGTGACATAGCTGATCCATATGGTGGTAATTTGAATATTTATAAAAACACTTATAGGGATATAGAATCCAGTATCAAATTATTGATAAAAAAATTAAAGGAAGATAAAGGTATTTTATAATACATTTGTCTCCCTTTTTTTGAAAAAAATCTAAAAAGTAGGCAACGTATTTTATGACTATTTTTTTGAAGATGACTAAATATATGTGGAGGTACAAAAAAATGAAAATAGCATTAGGTAGTGATCATGCAGGTTTATCTTTAAAAAGGGAAATAATAAAACATCTAGAAGAAAAATCTTTAGAAATTAAGGATTTTGGAACATATACTGAAGAATCTTGTGATTATCCTGATTATGCTTATGCAGTGGCAAAGGAAGTCGCAGATAAAAATTATGACCTTGGAATATTAGTATGTGGAACAGGGATAGGTATAAGCATGGCAGCTAATAAGGTAAAAGGAATAAGAGCAGCAGCTTGTTCAGACACTTTTTCGGCCCATGCCAGTCGTGAACATAACAATGCAAACATAATTGCTGTTGGAGAGAGAGTAGTTGGAGTAGGTTTAGCAATAGATATTGTAGATACATTTTTAAATGCAAGTTTTGAAGGCGGCAGACATCAAAGAAGAATAGATAAAATTACTGAAATAGAAAACGGGAGGGATAAATAAATGGGAAAAGTAACGCAAATATCACATCCATTAATATTGCATAAATTGTCATTTATAAGAGATAAAAAAACAGGATCAAAGGATTTTAGAGAACTTGTAGAGGAAGTAGCTATGCTTATGGCATATGAGGTTACTCGTGATATGCAACTTAAAACAGTAGATATAGAGACACCTATATGTACGACAAAATGTAAAAGACTTGCAGGTAAAAAAGTTGCTATAGTTCCAATATTAAGAGCGGGACTAGGAATGGTAAATGGTATGGTAAAACTTATGCCAGCAGCGAAGGTTGGACATATAGGAATGTACAGAGATGAAAAGACACTACAACCAGTGGAATATTTCTGTAAACTACCACCAGATATCGAAGAAAGAGAAGTAATAGTAACAGATCCAATGCTTGCTACAGGCGGTTCAGCAATAGACGCTATATCACTACTTAAAAAGAAAGGCGCAAAGTACATAAGGTTAATGTGCTTAATAGGGGCACCAGAAGGTGTTAAAGCAGTACAAGAAGCTCATCCAGACGTAGATATATATTTAGCATCTATTGACGAAAAATTAAATGAAAAAGGATATATAGTTCCAGGGCTTGGAGATGCAGGAGATAGACTTTTTGGAACAAAATAGTCCTTCCTCAAAAAAAGATAAAAGAGAAGAGTTACAAACAGTTAAGAGAGAAGAGTTTTAAAAAATAGATAAAAGTTAAGAGAGAAGAGAGAATAGTTAAGGAAATTTTGCCTTAGGGAAAAATAAAAACAATGTATATAACGAGAACGTCAATAGGTTTGTGTGAAATTCAAAAGACAGGGTAAATCATAATTGGAAATTATTATGGGGAAATATTCCTGTAGTAATTTTTTTTCGTGGTAATACTAATAACCAGGTAGTGTAGCTGGTTATATTAGTATTTTTGCATTTGCATAATTATCAGCTAATCATACATAAAAAGAACGTACGTAGATTTGATTTACACAAATCTACGTACGTTCCATCATTTTGTGACATCTTTTTTTTACTAATTTTTCTTGTTTTTAGTCCGTATGGTTTTATCCTTGTTTGTCATTGTTTTATAATCATCAGCCTAATGTCCCACGTCTTGTGTGTTCTAACTCTTCTCTCTTCTCTATTAACTATTAACTGTTTTTTGTACCTCTTAACTGTTTAGATACAATTACCAAAATTAGTAGAGCCACCGATGCCAAAGCAATAGTTCCTCCCGGTGCACAGTTAAGGTAGTAGGATGAAAAGAGTCCCAATATTACATCAATAAAACCGAACACAACGGAAAAAACAAGAGTCTTTTTGAAGCCTTTACCAAGTTGCATCGCAGTGGCTACGGGTACAGCAATCATTGATGAAACTACAAGAATACCTATAATTCTTATGGATACTGAAATAGCAGCACCAGTTAAAATTGATAACAGATAGTTTATTAATTTTACATTAATCTGAGCAATTTTTGCGCCATCTTCATCAAAGGTTATGTACACAAGTTTTTCATAAAGCACGCATAAAAGAATTACGCTAACTATGCTTATAAAAAGAATAGTATACAAGTCACTTTTACTCACGGTAAGAATGCTTCCAAAAAGAAAGGACTCTATATTCCCTTGAGCGTTACCACTACTTGTAAGCGTTATGGCAATTCCTACGGAAAAAGTAAGCACAATAGGAAGAATTAGATCGGAATATTGTTTATAATAAGTTTTTAATATTTCTATAAAAATCGCACAAAGTGTGGTGAAAATAAATGAAGTTATAATTGGACTATATCCAAATACAAGACCAATAGCAACACCTGCAAATGAAGAATGAGCCAGTGTATCACCAACCATAGAATATCTTTTTAACACTAGGAAGATACCGATTGAAGGACATAAAATTGATATAAGCACTGATGATATCAATGCATTTTGCATAAAACTAAGATGTAGTAATTGAAGCATTATGTATAACCTCCGTGTTTGAATTAATATAGTCTCCTATTGAGTAAAGGTAGCCGTGCCCCTTGTCTAAATTAAATATATGAGTGGAGTTTTCCATGGCTGCTTTCATATTATGTTCAACTGAGAGTATTGTAATTTTTTTAGATGTATTTAATTTTTTTATTACGGAATAAATTTCAGCTTGACTTTTAACGTCTATGCCACTTGAAGGTTCATCCAAAACTATTAGTTCTGGAGTACCCATTATTGCCCGGGCAATAAATATTTTCTGCCTTTGCCCTCCAGATAAACTACCTATAAGTTGGTTTCTAAAGCTATCCATTTTAACTGTAGCTAGGCTCCTAATAATACATTCTTTATCTTTAATTTTTAAAGCCTTCATATGGCACTTTAGCATTTCTTCAACTGTTAAGGGGAAAGCTGAATTAAAACTATCCATAATTTGTGGAACATAACCGATTTTATTAGTTGCAATGTCTATTGATCCACTACTTGGCTTCAGTAGATTTAGTATCAATTTCATAAGTGTGCTTTTTCCACTACCATTTTCACCTATAATTGAAAGATAACATCCTTTTTCTACATTTAAATTGATATTGTCTAGTGTATATGAATTAACTTTATTATAGGTAAAATACAAATTTTTGATTTCTATCATAAAATATCCTCCTGGGTAATTGCTAAATTAATTATATACTTTGTTGCGAATCATTTGCAAGTGTGAAATGATAAAAAAATATATTAAAATGAATTTGATTAATGATATAATATATGAGAAGAATTATATAATGGGTTATTTGTAGCATAGCAAATAGAGAAGGGGAAGATTCATTTTGGAGCGCAGAAATAAATACAATTATTATTTGGATATTGCTGAAACTGTACTGGAGAGAGGTACATGTTTAAGAAGAAATTATGGATCAATTATAGTGAAAAACGATGAAATTATATCTACAGGTTATACAGGAGCTCCAAGGGGAAGAAAAAATTGTAATGATTTGGGTTCTTGTAGAAGGGAAAAATTAAATGTACCAAGAGGAGAACAATATGAGTTATGTAGGTCTGTTCATTCAGAAGCTAATGCAATAATTAGTGCTTCTAGAAAAGATATGATAAATAGTATACTATATCTTGTTGGAAGAGATACAAAAACAGGAGAATATGTTGAAAATGCAAACTCTTGTACTATGTGTAAAAGATTAATAATTAATGCCGGAATAGAAATGGTAGTTATTAGGGATGCAGTGGATGATTATAGAATCATAGAAACAAGTTCATGGATTGATGAAGACGATTCTATTCATGATAAACGTGGATACTAAAAGTAGCTAGGATTCTAAAAAAAATAACAATCACAGACGAAAAGGAAGATATTATGGAAAATTTATTTTTAATTGCGTTATTATCGGCATTAATTTCTTTTATTAGCACTCCAATTGTAAGAAAACTTGCTGTTGTTCTTGGAGTGATGGATGTGCCAAAGGATGACAGAAGAGTACATAAAAAACCTATACCTAAGCTTGGAGGACTAGCGATTTATTTGTCTTTTGTTATTATGTTTATAGCTAAAGGTGGACCAATACAAAAACCAGAACTTGGGATATTAATTGGAGCCACTATTATTGTAATAGGTGGTTTTATAGATGATAAATACACTATAAAACCTTGGCAAAAATTATGTTTTCAGTTAGTGGCAGCCTGTGTACTTATTGGCACAAAAACAATGATATCTATAGTTACGAATCCAATAGGTGATGCAAACCAATTTTTAACCATAACTCCACTTGTTGCAATTCCCCTAACACTGATTTGGGTTATTGGAGTTACAAATGCCTTTAACTTGATTGATGGATTAGATGGACTATCAGCAGGTCTTGGATTTATTGCATGTGTCACCATGACAGTAGCCTCTTACCTAAGTGGTAGAGTAGAACTTGAGATAATTATACTCACAATTATACTTGCAGGAGCCATATTAGGTTTTTTGCCATACAATTTTAATCCTGCATCAATTTTCATGGGAGATACTGGGGCTCAACTTATTGGATTTTTATTAGCGGCAATAGCTATGAAAGGTGCAATAAAAGCTGCATCAGCCGTTGTATTAGCTGTACCAATCTTAGCACTAGGACTTCCTATTTATGACACTATTTTTGCAATAATAAGAAGAAAGATAAATGGGAAACCTATAGCCCAGGGGGATAAGGGACATTTGCACCATAGACTTTTAAATATGGGACTTAGTCAACGCCAGGCTGTAATTATTATGTATTTAATAAGTGCAATATTGGGAATGATAGCAGTAATAGTAATGCAACTTACAAATCGAAGGGCCTACATGCTTTTTGCTGCCGTCATAGTATTAATTGTGTTTTTGGCATGGAAATTCGGTTTGTTTAAACATAGAAACTAACATACATATAGGAGGAAAATCAATTGAGTGAAATAAAAGTTATAACTATTTTTGGAACTAGGCCAGAAGCTATAAAAATGGCACCTGTTGTAAAGGAACTAAAGAGGCGTAAGGAAATAGATGTAAAGGTCTGCGTTACAGCACAGCATAGGCAGATGCTTGATCAAGTTCTAACCCTATTTGATATAGTACCTGATTATGATTTAAATATAATGAAGAAAAAACAAACATTAACTAGTATAACAACCGGTGCTTTAGAAGGTTTACAAGATATATTTGATATAGAAAAACCAGATTTAGTTTTAGTACATGGTGATACAACAACAACTTTTGCAGGGGCATTAGCTGCTTTTTATAAGCAAATTCCAGTTGGTCATGTGGAAGCAGGCCTTCGTACTTTCAATAAATACTTTCCATTTCCAGAAGAAATGAATAGAAAGTTAACAGGTGCTATAGCAGATCTTCACTTTGCGCCAACCAAAGGTTCCGAGCAGAATTTATTAAATGAAGGAGTTTGTGAAAAAAACATCTATGTAACGGGAAATACTGTAATTGATGCTATGGAACATACAGTTGAGGCAAATTATAAATTTGAAAATGAAGAATTAAATAATTTGGACTACATAGGTAAAAAGGTGATTTTGGTTACAGCCCATAGAAGAGAAAATTGGGGAGAGGGAATAGAAAACATATGCAAAGCTCTAAAAACCATAGCCATTGAGAATGAAAACGTGGAGATAGTCTATTTAGTTCACCTAAACCCTGTAGTTAGGGACGTTGTTTATAAAAATTTAGATGGGGTTAGAGGAATTCATCTTCTTCCACCACTTGATACAAAGGAAACTCATAATTTAATGAATAAATGTTTTATGGTAATGACTGATTCTGGTGGATTACAAGAGGAAGCTCCACATCTTGGAAAACCTGTACTAGTTTTAAGAAATGTAACAGAGAGACCGGAAGCTGTTGAGGCAAGAACTGTAAAACTTGTGGGTACTAGTGCAGAAAAAATTGTTTATGAAACAAGTGAACTTATTAATAACAAGGGGAAGTACTTAATAATGAGCAGAGCAATAAATCCATATGGTGATGGGCATGCATCCAAAAGAATTGTTGATATAATTTTAAAATATTTCAATAAAAATGATGAATTAACTGCTAAAAGATAGACATTGTTTATTTTTTCACAAAATCTATTGATAAAAAAATTTATAGTGGTTATAATTATGTTGTTGGCAGAATAATTGTAACTAGATAAATTGATAATCACTTAATAATATAAATTTTAGGAGGTCGTTTTCATGAGAGAAGTAGTAATAGCAAGTGCAGTAAGAACACCTGTAGGTTCATTTGGTGGAGCATTAAAGACTATAACAGCTGTAGATTTAGGTGCACTAGTAATTAAAGAAGCAGTTAAAAGAGCAGGAATTAAACCAGAAGACGTTGAAGAAGTAGTTATGGGAAATGTTCTACAAGCAGGACTTGGACAAAATCCAGCAAGACAGTCATCTGTCAAAGCAGGACTACCAATTGAAGTATCATCTTTTACAATCAATAAGGTCTGTGGTTCAGGTCTTAGAGCTGTATCACTTGCTCGTCAAATGATACAATCAGGAGATGTTGATATTGTAGTTGCTGGTGGTATGGAAAATATGTCAAGAGCTCCATATTTAGTAAATGAAGCTAGATGGGGAACTAAAATGGGAAATAGAGAGTTTGTTGATGAAATGATTACTGACGGACTATGGGACGCATTTAACGACTATCACATGGGAATGACTGCAGAAAACATATCAGAAAAATTTAATATTACTAGAGAAGAACAAGATAAATTTTCAGCGTGGTCACAACAAAAAGCAGAAGCAGCTATAAAAAACGGTAAATTTAAGGATGAAATTATTCCAGTAGAAATACCTCAGAGAAAGGGAGATCCAAAGATATTTGATACAGATGAATTTCCTAGATTTGGTACAACTTTTGAAACATTATCAAAACTAAGACCTTCATTTAAAAAAGGCGGTACTGTAACTGCAGGAAATGCTTCAGGTATAAATGATGGAGCTGCTGCATTTGTTATAATGAGTGCTGAAAAAGCAAAAGAACTTGGAGTAAAACCTCTTGCAACAATAAAAGCGTTTGGTTCAAAGGGAGTAGATCCTGCTATAATGGGATACGGTCCAGTTGGAGCTACTAAAGTTGCTCTTGAAAGAGCTAATTTAAAGGTTGAAGATTTAGATTTAATTGAAGCTAATGAAGCTTTTGCTGCTCAAAGTTTAGCTGTTGCTAAAGATTTAAAATTCGACATGGATAAAGTTAATGTCAATGGTGGAGCTATAGCACTTGGACATCCAGTTGGAGCATCAGGAGCAAGAATATTAGTAACACTTTTATATGAAATGGAAAAAAGAGATGCTAAAAAAGGTCTTGCTACACTTTGTATAGGTGGCGGACAAGGAACAGCTCTTATAGTTGAAAGATAGGCAAAATTTTTTTACAGGTGGTTGGGTTTGAAATTGCCTAATACTTAGTAATTATTATTTAAAGACGTAGTCAATCATTAATTTGAATGGCTACGTCTTTAAACAAATGTAAACTTTTTGTGAACAAAGAAGATGGATATTTAACATCTTCTTTATTTTATTCAGAATACATTATAATTTATGGTTATTTTCATGCGAAATCGGAACAATAAACTTAGACGTATCAAAAATTTAGCTAAGATTTAGGTTTATGACTTCGTTTACAATAATTTATGAGTACAAAAAGACAGAAAATATAGTATTATCTAATAAATGATACAAATTAAAAAATATGGTCATTATGGTGAAATAGTAAGCTAGGTCTATTAATTGTTAGAATTATAGAGATAATAGGGCACTAATACATAATTTGACTACATTTGTCGAACTATACTAGTTTGAATAAAAATTACTTAGATATATAATTTATATATCGTATTGAGATGGCGGGTGAATTATAATGGAAGCAAGTGTAAAAGGTATGTTAAAAAGTGTTATGAAGTTTGATGGTATTGTGGCTATACTTACTGCTATTATATTTTATTTCCTATTGAAAAACTATGATGGGATTATACTTTTAGGACTTTTAGTAGGTGTAATTAATTTTATAATGAATGCCTACTTTTCTAGCTATGCACTGGCTATGGGAAAAGGTCAATTATTTGTCATACTGGGAGCTATAATAAGGGTTGTGGTTACATGTGTTATAGCCTTAGTTCTTTATAAGTATAGTAGATACTATCCAATTGCTTTTTTAGGAGGATACAGTTTACATCTTGTGGCTGTAATAATCTATGGATTAAGCATTAAAAAGGAAGGGAAGTGATTAAATGGATATAGGATCTAAAACAGCATTTAGTTTTAATTTTCTAAAGTATACTATTAATGTAACTGAAAGCGTAGTAGTACAATGGTGTGTAATGGTGTTGATTGTTGTTTTGGCACTAGTAGCCACTAGAAAATTAAAAAAAGTACCAGATAAAAAGCAAAGTATAGTAGAACTGCTGGTGGAAACAGTGAATGGACTTGTAAAGGCTAATATGGGATCTAAGTACAAAAGCTACGTTCCGTTCATAGGTACTCTTTTAATTTACTTATCAGTTTTAAATTTGACAGGGCTAATTGGTGTTGAAACAGCAACTAAGGATTTTAATGTTACTGCAGCATTTGCACTTGTTACCTTTTTTCTGATTCAGTATAATGGTATAAAGAAAACAGGACTAGGTGGATATTTTAAAAGCTATGTTAAACCATTTTGGCCAATGTTACCTATGAATCTTATAGAAAAATTTACGGTTCCAATTTCATTATGTCTAAGATTATTTATAAATATGTTAGTTGGTGCCATAGTAATGGGATTAGTATATCAAGGGATGGGACATCTTGCATTTATAATACCAGTTCCACTTCATTTTTATTTTGATATGTTCGATGGTATTATACAGATGTTTGTATTTGTTATGTTAACTATGGTTTATGTTAAGATGTCAGCATCAGAAGAATAAGAACAAGGATGATAATTAACTTACTTCACAAAAGTGATTTAAGTATTATAATATCATGAAAATAAGAGTTTTTAGGAGGAAATTATTATGAGTTTTGATGCAAATTTTATACATGCAATGGCAGCTATTGGTGCAGGTCTTGCAGCAATAGGATGTTTAGGTGGAGGTATTGGTTGTGGTACCGTTGGTGGAAAGGCTGTTGAAGCTATAGCAAGACAACCAGAAGCAAGTGGTCAAATTACTAGTACTATGATTCTAGGTCTTGCATTTGCCGAAGTAACATCACTATATGCTTTATTCGTTTCAATTATTTTAATGTTTGTTTTAAAATAATAAGGTAACATATGTTTATTATTAAAAATAAGCATGAAGGGAGGATTAGTGTATGACTGGAAATGCATTTACGGTTTTTGCTACTATAGTAAATCTAATAATACTTTACCTAATTCTACGGCATTTTTTCTTCGATAAGGTTAACAATAATATTGACTCTAGAGTCAATGGCGTAAAGGATACAATAGCTAAAGCAGATGCAGATAGAGCAGAAGCCGAGGTTTTACGATTAGAAAATGTTAAAAAGTTAGAAGAATCTAAAGTAGAAGGCAAAAAGATAGTAGAGGAATATAAGGAAAAGGCTGAAAAAGTTTCTAGCGGCGTTAAAGAAGAAGCTTCAAATGAGGCAAAGCTTATAGTTGAGAGAGGTAAAAAAGAAGTAGATAGACAAAAAGAAAAAGCAGAAGAGGAACTAAAGAAAAAAGTAGTAGACCTCGCTGTTATATTATCTTCAAAAGCCTTGGAAAAATCCATAGATGAAGCGAAGCATAGAAGACTTATAGAAGAATTCATAGATAAGGTAGGTAATTAATTATGTATGAATATCTAGCTAAAAGGTATGCACTTGCACTCTATGAAGTTGCTGAGGCAAAGCACAAAGTGGATGAATATATAGATGATTTAAAGCAGATTGAAACCTTAATTAAGGGCAATGATGATTTGCAAATTATTATAAATAATCCTGAAGTAAGTACATCTAAAAAAATCCAAATTTTCAAAGCAATTTTTGAAGAAAAAACAGAAAAAGATATACTGGCTTTTTTATTGATACTTGTAGAAAAACATAGAATTGTTGATCTTCATGATGTTGTTATTCAAATGGATAATATCCGTTTGGAAGCTAAAAATGAGGTTATAGCAGTTGTAAAAACTGTAGTTCCATTAAACGATAATGAAAGAACATCTCTAATTGATAAACTAAAAGCTAAATATAAGAAATTAATAATCTTGAAAGAGAGTATTGATGCAAGTATACTTGGTGGAGTTTATCTTAGAATTGGTGATGATATTATTGATGGTACAGTTAAATATAAAATTGATGAAATAAAAAAATTAATGCTTGTAAGAGGATAGGGGTGAGCCTATGAACATAAAACCTGAAGAGATAACTGCAATAATAAAGAAACAAATTGAAGGATATGATGGTAAAGTACAATCTGTAGATTCAGGTACAATAATTCAAGTAGGTGATGGTGTTGCTAGAATATATGGTTTAGACAACTGTATGGCAGGAGAGCTTCTTGAATTCCCAAATGATGTATTTGGTATGGTAATGAATCTAGAACAAGATAACGTAGGTTGTGTTTTACTTGGTGATGAAGAAGGCATAAAAGAAGGCGACATAGTTAAGAGTACTGGTAGAGTTGTTGAAGTACCAGTAGGTGAAGCTATGATAGGTAGAGTAGTAAATGCTCTAGGTCAGCCAATAGATGGAAAAGGTCCAATAAAAGAAGCAGAATTAAGACCAGCTGATATTGTTGCTCATGGTGTTATTGAAAGAAAATCAGTTGATGAACCACTACAAACTGGTATAAAGGCAATTGATGCAATGGTTCCAATTGGAAGAGGTCAAAGAGAACTTATTATAGGAGATAGACAGACAGGAAAAACTGCCATAACTATTGACACTATAATTAATCAAAAGGGTCAAGATGTTATATGTATTTATGTTGCTATAGGACAAAAACAATCTACAGTAGCACATATTTATAACACGCTTACTCAAAAGGGAGCTATGGACTATACATTTATAGTATCAGCTTCAGCGGCTGAAACAGCTCCACTTCAATATCTTGCACCATATGCTGGTGTAACTATGGGTGAGTATTTTATGGATCAAGGAAAAGATGTATTAATAATATATGATGATTTAACTAAGCATGCAGTTGCTTATAGAACTATGTCATTATTACTTAGAAGACCACCTGCTAGAGAAGCTTATCCAGGAGATGTATTCTATTTGCATTCAAGACTTCTTGAAAGAGCAGCTAAGCTTTCAGATAAATTGGGTGGAGGATCAATTACAGCTATTCCTATAATTGAAACTCAAGCAGGAGATGTATCAGCTTACATACCAACTAATGTTATATCAATAACAGATGGACAGATATTCCTAGAAGCAGATCTTTTTCATGCAGGACAGAGACCAGCTGTTAACTCAGGTATATCAGTTTCAAGAGTTGGAGGTAATGCTCAATTAAAGGCAATGAAACAGGTCTCGGGAACAATTAGACTTGAACTTGCTCAGTATATGGAGCTAGCTTCTTTCTCACAATTTGGTTCTGATCTTGATAATGAATCAAAGAGAAGACTTGAAAAAGGTAAAAGATTAACTGAAATCTTTAAGCAGGATCAATACGTTCCAATGCTTGTAGAAAATCAGATAATGATAATTTATGCTGTTGTAGAAAATCATCTAAATGATGTAGATATTACTAAAATCAAAGAATTTGAAGAAGGATTCTTAGAATTTATGGCTACTCATCATAAAGAAGTTCCAGAAGCAATTCTTGCTAAAAAGGCATTAGATGATGAAATTAAGAAAATGCTTAATGAAGCAATTGAAGAATATAAAAAAGTATTTTTAGCATAAGCGTAGTGTTATATATGCGGGAGGTGTAGTATGGCAGGACTTCTTGTACTGAAAAGAAGAATTAAGTCTGTAACTAGTACAAAAAAAATAACTAAAGCTATGGGACTTATTGCAACCTCTAAAATAAGAAAATGCAGAAAAAATCTAGAATCTAATCAAGGCTATTATGATGCTTTTCAAAGTATCATAAATAGTGTTGCTCAAGGTGTTGATCGGAAAAATGTATATGTTAATGGAAATGCAAGCAAGAAAAAACTATACATAACATTAACATCAGATTCTGGACTTTGCGGCGGATTTAATGGTGCTATTGTTTCAGCAACTACTGAAAGAATTAAAGCCGATAGAGAAAATTCACTTTTAATGTCTGTTGGACAAAAGGGAAGAACATTCTTTAGAAGGCTGCAATATGATACAGTTGCTGAATATGTGGATATACCTGATGAACCAACGTTAAAAGAAGCTAAAATTATAGCTGAGCATGCATTAGATCTTTATAAAAGTGGAGAAGTTGGAGAAGTTCATGTGCTATATACAAAATTCATATCAACTGCAAGGCAATCAATTGCAGATGAAGTTGTATTACCACTAAAAGTAGAAAAAGAGAATGCTAGTACTGGAGAGTTTGAGCCAGATGCTGATGAATTGTTAGAAGGTACTGCTTTTATTCATTTGAAAGCTCAAATATTTACTTTTCTACTAAATTCGAAAGCAAGTGAGCAGGCAACAAGAATGGCTTCGATGGAGAGTTCTACAAAAAATGCAAATGATTTGTTAGATGATTTGAAATTGAAATATAACAGAATAAGACAAAGCGCAATAACAAATGAGATAACTGAAATAGTTTCAGGAGCAGAAGCTCAGAAGTAAGGAGGGGAAACTTATGCCAAAAGGTATTGGTAAAGTTGTTCAAGTAATAGGACCAGTTGTAGATGTAAAATTCGATAGTGAGAGCCTTCCTAATATATATAATGCTTTAGAAATTGATATGGGAGACAACAAAAAACTTATCGTAGAAGTTGAACTACATACAGGTGATGACGTAGTTAGAACTATATCCATGGAATCAACTGATGGATTAAGAAGAGGTGCAGAAGCAATTGATACTGGAAAACCAATTTGTGTTCCAGTTGGAAAGGCTGTCCTTGGACGTTTGTTTAATGTATTAGGTAAAACCATTGATGAATGTGGGGATTTAGCGGAAACAGAATTAGATCCAATTCATAGATTACCACCAAGTTTTGAAGAACAATCAGTATCACCAGAAATGTTTGAAACAGGCATAAAGGTAATAGATCTTTTAGCACCTTATCAAAGAGGTGGTAAAATAGGACTATTTGGTGGTGCAGGTGTTGGTAAAACGGTTCTTATTCAAGAACTTATAAACAACATAGCAAAAGAACATGGTGGATTATCCGTATTTGCAGGTGTAGGAGAAAGAACTAGAGAAGGTAATGATCTTTATTATGAGATGAAGGAATCTGGAGTTATAGATAAGACTGCATTAGTGTTTGGTCAAATGAATGAGCCACCAGGAGCAAGAATGAGAGTTGCCCTTACTGGTCTTACTATGGCAGAAAAATTTAGGGATGAAGGACAGGATGTACTTTTATTCATAGATAATATATTCAGATTTACTCAAGCTGGATCTGAAGTTTCAGCTTTACTTGGAAGAATACCTAGTGCAGTTGGTTATCAACCAACACTTGCCACTGAAATGGGTGCTCTTCAAGAAAGAATAACTTCAACGAAACAAGGTTCAATAACATCAGTGCAGGCAGTTTATGTTCCTGCAGATGATCTTACTGACCCAGCTCCAGCAACAACATTTTCTCATCTTGATGCCACTACAGTTTTATCAAGAGCTATTTCAAACCTTGGAATATATCCAGCTGTTGATCCACTTGAGTCTACATCTAGAATACTTGATCCAAATATTGTTGGTGAAGAACATTATGAAATTGCAAGTAAGGTAAGAGTAATACTTGAAAGATATAATGAACTTCAGGATATAATTGCAATACTCGGTATTGATGAATTAGGTGAAGAAGATAGAATGGCTGTTAATAGAGCAAGAAGAGTTCAAAGATTCTTGTCTCAACCGTTTAGTGTTGCAGAACAATTTACTGGAATGCCTGGTAAATTTGTAAAGATAAATGATACACTAGCTGGATTTAAAGAAATACTTGAAGGTAAGTGTGATGATCTTCCAGAGGCAGCATTCTTATTTGCAGGTTCAATAGAAGAAGTTAGAGAAAAAGCTAAATCTATGATGGCATAAAGGAGTGATTTTGCATGGCATCTCAAATGAAGCTTAGCATAGTAACTCCCGAAAAGAAATTCTATGTTGGCGATGTAACAGAGATTAATACACGTACAGGATCTGGTTGTATAGGAATACTTGCTCAGCATATTCCTTTTGTTGGTATGGTAGTCCCAACAGAAACAAGCTTTAAGCTAGCAGATGGAACTGAAAAAGTAGCTTTTACATCAACTGGACTTATAAAAGTTACTAAGACTGAAGTTCAAATGTTAGTTGATGCTTCCGAATGGCCTGAAGAAATTGATATAAGAAGGGCTAAAGAAGCAAGAGAAAGAGCAGAAGAAAGATTAGCTAAAGATAAACAAATCGGTAAAACCGATACAGATAGAGCTGAAATTGCACTTCAAAGGGCAATAGCAAGACTTAAGATAAAGAATAGTTAAAAGTTAAGGAAGATTTTTCTGCTAGCGCAAAAAAATCAATTTTAAAAAAAGACTGTCTTACAATAGAAATTAATTTCTATTGTAAGACAGCCTTTTTTATTTTTATGATCATTCCTAAATGTGACTAAAGTGCAATAATATAATTTTCACACATTTAAGAGAAAATATATATATTAATAGTGACCCCAGAATAAAAAACTGAAATAAGGTAATAATCTAAAGAGAAAGGTAGGGGGAAATATGAGAATAAATAAAGTTTTGATTTGTTTTATAGGTATTTTAATTATAACTTTTTCAATATCCCAAACATCTGCCGCAGAAAATACAGATATTTTCAATAATATACTAGTCCAAACTAATGCTATAACTACTGAAATTGGTATTAATGCAGATTATGAGATTAGCACTGGCGGCATTGAGGAGTCTAAAAATTGGCTTAAGTCTTTAAACTTATATGATGAAAAAACAATAGATAAAACTAGAACAAGCAATAATTATGGATATTTAGATTTACTGAAGACGGCAAGTGATGTAAATGTGAAAAAACAAATTACCCAAAGTAAAAATAATACAATCACTTTAGAAAATTGTATAACAATAAATAAGGATAAAGTGTATTGTAGGGAATTTCAAAAGGGTAATATCTATGGGTATATAGAAAGCAGAGAAAATGGAAATGGTTCAAAGATAAGTATATTTATGAGAGAATTGCTACCCAAGGAAAATGTAAATGATATTGAAGCTAAAGTAAAAAATGCCATAGGCAAAAAAGCAATTGATATTAATATATATAAATATTTAAAAGCTAAGACTTCAATTAAGAGTGCGAAATTAATACAAAATAGAACAACCGAGTATTTAAAAGATATTGGTACTGAGAATATATCTACAGTTAATATCAATGAAGGTTATAGCACTGTGGCATATACTAAAAAATTTATGAAAATATCAGATAATGGGAAATATGAAGATTTTAATTATGCAGTATTAAATCAATCTGATCAAAATTATATTATTTTAGGAACACCAATTATAGATATTTCGTATTAAAGAATGAATTGGAGGATTAAAATGGATAAATTCATAATTAAAGGAGGAAATACATTAAGCGGCGAAGTTGAAATTAGTGCCGCTAAAAATGCAGTGTTACCAATAATTGCTGCTACTATTCTCAGCGGAGATAAATGCACAATATTAAATTGCCCTATGCTTTTAGATGTACATGTAATTTGTGACGTACTTACAAGCCTTGGTGCAAAAGTGGGAATTATCAGTAAAAATGCAACAGTAAATATAGATACATCCAGTATAAATGGGAATAAAAGCTGTGGCGATCTTGTAAGGAAGATGAGAGGTTCTTTTTTAGTTATGGGAGCAATGATTTCAAGATTTGGAAGCTTTAAAATATCATTACCTGGTGGATGTAATATAGGAACTAGACCAATAGATTTACATTTAAAAGGATTTAAAGCATTGGGAGCAAAAGTGAAAATTGATCATGGATATGTAGAGGTTTCGGCAGAAAAATTAATAGGTGATAAAATATATCTTGATTATCCATCGGTTGGCGCTACAGAAAACATAATTATGGCATCGGTACTGGCCAAGGGAGAAACAATAATAGAAAATGTGGCGCAGGAACCAGAAATAGGAGATTTGATAAACTTCGTGAATGAAATGGGCGCAAAAGTAACAGGGATTGGTACTGATACATTGAAGATTATTGGGGTAGAAAAGCTACATGGTGCTAGACATAAACCAATTTACGATAGAATAGAAGCTGGGACTTTTATGATTGCGGCGGCAATAACTAGGAGTAAAATAAAGATAAATGGAATAAATAATGAGCATATAAAACCAGTTATAGCAAAACTTTCAGAAATGGGAATGGAAATAAAATTATATAATGATGCTTTATTGATCGATGGAAGGAATGAGCTGAAGCCAATTGATATTAAAACAATGCCATATCCTGGTTTTCCTACAGATATGCAACCTCAAATGATGAGTTTATTAAGTTGTGTATCAGGAACAAGCGTGGTAACTGAAACAATATTTGAAAATAGATTTATGCATATAGCAGAACTTAAAAGAATGGGTGCTAATATAAAAATAGACGGCAGAAGTGCAGTTGTAGAAGGAATTAATAGGCTTACAGGAGCTCAAGTAAAGGCAACAGACCTAAGGGCTGGTGCAGCATTAATATTAGCGGCACTTGAGGCAGATGGAGAAACAGAGATAGGAGATATATATCATATAGATAGAGGATATGCTGGAATTGAAAAAAAATTAATAACTTTGGGTGCGAAAATCGTGAGGGTATAAGGTGCAAGAGACAAGTGAATTGCAACAGAAAACTTAATTAAAAATATTAAATAATAAAAAAGATGTACCAAAATTTAAATAGGAGAGTTAATCTACTAAGAGATGATTTCTATATTGTATAGGAGTCATCTTTTTTTTATTAAGTATTTACTGTTGAGATTTATTATGAACTTAGGTAGATTATATATGTAAAAAATGTCAATGAAAATGTTTTTTTTGAGAAAAACTTGATTAAAATGGGAAAAAGCATATAATAATTGTTATATTTGATATTACAAAATAAGTTATTAAATACATAAAAACATTGACTTTAATATTATTAAAGTATTTTGTAATATAATCTATTAAATGGGATATTAAACATTTATATATTCTGATGGTCGAATAAAATGAGGAAATATAATACATTTGCTGACATAATTGAAACAAACAAATTAAAGGAGTACAACTAGTTGATGATATCGATTACAATACGGTATTAATAAATAAGTTTTTATCAGATAAAAGTCAAAGTAAAAAATAAGCAATTAATACTTATTGGAAGAATTGTAAAGGAAAGTGGAAAAGTTGAGTTATGTTCTGTATGTGGAATATTTGATAAAAAAAGATTTTGGGTATCAATGGAGAAGGGGCCAAGGGTACATTTTAAACTTAATGAAAGGAAGTTTTTAATATGAGTAAAAATAAAATGATTGAAAAAAAATTTTTATTATCCCCAATGCAGGATGAAAAAGGAGCAATAGTATACTGGAAAAAGTATTTAAATGGATATAAACAGCAAGCACAAGTTCCTAAAATAAGTGGGACTATTAGAAAAAAACAATATAAAACTAATTTGACACAGTTTACTTTGGATAAAGAATTAACCGATAGGATAAAAGATCTAGCACGTAAGAATAAAACAACTGTAGATTTACTATTTCAGACTGTATGGGGTATATTATTGCAGAAATATAATAATGTAAATGATGTTGTATTTGGTACAGTAGTATCGGGAAGAACAGCTGAAATTAATGGGATTGAAAATATAATAGGATTATTTATTAACACAGTTCCAGTAAGAATAGAAAATGGTGGTGATGATACTTTTTTGCAGTTATTAAACATGGTGCAAGATTGTGCAGCAGATTCTAAAAAATATGAATATGTATCTTTAGCAGAAATACAACAAAATACAGTTTTAAAACAAAATTTGATTGATAATATAATTGTTTTTGAAAATTATCCATCAATTAAATCTAAAAGTAATACAGAATTGACAATAAAATTAGAAGCGGTAGTTGAAAAAACTAATTATGATTTTAATATTATGGTTCAAATGACTGATGAGTTATCAGTAAAATTAAACTACAATTTATATGCTTATGATAAGCAATATGTATACATGATAGAAGAGAATATAATAAAAGTAATAAAAGCGGTAGTAGAGAATCCAGAAATAAAGATATCAGAAATAGAAATGTTAAAAGAAGAAGAGAAGAAAAAAATAATAGTAGACTTTAATAACACAAAGACAGAATATCCGAAGGATAAGACAATAAATGAACTGTTTGAAGAACAAGTTAAAAAGACACCAGAAAATATAGCAGTAGTGTATGAAGATATGAAACTAACATATAGAGAATTAAATGAGAAAGCGAATAGCTTAGCAAGAAAGCTAAGAAAAA
>LIDZ01000384.1_pt3 | contig 28068 bp, 35 predicted proteins | sample 644651 | NCBI WGS metagenome assembly LIDZ01 (sample SAMN03856242, study PRJNA289617) | food metagenome | isolation source: wine grapes on drying loft during traditional withering process | host: Vitis vinifera cv. Corvina | place: Italy: Gargagnago di S. Ambrogio di Valpolicella | collected 2014-01 | reverse complement strand
TTAGAAAATATGCCGAGCTACGTGCTTATGGAGATTCTACTATGAATGAAAGGATGGAAATGTTGATAAAACATAGAACTTATCTCAAAGAAGAGATTGCCAAATCCAATGAACATCTTGAAAAACTAAATGATAAAATTAAATACTATAAAATGTTACTATAAAGGGGCTATTATATATATGAATTTTTATTACGCACCAATGGAAGGTTTGACTGGCTACATCTATAGAAATGCTCATAATACTTTTTTTAATAATATAGATAAATATTTTTCACCTTTTATTGTTGCAAATCAAAGCGATAGATTTACAACCAGAGAATTAAATGATATTTTGCCAGAAAACAACCAAGGACTGCTTTTAATTCCACAACTATTAACAAATAATGCAAAAGATTTTATTCATACTTCAAGGAAAATAAAGATAATGGGATATAATGAGGTCAATTTAAATTTGGGATGTCCTTCTAAAACTGTAGTTTCAAAAAACAAAGGGGCCGGATTTCTTTCAAAACCAGAAGAACTTGATGTATTTCTAGACGAAATTTTTACTGAATCAATAACAAAGATCTCATTAAAGATCAGAATAGGAAAGGACAAACCTGAAGAATTTTATGATTTAATCAAAATATTCAATAAATACCCTATTGAAGAACTTATTATTCATCCAAGGATTCAAAAAGATTTTTATAAAAATCAGCCTAATCTGAAAATTTTCAAGGACGCCTTGATTTTAAGTAAAAATCCTGTTTGCTATAATGGTGACATTTTTACAATCAAAGATTACGAGAAGTTTTCAGCAGATTTTCCTAGTGTAGATACTTTAATGATTGGAAGGGGATTATTAGCCAATCCAGCAATGGCCAGCGATATTACAAATAATATTATACTAGAAAAAAAATTACTAAAAGACTTTCATGATAGAATTTATGAAGATTATAAAAAAATACTCTATGGAGATAAAAATGTATTATTTAAAATGAAAGAGTTATGGTTTTATATGATTCGGACGTTTTCTAATAACGAAAAATATGCAAAAAGAATCAAAAAATCACAAAGGCTATATGATTACGATGAAGCTGTTTCAAGTTTATTCAAAGAACAGGATATTTTATCATAATTGGTGAAAGGGCATTTATCATGACTCCTAAGTTTTCAAGTACATATATACTTGAAAACTTAGGATCATTTGTAATTTAACACAAAATATCCATGAAATATTATAAAAATTAATTACGAATACACTTCTAAAAATCAAGAAAATAGCATATAATAAATACGAACATATGTTCTAACATTAAAAAACTATTATTGGTAAAAAGGAAGATTGTTATGAGTAGATTAATATTTCATATTGATGCAAATAGTGCCTATCTGTCATGGGAAGCAACTTATAGACTTCAGAAGGGGGAAAAAATAGATTTAAGAAAAATACCATCGGTTGTAGGTGGAGACGAGGAGTCTAGACATGGAATAGTTTTAACAAAATCAATTCCAGCCAAGCAGTTTAATATTCAAACAGGGGAAACTTTATATGATGCACGTAGAAAATGTCCTGGACTAGTAATAGTCCCACCAAGATACTGGCTATACATGCAATGTAGCTACGCTATGAATAAAATATTTAAGGAGTACACACCAACCGTGCAAAGATTTTCTGTAGATGAAAGTTTTTTAGATTTTTCTAGATTAGAGAATTTGTATCCAGACTATATGGAACTAGCAAATACCATAAGGGAAAGAGTAAAGAATGAACTTGGTTTTACTGTTAATATTGGGATATCAAATAATAAATTACTTGCAAAGGTAGCTTCGGATTTCAAGAAGCCAGATAGAATTCATACACTTTTTCCTAATGAGATAGAGAGTAAAATGTGGCCATTACCAGTAGAAGATCTTTTTATGGTTGGTAGAGCAACTGTGCCCAAATTACATAAGTTAAATATTAAAACCACAGGCGATTTAGCAAATTATGATGTGGAAATTTTAAAAAACAAATTAAAGAGCCATGGACAAGTAATTTGGAATTATGCTAATGGAATAGATATTTCAAAGGTTAGAAACAGTAACTGTATTGAAGCCAAAGGCATAGGCAACTCAACAACAATAGCTTTTGATGTTGAAGAAAGTGATACGGCTCATAAAGTATTGTTATCCTTGTGTGAAACAGTAACTATGCGTTTAAGAGATTCACAAAATTGTTGCAGTGTAGTAAGTATAAGCATTAGAGGTAGTGATTTGCTTTTCTACTCTCATCAGAAAAAATTAAGTGTTGCTACGGATTCAACAAGAAAGATATACGAAGTCGCGTGTTACTTGTTTGATAATGCGTGGAAGGGTAATCCAATAAGGCATCTAGGAGTTCATATAACGGATTTTTGTAGTAATGATTTTTATCAGTGTTCTTTATTTGATACTTTTAATTATGAGAAAGATAGGCGAATAAATGATGTTGTGGATGAAATCAGATTAAAATATGGATCTAAAGCAATAGTACGGGCTTGTTTTCTTCATTCAGGCCTAAGTGCTATGTGCGGAGGCATAGGGGAAGAAGACTATCCTATAATGAGTTCTGCGCTTTAAGGAGGTTCAAAAATAGATGAAGGTATTAGCTTTACCTATAGAAGTGATTTCTTATACAGATAACAAAGGATCTATAAGGCCTATAAGGTTTAGAATCCAAATAGATGATGAACTTATGCAGGTAATAAAAATAGATAAAGTTTTAGTAAAAGAAACTGAAAAACTTGCAGGAAATATTATGATTGTATATAAGTGTCAAAGCTTAATAGATAATGTTATAAAGTTATTTGAGATTAAGTATGAAATTTCAACATGTAAATGGATTCTGTTTAAAATTTAAGGCATAAATAAGTTATGGAAACATGAGTAAGACGTGGTACATGTTAAGTTTGGAACATTTCCTGGGAAATAATGGTATAAGTTACGCCAGCGGAAATACTTCTTTATTATATCTTAAATTTGAGTTAATGAATAATACCATTTAATCAATTATATGGTATTATTGATTAAGAATCAATTTTATAGACTCTACTAATAGTTTACTTGACCGTATTCCACAGATAGTAGGTTACATTAATATAAGTTGTCCTATAAAATTACATGTGAAAGGACGGTGTTAATATGAATAATGAAAGCATAGCTAATTTTATTCGTGAATTAAGAAAGCAGGAAGATGGAATATTGCGGCAATGTCTATTCTTTTGGGAATTCCTATTAATTTGCTTATGAATTTACATATATTTTTTCAGTGCCATAAACTATTGCATTATATATTGCCAATAATCATCATTTTTGTATTTCAAAAGCGATTTGGATTATTAAAGGTATGTATAACTGTATTTATATTCGGGTTTCTTAAAGAGATTCGAGATATTGTAATTATAGGAGATCCTTTATGGGAGTCTGTAGGAGATATGGCATCAAATGTAGTTGGTATAGCATTAGGAATTATTGTAGTTAATGTAAAAAATTAAAAAAATAGAACGGAAAAAAGGCGTGCTAATAAAATGGCTCGCCTTTATATTGACATATAAAGATGACTATGATAAAATATCCATTGTATAATTAACATTAAAACTATACCTTTTATCATATCATACTTATATTGGTTTGTCAATAGTATTTAAAAAATGGAGGCACTTTTTATGGCGTTTCAATTAACTTTATTTAATAACCAATTAGTGAATGTACGAGCCTTAAAGGAAGTACTTGTGTGCAATGATCTTACCTCAAGATATGGTCTTTCTCTCACCAAAATGCAGGCTCTGGAGCTTATAAAAATACGTGGAGATTCCTTACGTGCAAACGGCAGAATTGAATTTGGAGGTGGCATTATTGACAAAATAATAAAAGTATTTTGTGACTCGGATTATTTATCACAAGAAAATTACGCAGAAACCTTGGGTGAACTTTTAGAAATATTTTACTACTATAAAAATGAGGCACTGGACGATTTAAGTGACGATGAACTTATTGATTTAATGAAAAATTACTTTGATGGCACATGCGCCGGATCTCTTGAGTTACTTAGAAATCGTGAACTTGACAAGGAAGCACGGGATATACGACGTGGGCATCAACTTAGTGATTTATACAGTGACAGTAAAGCGGTGCAGGGGGAATATGATTATGAGTAACCTGGAAAAGATCAGTCAAATAAAAAGTGATGAGTTGAGCGGTGAATTTTATTTGAGCTCTCTTATGGAGGTTGCGTTTAAGCGTGGGTTAATAACTGAAGGTGATATTCAAAGGGTACAGATAGATTGCCTAGTCTTACTAGCAAAGAAAAGCGCAACATATAACAGCGGGGAGAGTAGTTCCATTCGCATTGAATACGCAGAGAACATTTTGCAATCCATCATGTTCACAATAGGGGTTGCACTGAAAACAGAAGATATTCCTGACGATGCTCTGAAACAGCTTTGCGCACAATGTATTTCAAAAATTTATGAAGTGGGTAGAAAGAAAATTGATAGAATGTTAAAAGTAACAAGTATGCTTCATAAAATGGTAGTCAAAAATATGATTTCTACGGAAAATCACACATATAATTCAACTCTTATAGGGGGTATTAACGGATTTTTCAAGCTGTACAATCCAGAATATTCGGCACATGAAATCCATATCACGGCCGATTACCCTACATCAAATCCCATTACTGATCTTGCTGGAATTGAGTTTATCGAGAAATATCTTGAAGCTATTTTTTATGAAAATATGTTTTGCAGTAAGTTTCCAGTTGAAAATATCCATAGTATGCTTTGTGGTTACATGAGGGGCTATAGTGAGCTAGTTATTAACTTGTTCACCTTTGTTTTGACAAATGCTATTGGATGCGTAATGCTTCATAAATCACCATATGGGCTTAATATAAGCAAACAAGAAACAGAATATCTATGCTATCATTTAGCAAGTATGACAAGAGAGCAACTCACTCACGAAATATTACTCGCGTGTAATGCAATGTGTTTGGGAATGGACTTTGTGGGAGATGCCTTGAAAGAATATATTGAACGTGCTTTGCCTAATATTACATCAAACATATTTTTTGCTGCTGAAAACGGAACATTGGAAAAAGTGTTTTTGGAGTTTGATTGAAAGGTATTATTTTTAAATATCATATAGAAATAGGAGTATAAAAATTAAAAGCCTAAACAGAAAAACCACATAATACGGTTTTTACATTTAGACTTTATATAAATCTAGTTAAATACTAGCTGTTTTTCAATTCTACTAAACAACTCTTACAGATTTTTTTACCTTTGTAATTTGTTACATCGTTAGCTTCTCCACAGAAAATACATGCTGGTTGATATTTCTTTAAAATTACTGTATCACCATCTACATAAATTTCTAGAGCATCTTTTTCAGCTATATCCAAAGTTCTTCTTAATTCAATAGGAATAACAATTCTTCCTAATTCATCTACTTTTCTTACAACACCTGTTGATTTCATTTTAAACCTCCATGACTACAAAATTCGACTTATTACTGATTAATTATACCGATAGTTACATATTAAGTCAATAGTTATTAATTTAAAATTATATGTTCAATGTAAAATCAATGCATAATATATGTTTTTTTATTAACACTATAAAATATTGAAACAATTAAAAAGGAGTGTGTTAACATATGAAAATGAAAAAAATGAGTAAGCTATTAGCCTTTATTGTTGGGCTAATATTAATAGCTAATTTTTATTCGCCAACACTAGGTTATGCAGATACTATAAGTACTGCAGGTAACATTGGAATTACGTCGGATATTCATCACAATAGCTCAAACCTAACAACATGGTTATCAAATTTAAAAACATCTTCAAAATCACTGGATTATATGATTTTTGGTGGTGACTATACGGGACCAAAAGATGCAAAAGCTTGTACTGATGCTGTAAGCAGCCAATATAGCGGAACTTTATCTATATTGGCAAAGGGCAACCATGAAGTTGGTAAGGGAGGAACATATGCCTCGGGGCTAGTAGTCAACAATAATGATTATGCTATATATGTAATGGATTCATCAAGCAAATCGTTTATGACAACGGATATGGATAATCTAAAATCATCTTTGGATTCCATAAATTCATCAAAACCTGTTTTTGTCGTTTCTCATTGCCCTATTCATTATTTTGGAAAAAGAGAGACTGGAAATGCATCAACACTCCTTACTCTTCTTAATAATTATAAAAACGTAATATTCCTTTGGGGACATAATCATACCGTAAAGGATACAAACTATGGTAAAGTTAAAATTTCAGGTGATACCATACAATGTTCAAGTTCTTCTTCGGCGATTCCTATCAAGTTTACATATGCAAATATGGGAGCCATGAATCAAGGAAATAACGGAGCATACGGACTTCTTATAAATATGTCAAATGGGAGTAATAATAGAGCCGTTAATTTCTACTATAAAAATCTTTCTGGAACAACTGTTTCAAATTATTCTGTGACCATAAATTAATCACTTCCATCCAATAAAGGGTGGGACAGAAGAAATAACTATTTTTCCTATTTATATTTAATTGAAATACCGTGGAATTTAAAATTTCAATTCTACGGTATTTTTATGTCCCAATTAATGAATTATATGGTATTATTAATATTTCAAGGGGTGAATTTCAAGGTTGTGGTGAATGGTCAGGGGTACAATCACTTCCGAGAATAATTGATATTAAAAACAAAAAATTGAGCATGATACCGGTTAAAGAACTTGAAATTTTAAGATCAAATCATGAAAAATATGAAGATTTAATTATATTTGGGAATAGCAAAAAAATAAATCAGTAATTGAAGGCATATTATAAGATGGCTAAAATATTGAACAGGGGTGAAGGAATTATGGCAAGTATTTTTTTAAGATTTATAGAGGGTAGGTCAAAAGCTCTTACATTAAGTTATGATGATGGAGTAGAGCAAGATAAAAAGCTTGTTGAAATTATGAATAAGTATGGATTAAAAGGAACCTTCAACTTAAATAGTGGATTGTATGCAGCTGAAGGTACAGTTTATTCAAAAGGGCAAATTCACCGTAGAATGACCGAAAAACAGATTTTCGAAATTTTCTCCAATTCAGGGCAAGAAGTTGCAGTTCATTCTTTAACACACCCATTTCTTGAACAACTGCCAATTAATATGGTTGTCAATGAAATAATAAAAGACAGGAAGAATCTTGAAACACAGTTTGGTACAATTGTTCGTGGAATGGCATATCCCTATGGAACATTCAATGATAATGTCATTAAGGTATTAAAGGCTTGCGGTATAATATATGCAAGAACGGTCATTTCAACAAATGATTTCAGAATTCCCAGTGATTGGATGAGATTAACTACAACTTGTCATCATACCTCACCGGAAATTCAAAAACTTGCAAAAAAGTTTGTTGAAGATAAAGTAAAACATGCACCATATTTATTTTATTTATGGGGTCATAGTTATGAATTTGAAGCTAATAATAATTGGGAGATAATAGAGAATTTTGCAAAGGTTGTAGGAAATAGAGACGATATTTGGTATGCAACAAACATAGAAGTTTATGATTATATTGATGCGTATAATAGGTTAGTATTTAGTACTGATGGCAAACGTGTAAAAAATCCATCTAATAGAAAAATCTGGTTTGAATACTCAGAAAAGATTTTTGAAATCGGAGCAGGAGCAATGATAGAAATATAGATTAATAACGATTTATAAATTCGACGAGGAGGTTAGTTGTTATGATTGATATTTACCAAGTAGATTCTTTTACTACTGAACGATTCAAGGGTAATCCAGCAGGGGTATGTATTCTAGATGAATTTCCTGATTCTAAAAGTATGCTTAATATGGCTAGAGAGATGAACTTATCTGAGACTGCTTTTGTGGTCAGAAATAACGATGAGTTTATGCTTAGATGGTTCACTCCTACTTTTGAGATAGATTTATGTGGTCATGCCACTTTAGCAACCGCTCATATTTTATGGACAGAAGGATTTTGGGACCAAGAGAAACCTATTATATTTAATACACTAAGTGGAAAGCTTATTATTAATCTAATAGATGATTTGATAGAGATGAATTTCCCAGCTCTAGAGTATTCAGAGGTAATTGAAGTTCCAAATTCACTAATTGAAGGCTTAGGAGGAATAGAGCCTATTTTTCTTGATAAATCAGGAGAAAACTATTTAATCGAAGTCTCAACTGAAGAAGAAGTGAGAGGTATACAGATTGACATCTCCAAAATATTAGAATGTAAGATGCAAGGAGTGATAGTTACAGCTAAAAGTGCTGGAAAATATGATTTTGTATCAAGATTTTTTGCACCTGAAGTTGAAGTTCCAGAAGACCCAGTAACAGGCTCAGCACACTGTGTTTTAGCTCCATTTTGGAGTGAAAGATTAAGAGGTACTAGATTTACAGCTTACCAATGTTCAGAACGTGGTGGAGATTTAAATTTAGAACTATTTGGAGATAGGGTATTATTACGAGGAAATGTAGTGACAATTTTTAAAGGGAAGCTACTTGAAGAACTATAAATATGATAAAAAGTACTATATTAATTCTAAATTATTTAACTAAAATGATTCTAACAATATAGTATTGGCTAAATTACTGGTTTTTTGAACTTTTTGTCTCATTGTACGTTTAATAATTGTGAGGTGAAAAAATGAATGCAATAAATATATCGAATCTTAAAAAATCTTATGATGGAAAGACTAATGCTTTAAATAATATAAGTCTCAGCATACCCAAAGGTGAAATATTTGGCTTTCTTGGTCCTAACGGTTCAGGAAAGACTACTACAGTTAGAGTTCTCAATGGAATTCTTTCATCAACCTCAGGCCATGCTGAAATTTTAGGGAGGTCTGTGAATGAGCATAATATTGAACTCCATAGATTATGTGGAGTCATGACTGAAAGTTCTTCATGCTATGAAAATCTTACTGCTAAGGAAAATCTAATATTCTTTGGAAGAATGCATGGTATGGAAGAAAAGTTGCTGAAGGAACGTGTAGATTTTATTTTGAAAAGACTTGAATTATTAGATGTAAGAGATAGGAAGGTTAAAGCTTTAAGTACAGGTATGAGGAAGAGAGTTTCACTAGCTATAGCTCTTATACACAATCCTCAAATCTTATTTCTTGATGAGCCTACTTCTGGATTGGACCCAGAAAATGCACTTAATGTCTCAAGACTTATAAAATAACTTGCAGAAGAAAATGAAGTTACAATCTTTCTTTGCACTCATCAGTTAAAATATGCTGAAAATATTTGCACATTGTAATATTGCGGAGGAATTATTTTCCCAGATATAAAATGGCTTATTATCATACTTTGGATTTCACCTGCTATTAATTTGTTATCATTAACATTTACTGTGATGGTATCAGCAAAGTCAAAAACCTTTCAGGAAGCGCAGCAGGTAAGTGGCATTCTTGTTATTCATATAATTCTTTTATTAATAGGCCAAATGACGGGTGTAATTATGCTCAATAATTTTATTCTGTTTACGGCAGGTGCAGTTCTTCTGATAATTGATTATATATTAATTAAGAGGATTTCTTCTAAATTTATTCCTGAGAAACTGATTTAAATATAGGTTATTATTCTAGGTAAGGCATTTTCACAGAATTGAGCATTACCTAATAGTATGTTTAGGGTTAAAAAAATTTAGTGAAAAATTTAAGATATATTAAGTTTTGCAGACATCAAATAATTATTTGATGTCTTATTTATATTTAATTGAAATACCGTAGATTCAAAATTTGAATTCTACGGTATTTTTATATCCCATTTAATGAATTATATGGTATTATTGAATAATAAATATAGCTTTAGAACCAAGAAAAGTCGATCCCCACGAAAATCAAGGGGGGGGAAAGATGAATAATAACAAAGTAAAAACTATAGCATGCATTGCAGGAATGCTGATAATTATCCAGATTTTCCGGATTTGTATAAATCAAGTTATTTTTACTTTCATTGAAAGAACGGATTATTCTGATAACATATATTATTTCAACGGTATTGTTTGCACTTTGGTACATGGGGTAAATCGATGCCCTGGCTTTTAGGGTTGGCACAGGGATTGCAATTGCAGTGCTTTGGAAAGTCATTACGGGGTTGTGTTTTGGAATTGTTTTGGGAGCTGTGCGTTATAATACCCAAAATAGTTATTCAGCGATACTTTTGCATGGGGTCATGAATATTTTTGGACCATAAATATTATGAGGAGATGAAATTATGAAAGAAAAAATACAAAAAATATGTGATGATTTCGGCAAAAAACACGATTTTTCCGGTGTTTGTCTTGTGAAACAAGGAAATGATGTAATTTTTCAGCAAGCATATGGTCTAGCCCATAGAGGTTTTCATATTCAAAATGAAATTAATACTCTCTTTGATACTGCATCTGTTACCAAGGTCTTTACTGCAACAGCAATTTTACTTCTAATAGAAAGAGGATTGTTACATTTTGATGATAAAATTACAGATATTATAGACCTAAAAGGAACTGCCATTCCAATAGATGTAAGTATTTATAATTTGCTTACTCATACTTCTGGAATTGCAGATGATGCAGACGAAGAAGCAGGGGAAAATTACTCTGATCTATTTATATATAAACCAAATTATTCTATACGAAATACAAAGGATTTTCTTTCACAATTTGTATTTAAACAACCCATTTTTAAGGCTGGGACCGATGTGAGATATAACAATTGCGCTTTTATTTTACTGGGTTTAGCTATAGAAAAAATAACTGGACAGAATTATCGAAGTTTTGTCGCAGATAATATCTTCATGCATTTAGGAATGTTAAATACAAAATTTTGTGCCATGGATGAAGTGAATGAAAATATAGCAGAAGGGTATATTGCTTGCTATGATAAAAATAAAAACTTTACTAAATGGAAGAAGAATATATACTCTTATCCACCTATAGGATCTCCAGATAGTGGGGTGTATACAACTGTAAATAATCTTGATATTTTTATCCGAAAGCTTAAAGGGAATATGTTATTAAATGCAGAATATACGGATATGATATTTTCACCTCATTGTGAATTTGCAAAACCATTTAAAAAATGGGAACCTGCCCCTAATGCAACAATAAGAAATGGATATGCCTTTGAATTTGTAGAAAACAATGGTGACGTTTTTTGCATACGTAAAGATGGGTTAAATGATGGAGTAGGCGCAATGCTTTCATATTATCCAACTATGGATGCAACGATTATAATTCTTTGCAATCAAGATTGCGATATATGGCAGATGCACAGAGAAATTCAAACTATAATATATAGAGAGTATAAAGACTATGGAATATGAAATTGTACATTTATCAAAAGAAAAATGGAAGGGAACTATAATTCCAATAAAGTATAAAACAGATAAATTATATGAAGATCACTGGGAGAATGCTTATGCTTGGGGAGTGTTAGTTAATGATGAATTAGTTGCTGCAATTGAAACTAATCAAGAATTATGTTCTAATCGTCTAAGAATTACAGAACTTTGGGTAGCAGAAAAATATCAAAAGCAAGGAATGGGTCATGGGTTAATTGAAATGGCAAAGGAACAAGCAAGAAGAGAACGTCGTCGTGCTATTATACTGGAAACACAATCTTGTAATGTTAATGCAGTAGATTTTTATCAGAATGAAGGCTTTAGCTTGAATGGTATGGATACTTGTTGTTACAAGAACAATGATTTAGAAAGAAAAGAAGTACGGTTAGAATTTGGGTGGTTTCCAGAAGAAAAGAAAAGAAAAGATTAAATTATGAAGAAATAGAAGTTAGAATGGAAATAAAGGAGGATTGGCACAATGTAGAATTAATGACACAGCATGCATTTTGGAATAAACATCATCTTGGATGTGACGAACATTACCTAGTTCATAAATTACGTCAAGATAAAGACTATATTAGAGAACTAAGCAGAATAGCAGTAAAGGATGGAGATGTAATAGGCTGTATAATGTATTCAAAGGCACGAGTTGTTGATGGTGTAGATACACATGAAATTATAACCTTTGGACCTCTTTGCGTAGAGCCTAAATGGCAAGGATGTGGAGTTGGTGAACTGTTATTAAGGGAAACAATGAAATTAGCTGCCAATAAAGGTTATAAAGGAATTGTGATTTTTGGAGAACCAGATTATTATCCTCGAATAGGATTTAAAACATGTGACAACTTTAAGATTACAACTGCTGATGGTAAAAACTTCGATGCATTTATGGAAATTGAATTAGCAGAAGGTAGTATGAAAGGCATAAATGGAAAATTTTACGAATCTGAAGTTTTTGAAAATCTTCCAAAGGAAGAGGTAGAAGAATATAATAAAAAATTCCCGCAGCTAAAAAAAATAAGATTTCAAGGACAATGTGACTAATTGAATATTAAAATCATTTTAAACAATTAAAGAAGTGAATAATGATATATATTGAGGTCTATTGAGTGATTACATATGTTACGTTGGGGGGGTTAGTTTGAAAATTATTATTAGAGAATGCAAAATGCTGGACTATATGGATATAGTTTTACTGAATAAAAATGAAATGGGTTATGAATATCCTTCTGAAGATACAAAGAAGCAATTAGAACAATTACTAAATGATAGTAACCATAAAATATACGTAGCTATAGTTGCTAATAAAATAGTAGGATATATTCATGCAAACAATTATGATTTGCTATATGCGCCACATTTGAAAAATATTATGGGCATTGCTGTTTCATCTGATTTTAGAAAAAATGGTATTGGAAAAATGCTTTTGAATGAAGTTGAGAAATGGGCACAGGATACAGGTGCTTATGGCATACGATTGGTATCAGGAGCAGCAAGAATTGGGGCACACGCATTTTATGAATTTTGTGGATATACTAAAACCAAGGAACAGATAAATTTTAAAAAAATGTTTTGAAATATTGTTCTTACTAGCATGATTTTAATTTCAATCAACATCATTTTTGTATATAATGTATATATATTGAAATGGTTTATATTGAATCTTGTAGGAAATCGCGATATAAGTTCAGCATGAATTATGTTTCCAACAATGAAGCGAGATGATGTAGTTTATGAAGAAACGGTGGTTTATCTATATTATAATTGGAGTATTGTTTGGAGTGTTTGACTTTTATTATCAAGAGCTTACTGAAGGAATAGATGTCACTTCTTATGCTATGTGCTTTGTGGTGGCATGGGCAATTTGGTTAATTCCTATTATACCTATTGTTTAATATGAAGCCAAAGTCTCCAAATCAAGAGTAATGTCGGAATTGGCGAATGTCGTGACATGGAGTGTTTAAACTATTTCTTATTATCTATCAATCCCTATTAAACTTATGCTTATAGGACAAGCAGCGAGGAAAGAAATGTATATCTCCAACTATAGAGAACAATTTTACTGGAGCAATTTGAAAAGTATACTTTTGGGTGAGGGTTTAAGAAGTATTTGTAAATGGATTGGTGTTGCAGTAATTGGAGGTTTCATTACTGGATTTTTGATTAGTTTTATTTATATCAGCTTAAGAAAAATTCGTAATGTAAAATTGATTGATAAATGAACAATTTATTTATGTCATAACAGTAGAACATTGTGTTACATCTGTAGTAAAGAATCAGTCAGAAATATTTATATAATTTAAATTTATAATGGAGGTTAATATGTCAATAGTATTATCACTTCAGGGTTGTATGGCAGTTGGTAAAACCACAGCCGTAAATTACATAAGAAATAATGCAACATATGTAAATATTAGTTATGAAATTAATACAGATATTATTGAACAGGTCAAATCGAGACATTTGGACAAGAATACTTTTGAAGATTATATAGAAATTCAAAAATTATGGATTCAAAAAGAGCTAGGTAGATGGGAAAAAGAACAAAAGTATGATTGCTCAATAATGGATTTTGGTGCAGAAGAAATAGAATTTTATACACTTAATTATCCTAAATCAATAGGTGTTAATTGGAATGTAGAAGATAAATTACATGATGAATTAGAGAAGCTTAGGGAATGTATGCCAAATAGAATTTTGTACTTAGATGCCAGTGAAGGTGTATTAAGACGCCATAAAGAAAATGATAAAATCCGTTTAAGAAATTTCTTTGAATATCATCTAAAATACCTGATACCACTAAAGAAAGAATGGTTTTTGGGAAAGGAAAATGTTGATATATTGAATGTCGATAATTTAACTGAAGATAGAGTAGGTGAAGAAGTTAAATCATGGATAGATAAATGTATTAATGAGTATAAAGTAAAAGAAACACAATTTTAGGACTCATTTAATTTGTAGTGGGATAGCATACATAATGTTAAGATAAATTACTTCGCTATGTTCGTAAACTACATCACGACAGTAAAATAACTTTTAAAATAACATTATTGAATTCAGATAAATGAGGAGCAATAACATGGGGAACGTAAAAATATACAGAAACATGGCTAAGCTAAATAACATTGATATGTTTTATTTTGATACAAAAACACAAGGGATGACTATTCTGTGCCTTCATGGCATGTATGGACGAGCAGAAACGTGGGTCGATTTCATTGAGCATTATGGAAAACAATATAGAATTATCGCACCAGATCAGAGGGGGCATGGACTTAGCAGTAAACCTATATCGAAATATACGGTTGAAGAAATGGCTGAGGACATAATTGAACTATTGGATTTTCTAAAGATAGATTCAGTGATATTAGTAGGACACTCAATGGGTGGAGGCATTGCGGGATATTTATCAGCAGTACATCCTGAATACGTAAAAGCCTTAGCCATACTGGACAAGTCTGCATCTGGACCTGATATAAGAAATACGCTGCCACTAGATCAAATTTCAGATGTTGATCCTTTAACAAAAGATTGGCCTCTGCCATTTTCAAGCCTAAATGAGGCAAATAATTTTATTAAGCAAGTTGCAAGTTCAAATTTAGAACATCAATATTTTATGAATAGTTTGGTTGAAACTGTAGAGGGATATAAGATGATGTTTAGTTCTAAGGCCATGGTAGCATATAGTACCTATTATAGAGGATGGTTTCAGCTTTTACCCAGCATAAATTGTCTGGTTTTATTAATTAGAGCTAAAGGCAATGATGCAGTATCAGATGAGGATTTTGTTAAAATGCAATCATTAATTTCCAATTGTTTTGCTCGTGAAATGTCACATCCGGATCACAACGTCCATTTAGCAAATAAACAAGAATTTTATAAATACTTTGATGAATTTCTAAAAAGAATATAAAATGTTTCAGGATGAGATTTTAAAACTAAAATTATTACTGGCAACTGATAAGAATAATAACAAAGTAAAAACTATAGCATGCATTGTTGGAATGATGATAATTATCCAGACTTCTCGGATTTGTATAAAGCAAGTTATTTTTACTTTTATTGAAAGAACGGATTATTCTGATAGCATCGCATCAATGCTTGCAGTGATTGTTCTCTCAATTTTATTTATCATATTTGCCAGAAATCAAAAGGTATCATTGTCCATATTCCCAAAACATTTTGGGAAATTTCACATTATATCAACATGTGTAGCAATTATTTTGCTTGTAGCAACACCTTCTAATTATTCAGGTGGATTTCAAGCAATAATACTACTTTTTTACACTAGTATGGTGATACCTATATTTGAGGAAATGATATTTAGAGGTTATATTTGGAATAAACTTAACGTATTATTTGAAAAAGAGTGGGTAACATATATTATTTCCACGGTATTGTTTGCACTTTGGCACATGGGGTACATTGATGCCCTGGCTTTTAGGGTTGGAACAGGGCTTGCAATTGCAGTGTTTTGGGAGCTGTGCGTTATAAAACCAAAAATAGTTATTCAACGATACTCTTGCATGGGGTCATGAATATTTTTGGACGATGAATATCATACTTTGTAATCAAGATTGCGATATAAAATAAGCATAATCATTGCTACTAAATATGAAAAATAATGAAAATGGTGTATATAGAGTTACAACGTTATTATAAAAAGTTGCGTAGAAAAGTTATTTATATAATCTCCAGATAAATAGTAATTTGAAAGGAAGGGTTAAAATGAAACTAGATGGTATTGGAATATTTGTTAGTGACATGAAAACTATGGTTGAGTTCTATAAAAATACCCTTGGATTTGAATTAAAGTGGGATGGAAAAGAACCAAACGTAATGCTGAAAAAGGATGGAGTGCTTTTTATGTTTTACGGAAGAAATGATTTTGAAAAGATGACAAATAGACAATTTAATTATGCTAATGGAATTAACGGTCATTACGAAATTGCTTTAAGTGTTCCTAAATATAATGCTGTGGATTTAGTATATGCAGATATTATTTCTAAGGGAGCAGAATCGGTAATGGAGCCAACAACAGAACCTTGGGGGCAAAGGACCTGTTATATTGCAGATCCAGAGGGAAATCTTATTGAGATTGGTTCATTTAATAAGTAGTAATTTGTTTAGGGGAGTATGGTAACTATAATGTTCCAATTATTGTCGCATGCATAATCAATATTTAAAGAGTTATTAATGATATATATATATTAATTTTTATTGAGGGAGTACACTTCGTCTCATATTGTTGAACAATCGTAAAATAAGATGTAATAAAGTTTATGATTATAAAGGGGGATTTATAATGATTTACTATCAAGATGATAGAATTAAAATAAGGGATATATGTAGTGATGATGTTATTAGTCTATTTTCGTGTAGTATAGACAAAGAAATAAATTTACATGACCCAAGACCAATGCCTAATACAAGTAGAGAGTTAGTGGATGAATGTATAAGTTATTGTAATAGATTTGACATTGAAATAATGAATGAGAATATTGAAGATAGAAAGTACAAGTATTTTATTATTACAAACAGTGAAGGAAATTTTATAGGCTTTGTTAATTTTTTTAGCATAGATAAAGTAAAAAAACAAGGTGAAATGGGAGTAATTATAGGTGACAAGAGATACTGGAACAAAGGAATTGCATATACTGCAATAATGGTAGCGATAAAGTACATATTCGATAATATGAAGGTTGATAGAATATATATTGAGACTGGTGAAACTAATAAACCCGCATTGAGGTTATTTAATAAACTTGATTTTGAAAAATGTGGTGAGTATCTTGAAGATGATAATTTCAAGTTTATAGTTATGGAAAAGCGAAAGTTTTCTTTTTAGTATTAAACCAAAGTTAGGAGAATAGAAAATGAAAAATTGTATATTGGATGATTTAATAGAATCAGTTAAAACGCAAAACCTTCATGTCCTTAATGTGGTGGTGAGAAAGGCTGGAGATATAATTGCTGAATATGATTTTGAAGAAGAAAAACCAACCCTTCTATGGTCTGTAAGTAAGACATTTACATCCATGGCAATTGGTATTGCAGAAAGTGAAGGCTACTTTAGATTGAAGGACAAAATCATAGATTATTTTGACAATGATATTTCTAAGACAAATGATAATTTGAGGAAAATCACCATTCATGATTTGCTTTGTATGGGCACAGGACATGCAATATGTCCTATGACAAAAGCGATGGAGGAAAATAGGCCACTTGATGATATTAGCAAGCTTTTCTTTGAGGAACCTGTTGCCTTTGAACCAGGTACACATTTTTTGTATAATAATGCTGCCACTTATATGCTTTCAAAGCTTATTACAATTACAACTGGGCAGAGTTTAAAAGAATATTTAATACCTCGTATTTTTAAGCCGCTAGGAATATATAATCCACAATGGGAAGCCGATGTAAAAGGTATATCCTTTGGATGTAGTGGATTATATTTAACGGCAAGAGAACTGTCAAAATTTGGGCAGCTTTTACTTGATAAAGGAGTATGGAACCAAAAACAACTTATACCTGCAAATTATATTGCACAGGCTACAAAATCACAAATTGATACATCTGGATTCAATGAATATTTTGCAACTGCTGACCATAGGCAAGGCTACGGTTACCAAATATGGATGAATTCATATCCTAACTCATTCCGAATGGATGGACTGTATGGACAATATGTAGTAGTATTGCCTAATAAAAATGCAGTGGTTACATACGTTTCAAATGAGCAATCAAATATGACAGGGGTTTTAGAATTAACATGGAATACAATAATTGATAAACTATAATCCAAACAAAATTATGAGCATAATAGGCAATTAAAGTTAATACACATTTTTCGTAAACTAGGTCACAAAGGAATACTCAAATAGTAATTTTGTTGTATATGCAAGAAACGGATTTGAAGATAAAAAAGAAGATACAGTGAAGGAGAAATGAAAAATGAAAATTATCCCACAAAATATCAATACACCTGATGCTCTTATTTTATTGGATGAATTATCTGCGACTTTACAATCTATAACAGGTGACAGTGGAAATAGTTCTTTTAATCCAAATGATTTTTGTGTTTCTCGTTCCTTATTTGTAATAGCATATGATGAAGGGGGAGAAGCAATAGGCTGTGGTGGTATACGCCAGATTAATGAAAATATCGCTGAAGTCAAAAGATTGTTTGCTAAGACCTCAAAAATGGGCATAGGAACTGAAGTTCTACTTTATTTAGAAACACAGGCACGAAAACTGGGATACCATGCTCTTTGGCTTGAAACAAGATTGATAAATGAACAAGCAGTATCATTCTATGAGAATAGGGGTTATTATAACATACCAAACTATGGAAAATACATCAATAATTCTAAAGCAATTTGTTATGAAAAGAAAATAAATTAGTACGATAAGGAGATGAAATATCATAAAATATTTAGTGTTTAATGGAAGTCCTCATAAAGGTAATACATGGCAGCTAGTTAAATTGATTAAGGAAAATTTAGAAGGAATTTCACCAAAATCCATATTCGAAGAAATACAGTTAATGGATTTGCAACTACCATTTTGTACTGGATGTAGTATTTGCTTTAGAAAAGGGCATGAGTATTGTCCTCATAATAAAATTATGCAGAAAATAATAGATAAAATAGATGCAAGTGATGGCATGATTTTTTCAATGACAACTTTTTATATGCAGCCGAACGCTTTGACTAAAAATTTGATTGATCACCTTAGTTACATGGTTCACAGACCTCACTTTTTCAAAAATAAAGCTATTGTTGTTACCACTGTTGGTGGCGTAGGCGGTAATACTTCAGCTAACTACCTTAGGGGATTCCTAAAAGGAATAGGATTTAACTATTGTTATAAATTATCCGTTGCATCCTATAGTTGGAACAATTATATACCAGATGATAAAACAAAAATAAAATGCAAAAGGTTGGCAGAAAGATTTCATAATGATGTTTCATCTAAAAAAATGCATACACCTACTTTGACTGTTTTAATACCATATAATCTATTTAGAGGAATTAGCCTTGGATATCTAAAAGGAACAGAATATGAAACTGAAGATGGCGTATACTGGAGTAATCAATCAAGAAGTAAAAGTACTTATGATCCATTGATAAATGTTCCGTTTCATAAAAAAGTATTTGGAAACTTATTCTACGTTATTGGAAAAACAGCAAGTAAATTTATAACTGTTACATATAAAAAATGATTGGCAACTATCTGAAATAAAACTTGACATTTGTTTACATGAGCTATACACTATACTAGTATAATATATAGTTATAAGGAGGTTAGTCAGATGTCAAATGTTGATATGATGTTGCTAGGTGTTTTGATGATAAAGCCTATGAACGCCTATGAGATGAAGAAGGAGATGGAATACAGAAATATCAATGAGTGGGTAAAAATCAGTTCGCCCTCTGTTTATAAGAACCTTGTGAAACTGTATAAATCTAGATTTGTGGATAGTGAAGTCGTTCGTGAAGGAGAAATGCCTGAGAAGACCATATATACAATTAATGATAAAGGTAGGCAATACTTTATGCAACTGATGCATAAATCATCTGAAGAACCTGAAAAAATTTATGTGGATTTTTCAGCATTTATTGCCAACATCCATAATGTGGACTATGAATCAAGTTTAAAAATGATAGAAAATTTGCAAAATGTTCTTGATCTAAGACGTGATTTTACTAATAACCAGCTTAAAATTAAAGGTGGCACTAATTTTTATGCTAAAGCAATTATTGAGCTTAATTTGCAGATGAATAATTTGTGTTGCACTTGGCTAGAAGATTTCAAAAAACAGTATACAGAACATTTAAAAAATAGTTGAAGAAAAGAAAAGATTTTTTTTAACTATACTAGTATATAATATACCAGTATAGTATATATCATTAAAAAATATTTTATTTGGAGTTGATATTATGTCAGACAAACAAACAAAAAAAGGAAAAACGTTTCTGATTATTATCGGTATTATGGCTAGTTTATTACTTTCTGCTCTTGATTCAACTGTTGTTAGTACTGCAATGGAGAAAATCGTTGAAAATCTTGGTGGAATGCAATATTACTCTTGGCCATTCACCATGTACATCATGTGTTCCACCTTGGCAATAGTTGTTTCAGGGGGGCTTTCCGATATCTATGGACACAAACCCATGATACTTATTGGCATAACAACTTTCTTATTAGGCTCAATGTTTTGTGGTATGTCGCAAAATATGGCACAGCTGATTATTTGCAGGGGAATACAAGGTATCGGCGGAGGTATGATTGTTTCCAGCGTATTTATCATAGTTGCTGATCTGTTCGAACCTGCCGAGAGAGGAAAGTATACTGGAATTGTAACTTCTATGTATGGCTTGGCAAGTATTATAGGCCCTTTGGCTGGAGGTTTTATTACAGATCATCTTGGGTGGAGGTGGATATTTTATGTTAATATTCCACTTGGGCTAGTCGCCATTGGAATCCTTGCATTATCCCTGCCTAGCTTTAAAAGCGATCAACTTAAAAAGTCGGTGGACTATAAGGGTATTGCCGCACTGATACTTATGTTGGTACCCATGTTGTTAGACTTGAGTATGGTAAGAACAAATTTTGCCTGGTTCTCAGTTCCATGTATTGGATTGTTTGCAGTCTCGGTTATAATGTTATTACTATTTGTTTTTGTTGAAAAAAAATCATCAAATCCTATCATTCCACTTGCATTCTTTAAAGAACGTGCCATAAGCGTATCATTTTTAATCGCATTTTTCTCACAGGCATTGATGTTTTCAGCCATTATGTATATGCCATACTTTGTCCAGGGTGTCATTGGATCAACTGCTACTACTTCAGGAGCTGTAATAACGCCAATGATGCTTGGACTACTAATAGCAAGTGCATTCACGGGCATACTGCTTTCAAAAACTGGAAAAGCAAAAATATTGGCGATAGCTGCCTTTGCTACCATGGCTTTGGGTGTATTTTTACTTTCAACCATGGGTATTGGTACTTCCTATTTACAAGCAATATTCTTTATGGTGATTTTAGGCATTGGAATAGGGATAAGTATGCCAATTTCCAATGTTAATGCACAAAATGCTGCTCCAAAAAATCAGATTGGATCTGTTACCTCAGCTGTGATGTTCTTTAAAAATATGGGAGGTACAATCAGTTCAGCCATTTTTGGTGTTATTATGAGCAATTCTTTAACCAATGGTTTTTCTAAATTGAATATGCAATATCTACCAAAAAATATACAAGAACTATTAAAAAACACCCAGGTCATCACAAATTCACAGACCGTAGAGACAATAAAAGAGCATGTACCAAAAATGTATCATGGTTATTTTGATAAAATATACCTACAGGCAAAAGGGGTACTTTCTAATTCAATTCATAACATTTTCTTTTTCTGTATAGGTGTTGCTTTTATTGGGCTTATTTTATCATTGTTTTTGAGGGACGCTCCTGTTAGAAAAAGTTATAATCTGAGTTCAAAGAAACAGACAGGACTAGAGGATGAATCTAATACCAGAATAGCTGCTGGAAGTAAGAATTAGAATTCAGTAAAAAACATACTACAGTTGAAATAATTATATACCTTATAAGAAAACAAAAAGTCTAAATAGAAAAACCAAATAATATGGCAATTCTATTTAGACTTTATATAAATCTAGTTAAATACTAGCTGTTCTTCAATTCTGCTAAACAATCTTTACAGATTTTTTTACCTTTGTAATTTGTTACATCGTTAGCTTCTCCACAGAAAATACATGCTGGTTGATATTTCTTTAAAATTACTGTATCACCATCTACATAAATTTCTAGAGCATCTTTTTCAGCTATATCCAAAGTTCTTCTTAATTCAATAGGAATAACAATTCTTCCTAATTCATCTACTTTTCTTACAACACCTGTTGATTTCATTTTAAAACCTCCATTACTACAAAATTCGACTTATTTGCTTATTAAACTGTACCAATGATTACATAATAAGTCAATAGTTTTTGAATAAAAGACTATTAAAAATAAAAAAACACTCAAAAGTATCGTGAATGTATAAAAGGAAAGGAAAATTAAAGCTTATATTAGATGAATTCAATGTATGTTCAAGTAAGGTTGCTGCGGAACTACTGAAAGCAGAATAGTAATGACTACCTTTATTGGCTCTAACTTTCTTAAATGATTGATTTAAGAAAGTTAGAGCCAATAATATTTTCCGGTAATCCATGGATTAAGGTTGGATGAATTAACTACTTAAAATTATATTAGCATTTATTTTTTAAGAAAATTATGTTTGTTTGTAGAATAATGGTATTATAAATGGTAATTAAATGTATTCTAGTTATGTTTATACTGGGTAGTCAAAAAAAGTGTAAAACTTGATAGTTGTAGGGTATATCAGTGACACCTGAAGACATTTACAAATTGGAGAGCTATGTATAACTTGTAAAAAATATGACGTATGAAGAAGTAAAATAAATAAATAGAAATTTGAAGGGGGATTTTACAATGGAAAATCTGAAAGTAGCTTTATTGCAGCTTATGCCTGAAGATACTTTAGACGGCAACATACAAAAAGGATTGAAATATTGCAGAAAATCCAAGGAAATGGGTGCAGACATTGCATTGTTTCCTGAAATGTGGAGCGCTGGCTATAACATTCCTGAAGATATTGTTGAATTGAAAGCAAGCGCTGTAGCTGCTAATAGCGCTTTTGTTAATTCATTTGCTAAACTTGCAAAAGATCTTAATATGGCTATAGGAATAACCTTTCTTGAAAAGTACGATCCATTACCAAGGAACACCCTTTGCCTGTTTGATCGTTTTGGAAACAATGTACTTACCTATGCAAAGGTACATACCTGTGATTTTGGCGATGAATGCCGATTAACAGCAGGCAATGATTTTTATGTTGCCGATTTAGACACTGCGAGAGGCAATGTAAAAATAGGTTCAATGATTTGCTATGATAGGGAATTTCCAGAAAGTGCGAGAATTCTTATGCTAAAAGGTGCTGAGATTATTTTAGTACCAAACGCTTGCCCTATGGAGATAAATCGCATTTCACAGTTGCGGGCAAGAGCATATGAAAATATGGTGGGCATTGCAACTGTAAATTATCCAAAAGGCAAGCCTGATTGCAATGGTCATTCTTCTGCATTTGATGGGATTGCGTACAGAACTTCTGACTTTGGTTCAAGAGATACGCTTATTATTGAAGCTGGTGAACGAGAGGGAATTTATATAGCTGATTTTCCTATTGATGAAATCAGAGAGTATAGAATTCGTGAAGTACATGGCAACGCATACCGCCAGCCTCAGAAATACAAATTACTTATTTCTGAAAGTATTGAAGAACCATTCATCAGGAATGATTACAGAAAATAGTAAAAGGAAAGTAAAAAATTAAAATGCAATCTCAATTACAGATGGTATCTTTCTTAATTCCAATTTAATAAAGAAAATAGTAACTTGTAGAGGGGATTTTATGCAAGATTTAGTATTAAAGAAAAGAGATTTTTGATGAAAAAACTGTTAAGGAAATCAAATAGTTAAAATCATAAAAGACCAGACATGGCGTGCTTTATGGGAAGTAAAAAATGTAATTGATTGTGTACCAGATGAGTTATGGAATAAAGCATATTGTGAAATGCCATGTTGTAAACATATTTATCACATGCTTTACTCACTGGATTTATGGTTTATCAATCCAAGAGATAAAGAGTATACAGAGCCCAATATACATGAAAGAGATTTGAATAACTTAGACGTAATTTCTAGTAAACATCTTTCAAGAGAAGAAATAAATCAATGTCTAATATTTATATCATAATTAATTCCGAATGGCAACATCTTGTGTAACAAAAGAACATGTTTTAAAAGAAGGAGTGTTAAAATGAAATCTATTTTGGTTATTGGAGGCACTACGTTTGTAAGTAGTTCTTTGGCAAAATATCTTATTGGACAAGGCTATAATGTGGATATTCTTACAAGAGGTAATAAAAAAGTAGATTATGATGGATTTAGAGAACATCTAATTTGTGATAGGAAATTAAGGAATGAAATGCAAGAAGTTTTAAAAGGCAAAAAATATGAATTCATTTTTGATATATCAGCATATACAAAAGATGATGTGGAGGTTTTATTAAGTTCAATTGATAATAGCATATTGAAAAAGTACATATTTTGCTCATCTGGAGCAGTATATATGCCAAGTAATGTTCTCATACAAGAAGAATGTAAAAAAGGAGAAAATTCTAACTGGGGAAATTATGGTGTTAATAAAAAAGAAGCAGAGGATTTTATTATAACTAGTGGACTTCCATACATAATATTTAGACCTACATATATATATGGTGAAAACAATAATTTATATAGGGAAGCATATTTCTTTGATAGGATTAGAACTAATAAAGCGATTACCTTACCTTTTGGAAATAATATAACAAATCAATTCATACATATTGATGATTTGATTAGAGTATTTGAAAGTTCAATGAATAACAAAAATGTTTCAAAGATATATAATGTCACAAATCCAGAAATTGTTTCTTGGGTAAGTTTTATAACAAAATGTGGTGAAGCTGTAGGTAAAAGTCCTATCATAAAAAAAATAGATATAAACCAGAGCAAATTGGCGGCAAGGTCATATTTCCCCTTTAGAGATGTAACATATATGCTAGATATAAAGAAATTGATAGAAGACGGACTTTATATTCCTACTGTTCCACTCAAAAATGGATTAAAGCAAACATACCAGTGGTATATAGATAAAAGGCCAAATTTGAATGATGTTAAAATGATGAGCAAAGTTGATGAATTAGTAACAGATTATATTTTCTATAGACTATTATGACAAGAAATTATGGGGGAGCTAGTAAGACGCAAACTAGAAATACTTTGTTACTTGCTTTGGTTTGAGATAGCCATTAGGCTAATAATGGCTAGTTCAATACCTTGAAGATTTAATTTATTAAATTTAATTTAGGAAGTGACACAATAGTAAACAATAAACCAATGCGACATATTAAAGATGCAAAATAACCCAACAAATAGTAATTTGTAAGTGTTTAAGAAAGAAGGCTATAAGGTAGTATGGATAAAGAAATTACAAATAAAAAATTCTGGGAAAAGGTTGCAAGACTTTATACACCAATGCAGGAAAGAAAAAACGCAAAGCTATACCAGGAATTATGTGAGATTATAACAAAATCGTTGGATAAGAATATGTGGGTGTTAGAATTGGCTTGTGGAACTGGACAACTTACATTTCCACTATGTAAAAAAGTAGCTGGTTGGGAAGCAACGGATTTTTCAGAAAAAATGATTGAGGAAGCAAAGGCAAGAGCATCTAATTTACCTGTTTCTTTTTCTGTACAGGATGCAACGAACCTACCATATGGGAATGGAAGGTTTGATACGGTCGTTATTGCAAATGCGCTTCATATTATGCCGAATCCTGATAAAGCACTAACAGAAATTCGGCGCGTGCTAAAGAATGGGGGATTGCTGATTGCACCGACATTTGTATATGATTGTAGAATCAATAAGATACGAATTTGGATGATGGAAAGAATTGGATTCCATAGTTTTCACAAGTGGAAGGCTGATGAATATGTAGAATTTGTGTGCAAGAAAGGCTTTGATATAATCGATAGTTCTGTAATTTTAGGAGAAATGTTGTCTGAATGCATAGAAGTAAGTAAGTAAGTAAACAGATTTTTTGGATGTATCACGATATGGATTTTGAACAGGTTAATTATGATAAATATATCATGTGTGAGATTGTTGAAGAAAGACTAAAAACACCCAATTTAGAACGTGTTGTAAAATTAGTTAATGAGAATCACTGGGAAAAGTTCTAGAAAAATATCAGGATCAAGTTCCCAGTAGAGGTAATCAAAATTTAATACAAAGATAAGAGATTATTACCATGCTAATATGATATAATTATCGCTAATTAAGTCATATTGGTAATTCAATGTGGCATATGAAAGATGTAAAACAACTCAATAAAGAGTAATTTGAATTGGTGATTATTTATATAAAGTCAAAAAAGATAAAGCAAAGAAAGTCGAGAAATTCTCTTTCAAAGTTTCTATAATAGAAATTGTCAGGAGGTGATACAGATGACAGAAAAAGTGGAAGCAGTTCAACGGATGCAAAACTATATCGAGGCTCATTTAACAGAACGCATCACGTTGTCAGATTTGTCTGAAGCTGCCTTTTTTTCTCCGTGGTATTCCGCACGGTTATTCAAAGAACTGACTGGGTTTGCCCCGGCAGATTACATCAGGCGGCTCAAACTGTCCAAATCCGCACTCCGGATGCGCGATGAGACCTGCAGGATCATCGATGTGGCCTATGATATGGGATTTGTAAGTGTGGACGGCTATCAACGAGCATTCTTTCGGGAATTCGGCTGTAACCCCAAAGAATATGCTCTAAATCCGATTCCTCTGTATTTGTTCACTCCATATGGCGTAAAATTTAGAGAACTTTGGAAGGAGCCAAGTAACATGGAAAATATAAAAAATGTCTTTATCCAGGTAATTGATAAACCCGCCCGCAAGGTTATCATCAAGCGCGGGCAAAAGGCAATGGAATATTGGGCGTATTGTCAGGAGGTTGGTTGTGATGTATGGGGTATGCTCACCAGCATGAAATCTTTGTGCGGAGAACCAGTGTGTCTCTGGCTACCTGAGCAGTACCGCAAACCCGGAACCTCGAAATATGTGCAGGGCGTTGAGGTAGATGCTGATTACAACGGTCCCATTCCCGATGAGTTTGATGTGATCGCATTACCCAAGGCTAAATATCTGATGTTTCAGGGAGAACCCTTCGCAGAAGAAAACTACTGCGAGGAAATTGAAGCGGTGCAAACCTCTATGAACCGCTATGATCCGGCAGTCATTGGATATGCCTGGGATGATACAAATCCCCGCATACAGTTAGAACCCATTGGTACGAGGGGATATATCGAATTACTGGCAGTTAAGTAAGTGCTTGATTATGAGACTATAAGCATAACGCAAAGCTGATAAATTCCAATTTGTAGAGTTAATGTACCATAATTTTATATTCAGTTCTGTAGTATCTTTCTTATATAGCGTCACAACTGAAAAAACGAATAATTATTAAAACCACCGTATTGTTCAGAAAGAATTTTACGGTGGTTTTACTTCGCATTTCAAAGAAATTGTAAAAATTATAATATAAAATCTCAAATTTACAATGATGAATATGTGCTTATAATAAGAGGATTAACTTTAGTAAAAATAACATTCAACCATTATTGTTTAATAATTAACCAAGATTATACTCTAAATATGTTGAATTATAACTTACTTATTAGATAATATAATTATTATAGTTAAACTATAATACAAATATATAAAATATAACAATTTCATATATTTTTTTATTAGTACATGATATAATCACATTAACAATTTCTATAAATAGTAAATTATTGATATATAGAGGGGAACCTCAGTGAAAATTAAAAAACATTATATAATGGTTTATCCCATTATGGTTGGAAAATTGATAGGAAAGTATTAATTAATATGATGGCTGCATTAAAGAATGGCGATAAATTAATTAGATTTGGTGATATTAGCGAATTAGTTTAAGGCCAAAATGATAATATGAAGTATGGTATTTCAGTGGTTGTGCGCATGACACCTAATATAGTTAAAAAT
>LIDZ01001956.1_pt1 | contig 28071 bp, 33 predicted proteins | sample 644651 | NCBI WGS metagenome assembly LIDZ01 (sample SAMN03856242, study PRJNA289617) | food metagenome | isolation source: wine grapes on drying loft during traditional withering process | host: Vitis vinifera cv. Corvina | place: Italy: Gargagnago di S. Ambrogio di Valpolicella | collected 2014-01 | reverse complement strand
CGGTTCAAAGTTAGCAGGCCAATACACACAATTCCTAAAACCAGCACCGTCATATCCAAAGCGTTTCGTTTCATTAGTGTTTCCTCCTTGATTTTTCTCTTATCTACAGGTTTCTTTCTACTCTTTCATCATAGAGGAAATCCGGCTGTACCTCGTCCAACTTAAGTCCTATTTTTGACTAGGGAATTAGGCTGGAGTTGCGGCGGAGGATTTGAAGGGAACTGCAAATATTGGGTAAAATCGGATAAATTTGAAGCAAACTTCAAATAATGGTAAAATGAATTCAAATATGAAGTCTAGTTAAAGGAGGTAAGCCGATGTTTCAACGTCCAGTTTATCTGAACCAACTAATCCAATTTAAAGATGCCGATTTAATCAAAGTTATTACTGGAGTGAGGCGTTCTGGAAAATCAGTTTTATTGATGCTTTATCGAGAGTATCTGCTCCAATTGGGTGTTCCAGAAGATCACATTATCTATATGAACTTCGAAAGTTTTGAGTATCAAACCATAACTACCGAAGAAAAGCTGCGTGAAAAGATCATGGAGCTTTTGCCAACCGATAAGCAAAAAATTTATTTCCTATTTGATGAAATTCAAATAGTAGATGGCTGGCAAAGAGTGATCAATGGAATTCGAGTTAGTTTTACTAGTGATATCGTCGTTACTGGGTCAAATGCCTACATGCTGTCAGGAGAATTAGCCACCCTATTAAGTGGACGCTATGTGGAAATTGCCATCTATCCTCTTTCCTTCAAGGAATTTTTGGCAGCCAAAGGAATTGATACTGATTCTCGCAGCGTAGACAGAACTTATACAGAGTATGAAAAATACGGCGGTTTTCCCAGCGTAGCAATCGCAGATGAGGTGATTAAAGATACGATTTTGTCGGGAATTTTCGACACGATTGTGTTAAACGATGTCGCACTGCGGGCTGGGGTGAAGGACGCCACTGTTTTAAAAGCAATCATCAGCTTTTTGGCAGATAATGTGGGGCAGCTGATTAACACTTCTAAAATTGTCAATACATTAAAAAGCGAAGGCGTACAAACCACGGTTCATACCGTCAATCGCTATTTGGAGCTGCTGGAAAATAGTTATTTGTTTTACCGTGCGAAACAATATGACATTCGGGGACGTGAATACCTGCGAACCAACGGCAAATATTTTATTGTTGATTCAGGCCTGCGACGCAACGCGATCGGGCGCAAGGACGGGAACTACAGCAATCGTTTAGAAAACATTGTCTATCTAGAGCTGCTGCGACGTGGCTATCAGGTGGACGTTGGGAGATTGGATAGTAAAGAAATTGATTTTGTTGCTCGCAGGCTGGATGAAACGGTGTATGTTCAAGTAACTTACGAATTACCAGAAAATCGGCACGAAACAGAGAATCTCTTAAATATTCGCGACAACTACAAAAAAATCCTGATCACCGGCCGTTTTTATGAAGAAAAGCAAATCGAGGGCATTCCGATTATCTACATTGTGGATTGGTTGTTGTCAGACTAAAAAGGGACCTAACAGGGGAGAAAACTCACTCCGCTGTTAGGTCCTTTTTATATCTCCTTTTACTCGATTAAGTCTAGCAGTCGGCAAGTCTTCCGCAAAGTAAAGCGATAAAACAGCCACATCAGACCGCTGATGACCAAGACAACAACCAAATCCACTCCCAGTGTTGCCCATTCTGCAGCATCCAAACTAGTTGAGTTGAAATAAAGGATCATAGTGTAAAATAAAAACATCAGCACGGTCCCAACTGCGATGGGAATTGCAATAATTTTGCGCACCTGTTTGGTGACTGTCGTAATCAGGTAAGCGCGGTTGGCTCCCAGTCGGCTGAGGTCTTCATAGATTTGTCGATTGGTAAGCGCGATGGTGGTGCAGCGGGTATAGGCAATCACCAAGACTGCGGTGAAGCAAATAATGGCAATGAAGACAAACAGCATCAAGAAAACAGCCATATTATTCACAAAATCCACCTGATCCAGGATGCGGAAGGAAGGCAGATATTTCCACCGAGTAATAAAATGGGAGGAATCCCGTTGCTGGTTATCCAGGACAGGCAGGGCGTCTGCCCAATAATCGTCACCCTCCCGCAGCTTGCCGATTCGGTCATACCAGAGATCCATCACCGGTTCTTCAGCGCTTTGATCAATAATTTCATTTCGCAGCCGTTTCGCAAAATTGTAGCTGGCCTCCACATCGGCTACGTTAAACAAGATCATTTTTTCCCGCCATTCTTCGGTTAAGCCTTGCGTTATAGAAGCAAAGTCATCGTCATTCATCACCAGGTATCCAGTAAAGGGCGCGTAAATCAGATGACGATCTATCGAAATGGAAAGGGTCGTTTGCGTATCTGGGTTCGTCAAAAGAGTAACATCATCGGCGGAAGAGCTGTCTTGACCATAGTCCCGCACCGGTCTGACTGTACCCGGTGAGACTTCAACCGGTTGGCCGCTGAGTGTTGAAAATTCACTTGCGGAGATACAGTGCTGTTCATGGGAGAAGGGAATATATTCCCGACGAAAAGTGCCGTCACCATTGTCATACTCCTGGGTACTGTCAGCGGCTAGGGTAGTCAGCAGCGTTTCATTCCATTGAGTGATTTCGACTGCTTCATCTGCGGCCATTTTTCTGACGGCAGCTTCGTCAGGCACCCCTTGATCCAGGCGATGATAGTAAACAAAATCCACCGGCCGATTTTTGACTTCCAAGGAATTTCTAGTCATCATACTAGGAATATAAAAAATGGCAAAATAAGCGCCGGCAATCAAAATGGCAATCACACACATATTGCGCACGGTGGACCGGCCCTGGAATTTCATCATGCTGTGAGAGACAATATTCTTGTACTTGTTTTTGCCGCCTTTGTCCCGCACGACCACATAGACTAAAAATAGATAAAGACCTGCCAACGGGATCAGATAGATTAGGTTCAGCCAAATCGGTGGCTGCCGATGCAGTACTTCTCGGAAAAAGGTAGGCAAGCCGTAGAGTCCCAGAAAGGTTCCGCTGGCCATCATTAAAATGCCGCCCCAGCCGTACCAGGATTTGACCGCTAATACCGTTTCGCTTTTGCGCTGCTGGTAGAGGATATCCATAACATTCTGGCGGCGCAGAAAAAGCAGTGCGCTAACCAGCAGGATCGTCACCACAAACAGCGCAAATCCCAAGCCCCAAAGATAACCGCTGAGATTAAGGGAAAATTTCATTTCTTTGGAATCCACCAACAGGCGAAAAAACTGCCAGATGCCTGCAGCTAACGGTGTGCCCAGCAAAAAGCCTAAGCCGCTGCCGGTTGCTGCCAGCAAACTAACTTCCATAAGCAAACTGTTGCGCAGCTGCTTCTTACCGGCTCCCAAAACTTTAAAAACACCAATTTGTCTCGATTTACTGCGGAAAAAGAGAGAAGAGGCATAAACGGTAAAGATACTGCAGCCGACAATGGCCATCGCTAAAATCATCAGCATCTGCTTGCGGGAGTCTCCCCCTTTAGGCAGCGTCGTCTGAACCGCATCACTTTGCATAATAATCGAAAAGGCCGAGATTAAGGCGGTGGCAAAAAGAATACAGCCAAACAGCAGCAATGCATTTTTGTAATCCTTTCGTCGCAGCTTAGCGTTTGCTTGAGCGAAGGTATTCATGCTGCATCGCCTCCATCCATTTCCCGAATCGCGTCCAACAGCTCATCTTGAAAATCGGAGCGATTGCCATGATTGCTGACAACACTGTGAACCACGCCGTCTCTTAAGATAATCACCCGATCACAAAAGGAGGCAGCAAAGCTGTCATGGGTGACCATAAAAATAGTAGCATCCAGCATTTTTTTCGCCTGCAAAAAGGAATCAATCACGGCTTTGCTGGATTTGGAATCCAGGTTGCCGGTGGGTTCGTCAGCTAAGATAACTAACGGATTATTGATCAGAGCTCTAGCAACGGCTGTTCGCTGTTTTTCGCCGCCGGAAATTTCAGCCGGGTATTTATCCCGTATTTTGGCGATACCGAACACCTGGCAAAGCCGCTCGGCGCCTTCCTCCATGTCAGAGCCGGTCCGGCCACTGATGATCCGCGGCAGCATGATGTTTTCCTTTACACTCAACCCGTCCAGCAGCATAAAGTCTTGAAAAATAAAGCCCAGCTCCTTGTTGCGCACCGCTGCCAACTCATCTTCTCCCAAATGAGAGAGATTTTTGTCGCCTAAGGTAATTTCTCCTTGGTCAAAGGGAATATAGCAGGAAATGCAGTTAAGCATGGTAGTTTTCCCTGAACCAGACGGCCCCATCACCCCCACAAACTCTCCTTGCTTGACCTCAAAACTAATTCCCTTTAGGACGGGATACGCTTGGCTTCCCACTTGATAGGATTTTTGTAAATCTTTGACTGCCAACATTTCAACCAACCTCCTTTTTCTTCTATATTTAGCGTACCAGTGGGGCAGAGGTGCCACAAACACCCTCTGTAAAAACTCGACACTCAGATGTAAAAAAGCGCAGGGGACAAACCGCGATGTAAAAAGCGGTCGTTTTCAAGTAAAGAGGCGCAGGCGGACTATTGTAAAAGTTGCAGCGGTGTGTGAAAATTAATAAAAGACCACAAGTTTTGGGGGTGGGAGTATGCTGAGGGTTGGTATTTGTGATGATGAACAAGGGGCCAGAGAAGCACTGAGTTTAATGCTGACGGTTTTGTCAGATCGGGAGGAAATGGCGCTAAAAATCTATGAGTTTTCTTCCGGTGAAGGTGTAGTCAAATGGTTGACGAACCATCCAGGTGAGCTGGACCTGCTTTTTCTTGATATCGATATGCGAGGGATGGATGGCATCACTACCGGAAAAGAAATTCGAAAAACGGATTTGGGACTAAGTATTGCTTATTTGACGGGGCATCCGGAGCAGGTGTTCCAGGGCTATGCCGTTGGCGCGTTGGATTATTTAATCAAGCCATTGGAGAAGGACAAGCTGCGGGAAGTATTGAAGCGAGGGATGGTGGCCTTGCAGCTGACGGAAAAAGATACCTATACGGTTCGCAATGCCGAGGGACTCTATCGGATTCCTAAACGGGAAATTCGCTACGTTCACAGTGACCGCCGGCTGGTGACAATTGAAACCAGTCGCCGCAGCTACACCTTTTATGGCAAGCTGGGAGAGGTTGAACAAGATTTGGGAAACGGTTTCGTTCGCATCCATAAGCGCTACTTGGTGCGGGCTCAGGCGGTGGACCAAGTGGAAAGCGGACAGGTAAAGCTGGGAGAGATTACGTTGCCCATCAGCCGAACCCACCGGCAAGCGGCAATGCAGGGATTTGCCCGTACGCTGTTGAATAAGGAGGCGGGACAATGATGACACTTGTGAGTCATGCTGTCCGACTGCTGGTATCCTTTCTTTTTATGAATACTGCCCAGCGTTTTCTTCCGGTTAAAGGCAAGTGGATCTGGCAGCTGCTGTTTTTTCTGAGCTGCTGGTTGGGAGCCAATACCGTCATTTTAATTGGCGATCCTTGGAATATTATTTTGATCCTGCCGGTGTTTTTATTAGGCTTTTTCTTCTGCTGCGAGGGGACCGTTGCTGCTAAGCTGACGATGGGACTGATTTTTTTCGCCATTTCGATTTCCTTAAGTGCGCTGATCGATACGGGCATTCATTTGATCGGCTATTATTTAGGCGACGTGGGTAATCCGGTTATGCTGCGGCTGGTCTTACCTCAATTGGAAGAGATGGGTTTTTCTTCAATTGATGCTGTGCCGCAGGAGAACTTTACGGCATTAAGTATTTTAGCCTTGAACAGGCTGGGAGTGCAAGCCTTGCTGCGGCTGGTTGCTTGGTCGGTCATTTGGCTCTTTTTCCGAAAATTAAAGCTGGCCGAAGCAGCGGAGCTTTCACCGCAAATCTGGCGCTTAGTAGATGTGCTGGCCCTTTTTCCCACGGTGACGGTTTTTGCGATGGTAGCTCTGCAAACTTTTGGGATGGTACTGGATATAAAGGGCTCCTTGCTGCCAACTATGACGGTTTTACCCTTTGCTTTGTTGGCATCTTTGGGACTTTTGTACGCGGTCTCGGTGTTGGTGCGCCATGAAAAGCTGGAGAAGCAGCAGACTCTTTGGCAGATTCGTGCCGGCTATTACAGCCTGTTGGAGCAAACGCAGCTGCAGGTCCGCTGTCTGCGACACGACATGGCCAATCACCTGCACACGATGGATGTGCTGGACAATGATGGTATGCGGGCGTATTTGCGGGAGTTATTGGCTTCGCCGGCTATGACCGGGAACCTGCGGGTGTGTGACAATGAGATCGTCAATGCCGTCATCACCAGCAAAACGCTTCGCTTGGAAGAAGAGGGAATTCAGATAAAAATAGAAGTGGATATCCCCAAGGAACTGGCAGTGGCAGATATCGATTTGTGCGCTTTGTTTGCCAACGCCTTGGATAACGCAATTGAAGCCTGCGGGAAATTGCCGGTTGAACAGCGTTTTATTCGGATGAGTACGATTGCTGACAAAGGGCTATTGATGCTGCGGTTGGAGAATGCGGCCGCGGCGGCGCCGATGACCAAAGACGGCCAGATCGTTACTAGTAAAAAAAATCAGGCCGCTCATGGGTTTGGCTTGGCCAGTATTCGCGATATCGTTGAAAAGTATGACGGAACAATGGAGACCGAGTATCGGGAGGGCAGCTTTTTATTGAGCTGCACTATGATGACGGCTGTTTAGGTGAACGGGTGTTATCAAATTAAATGAGTCATAACAGAGGAGAGTAGCTGTTATGACTTTTTTTGTTTGAATTGACCACTTGCGCCAAAATTTTACCGCTTGTGACAAAATGTGCTTTTTTCAGGAAAAATTTGCTAAACTATCAGTGTGAGGTGAGGGAGATGGAGAAATTCAACGTGCAGCTGTCGGTATCCGAAGAATATCACGAAAATGAAGTCGCGGTGAAAACGGCAAATTTTGATTTTGGCAAAGAAATGGTGAAGCATATCAATGAATTTGGCAGCACGCCGGATGTTTTGACCTTAAAAACCGTAGATGGCTATCAATTGGTGCGGCAGGAGTCAATTGTTTATGTGGAAGTCCTGCAAAAGGAGATCACAATTTATTTGATGGATGGACAGTTGATTGTGCGCCAGTCTTTGGCGATTTTGGAAGGGTTGCTGGATGCATCAAAGTTCCTCCGCATTTCAAAATCTACTATTATAAATGTAGAAAAACTGCAGCGCTTGGAGATCGCCTTTTCCGGCAATTATTATGGCTTTTTACAAAACGAGTACAAGGTAGTTATTTCCCGCCGCTATTTTCAGACGTTGAAGGAAAAATTGAAAGTTTAGGAGGAATCGATATGAAGGTGATAAAAGCCGGGATTGGCGGCATGATGGTGGGCAGTTTGATTTTCTTGGTGATGGGATTGTTTTTTGTGGATGCGCAGGTGCGGGCTATGATCATTGGCGGTTTGCTGATGTCGCTGCTGATTGGCATGCTGTCGCGGGTTTATGACAGTAATCTGCCGCTTCTGGCAGCTGCGGCGATTCATTTGTTAGGCAGCTACCTTCTGTTTTTTGCCACGGCGTATTTGTTTAAGTGGTTTCCAATTGCTGTCGGACCAGTGGTTGGCGGCAGTCTGATGTTTATCGCTATTTTTCTGGTCATCTGGACGGGCTATTATTTTGCGGAAAAAAAGCAGATTGAAAAAATGAATAAGCACTTGAAGTAAGGGCGAGCTCTGGAGGATTAGTTTCTTTCAGAGCTTTTTATTTTAATCGTACTCCTATTCTTTTATTAGGTTTGATATAATTATTTATAGGAGATAAAACTTTAAGGGGAAGCTTTGTACTCTTAATTAAGAGCTTTAGGTTAGTAATTACTTAGGAAAGAGGTGTTTTGAAAAAATCAAGGTATTTTAGAGTTTTAATTGCAATTTAAAAAAGTTGGTGAATTGAGGGGTTATGATGAAAAAAATAATGTTAGTTATACTATGTGTACTATTTACTGGTACGTTATCCGCTTGCGGAAACAATGAAGGAACTACTGAGTCTACTGGACCTAATTATGTTGACCAAGATTTTTTGGCTTCACTTGGAAAAGGTTTGGAAAGTCGGTGGGAATATGCTGATAATAATGAAGATGATGATGAAGAAGCACTGCGAAATGCTACCAATGAAGAGTTGGAAGTGTTAGAGAAATATACAAGTGGTGAATTTGAAGATACGAAGCTTCAAGAAAGAGCTATCGCGTACATTAATGAACTGAAAAATGGGCTTGAAGTCACTGAAACTTATGGATCTGATTCTTTTTATCAAAATTGGGATAAACACTATTCTAAGCGTACGAAAATGCTCGTAGAATTAGAAGACAATTATACGATTCCGATATCTGAAAAATACGAAAAAACTTTAAAACAACTAAAAGCTCATGGAGCAGAAGTCGCTCAAAAAGAGAAAATTGAGGAAGAATTACTAGCTTTACTTCAAAATGCAGGATTTGCTGATGATGGAAGCAACGAAGGTTCTAGCTATCGTAATTATACAGCAGTAGTTGAAAATAGTACTGGATTGGATATTACTAGTTTAGGTGCTAACGTCAACTTATTGGATGGTGAAGGTGTAGTGGTTGATACGTCGTATTTGAATGCTAATAACTGGAAGTCAGGTCAAAAGTATAAATTTGAATTCACGACCGATAAAGAATTTCAGACTATTGAAGTTGATTTGTCTTACTATGAAACTGAGGATTAATTGTCTCAAATCTGGAGGCTTTCAGAGCCGCTAATAATAACTTTTAACAGCAGCTTATTGAATAAAATCGCTCTGGAAGATTAATTTCTTTCAGAGCTTTTTTTGGTTTTCGATTGCGCTAGCATCGCTCACTGTCTACTGGTAAAATAAAAGAGAGAAAGCGGTTAAAAATGAGGAGGCGTTATGATGGAAAATAAGCATGGATTTGAATGGAGCCGGCATCTGATGGATTTTCACTTGGCTGGTTTTGCCTTTCATGATGGGATCGAAATAATCGAAGAGTTAAAAATCGGCAAGCCGGTTACTTTAGTGTCGGAGCCGGATAATCCCCACGACCCGCAAGCGGTGGCTATTTTTTACGGCCAGCACAAGATTGGCTATGTACCCAGTGCCAAAAATGAGCTGTTAAGCAAGCTGCTTTATTTTGGTTACAGCGATATTTTTGAAGCGAGAATCCAGTACGTAAATATGGAAAATCATCCGGAACGTCAATTTCGGGTAGTGGTGCGGATTAAGGATGGACGCAAGAAAATTTAAGGAGGAAACACATTGCCAAATTATAAAGTCGCATTTTTTGATATTGATGGCACGCTGGCTGACAACGAACTGCCGAGAGAGCTGGGGATTTATGGTCGAATTCCTGACTCAGCCAGAAAAGCACTAAGCAAACTGAAGGAACAGGGGATAGAACCAGTGATCGCATCGGGCCGCAATTATGAAATGATTGCCGATTTTGCCCAATTGTTAGAAGTGGACAGCGCGATTGCCTCCAATGGCACCTTTGTGACGTTTCAAGGAGAAGAAATCGCCAGCCATTATTTGGAGACTGAGCTGGTAGCGGAAATGATCGCAAGCTTCCAAGCAGCCGAGGTGGAATTTTTGCTAGAAACAGCGACAGAAATTTTGGAATATCAAGCCGGCGATCCCGTGCCGGAGAAGGTCTTGCAATTTTTATGTCATTGTCCGAAAGAAGAGCTGCCGGAATTGGATACCTCCAAAGTATTGGCAGAAAAAGTTGCGCCAACGGCTCTAAATATTCATTATGCACATATCTCAAAAGCCAGCGGCATTGAAGAAATTTTACAGCGAATGAATATTACGGCGGAACAGGCCTTGGCTTTTGGGGATGAAGAAAATGATTTTGCGATGTTTGAAAAAGTCGGATTTCCTATAGCGATGGGCAACGGCAATGAAGAGCTGAAAGAACGCGCAAGCTATGTAACGGATACAGTCGGAAATGATGGTATTTGGAAAGCGTGTGTTGAATTAGGTTTGTTTGATAGTGAATAAAGGAGTTTAGGCACTGGACAGGAAAATCCAGTGCCTCTTTTCTTGTTCGTCTGAAAAAAAGAATACTCATAAAAGCATTACCACCTCTCGATCCATCGAAAGGGAGGGCGGCTGTAGTAGGCATTTGGGAAGTATAATGCGTTCCTACAAAAATAGTATAACGTATTTTATAACATAGTTCAACTTTATTAATTACAAAAAAATACATAACTGGTGTTATTTAAAATTCTAAGGATAGATTGACGATTTCACAAATACCTTAAGTTGATAAAATCATAGGTGGAGAACAATTAATCATACAAAAAGACTCATTTGCCAAATGGATTGAACAAATGAGTCTTGTTTGTGTAAAGTTGTTTCACAAATGTGAAAAAGGCAGAAAATACTCTAAGGGTAGTTATTTAACGCCTAGTATTATTATAACGTATTTGAGCGCATGATACAACAACTTTGTTTTATTCTGTAACTGTACTATATAAAAATTGCTTTACGTTAGCGAGGGGTCTGAATGAGAAAAATTCTTGAAAAGCTGCGGAAGGAACGAGGTGTCACTCAAGAGGATTTGATTCATAAGTGCGAAAGTGAAATCCTGCAACCTGACGACGTATCTGCTGGCCGCTTTGATGTTGGCTTTTACTTTAATGAAGGAAAGTATGGCGATTGTTCTATCATCAGTAGCAGCCTATCTGTTTATTCAGTTTTGTGCGATTTATTGGCGTTTTCGGTTGGAAAAAGAGCTGTAAAATGTTTTCCCTGTCAAAATGGCAGGGTTCTTTTCTGGTAAAATGTGCTACACTTATTGAAGGAATACGAGGAAAATGACCGTCATTCTTAGAAGCAGGCTATCTTAATAAACAGTTTTTTTTGTAATTGACAAGTACTTAAAGGAGGGACGCGATGGATTATTTAAGTATTGATGTGGGTGGAACCTTCATCAAATATAGTTTGGTGGACCGATCGGGAAACCTTTTGACCGTCGAAAAGATTCCAGCACCAGCCACCTTGGATGAATTTTTGGCCGAGATATTTCAGTTAATTTGTAATTTTCGGGATGATATTAAAGGTGTTGGCTTCAGTCTGCCTGGAAAAATTGATACCCAAAAAGGGATCATTTATCACGGCGGTTCGTTGGAATACTTGCATGAGCTTCCACTGAAAGCGCTTGTTGAAAAAGAATTTGGTATTCCATGCGCGCTTTCTAACGACGGCAAAGCGGCGGCTTTAGCGGAGCTTTGGTTAGGTAATTTGAAAGAGATTGAAAATGGTGCGGCGGTGGTGCTGGGCACAGGAGTTGGCGGCGGATTGATTTTAAATGGTCAGCTGTTCCAAGGCAGTCATTTTCAAGCCGGCGAGCTGAGTTTTTTGATTAATTACGTGGAAGCTGTCAATGGGGAGCCGTTGATTGGCGAGTATTCTTCAGCTGTCGGTTTTGTGATTAAGGGCTCGAAAATTTTGGGACTGGAAAAGCCTGACGGTGAAAAAGTCTTTGCGGTTTTGAAGCAAGGGGATCAGCTGGAGTTGCAGGCTTTGTTTGAAGGATATTGCCAGGTGATTGCCCGAATGCTGATTAATTTACAGGCGACTTTGGACTTATCGCGGATTGTGATCGGTGGCGGAATTAGTGCACAAAATCGGTTAATCGAGGAAATTAATCGGCAGTATGCAGATTTGCGGAAAGAACATCGCTTGCTAGGTACCACTTTTGAACCGTTAGAAATCATGGCCTGTCATTTTCGCAGCGAGGCCAACTTGTTAGGTGCGATTTACCAGCTGTTTTTGCAGTTGGATAAATAATAATTAAATGAAAGAGGTAAGGTAATGACAAAATTTCCTAAAGGCTTTTTATGGGGCGGCGCGACAGCTGCCAATCAATTAGAAGGCGGCTACGATCGCGACGGCAAAGGAATTTCGGTGGCCGATGTAATGCCCGGCGGCAAAATTCGTTTCCAAGTGTTAGGCAGCGAAGATTTTGACTGGAGTTTGGATCAGGACAAATACATTTATCCTAACCATCGCGGGATTGAACATTATGATCGCTTTAAGGAAGATATCGCGTTGTTCGCGGAAATGGGCTTTAAATGCTACCGTTTTTCGATTGCTTGGACGCGGATTTTTCCTAAAGGGGACGAAACAACGCCAAATGAAGCCGGTTTGAAATTCTATGATGCGTTAATTGATGAATGTTTGAAGCATGACATTGAACCGGTTGTGACGATTTCCCATTACGAGATGCCTTTGCATTTAGCCAAAGAATACGGCGGCTGGAAAAATCGTCAGCTGATTGAATTTTACGAACGCTTTGCTAAAGTCGTTTTGGAAAGATATCAGTCGAAAGTAAAATATTGGATGACCTTCAACGAAATCAATTCCGCGTTCCATTTCCCAGCGTTAAGTCAAGGGATGGTGAAGAGCACAGGCGGCGGTGATTTCAAAAATATCGTGCAGGCGTGGCACAATCAATTTGTTGCCAGCAGCAAAGCAGTGAAAATTGGCCACGAACTAAATCCTGATCTGCAAATCGGCTGCATGATCATTTACGCAACGACTTATAGTATTGACGCGAATCCAGTGAATCAGCTGGCGACAATGGTGCAAAATCAAGAATTCAACTTCTTCTGTACCGACGTGCAGGTACGGGGTGAGTACCCAGCCTTTACGGATCGTATGTTAGCAGAACGAGGAATTAAGTTTAACGATTTAGAGATTACCGATGAAGACTTGGCTTTGATTAAGGAACATACGGTTGACTACATCGGCTTCAGCTACTACATGTCTTCCGCAGTTACTGTGACTGAAGAAGATGCAGATGAAGTTGCCGGCAACTTACTAGGCGGCGTCCGTAATCCATTCTTGGAAGCTAGCGCATGGGGCTGGCAAATTGACCCAGAAGGTCTGCGTTTGGCCTTGAACGAATTGTACAATCGATACCAAACACCATTGTTTATTGTGGAAAATGGTTTAGGTGCGATTGATAAGGTGAAGGAAGATGGTACCATCGAAGACGATTACCGCATCGACTATCTGCGTCGTCACATTGAAGCAATGGCTGATGCAGTTGCTGACGGTGTTGACTTGATGGGTTACACACCTTGGGGCTGTATTGATTTAGTCAGTGCTTCTACCGGTGAAATGAGCAAACGCTACGGCTTCATCTACGTTGATCTCGACGATGAAGGCAACGGCACTTTGGATCGTTCTAAGAAAAAATCCTTTGATTGGTACAAAGAAGTTATTGCTACCAATGGGGAAAAATTGTAAATTTAAAATTTCGAAGGCCAGCAGGTTTGCTGGTCTTTTTTCGTGAGGAAAAACGGTTTCCGCTGGTTCCCACTCTCCTAGTAAATAGTAAAAAAAGCTTGTATAATTAAAGGAATATAAAAAAGGAGATAGAAAAATGAGGAAAATTAATTTTTGTTTGTTGCTTGTTGGTTTATTGGTTATCGGCTCAGGGTGTGGCGGTAATCGCGAGGGTACGGATGTTACCAGCTCACAAAAAGAAACCGCTGTTTCGTCCAAAACAGAAAAGTCTAAAGAAACGGCGGAATCGAGTTCTGTTGAGACAATTTCAGTCAAGCAAGATGTCGCTGCCATAGGCAAGTTTGAATCCAAGGCAACTCTTTTTTGCGAGGATCAAACCGGTATTCACTATGTCGATTTTTCGCTGGGCATCACAAACCCAACCGACAAGGAAATGACAGTGGATTTATCGCAGCTGCGCTTGAGTTTTTCTGCAATCGTAACGGGTACGGGACCTATTGAAGAACTCGTCTGCTCAGATGGCGAAACAATCACAGTGCAGCCGCAGGAGACTAAATGGATCGAACCTGCTTTTGAAAAAATCGGTAATCAAGTTTTAGGAAATTATGAACTAACCTTAGCTTACGAAGGCACTCCGGTGATGGAACAGGCTGCATTTGACGCAGCGGTTAAAACTGCTGTGGCAGCAGGGGAAATGCAGGCGCCAGATTATGCAACCCAGCCGCTAGTTTTAGAGAACACCACTTGGATAAATACTGAGATGGGTGGTCACCGATGGGGAATCAAGTGGGATGACAAAGGTGAGATTCACCTTTTGCCGATTAATGGTGACTGGGAAGCGCTGAAAGCAGACCCGGTTTATCAGGATGTTCAGATAGAAAAAGTCAATAATCAGACGGTGGTTGTCAACTATTTCCAAAAAGATACCGTCATCCACAAAGGAATGATGTATCCATTTCTAATGCGGCTTCCAGGAGGTCTAGGTGGAGGGGGCATATGCAATAGAGGGGATGTAGAGCACAAAACCACCTTTGTCTTTTCACCAGACCATAGCAGCGTTACTTCCAGCGAACAAAGACGCTATATGGTGAAATCATTTACCGAGGGCGCGCCGGAAGAAGGGGACCAGTTGAATGTTTGGAGTGACTGGCAAGAAATTCTTAATGTCACTTTTACATTCCAAAGAGAATAAGAAATTAGAAGAGAGATTAAAGTAGGAACAATCCTTTTATGGTAGATATAGTTTTGGTTCAACAAAACGGCTCAGGAGGAATCATTATGATAAAAAAAGAAGTGCAGCTGGAAAAATGGGGCGATGCATACGGCATTAGAATCAGTCACGAAGAATTGAGTGAGCTGGGTGTCTCGGATTTAGAGGCAACTTTTGAATTGGTGGTGGAAGCTGGAAAAATGACCCTTACTCCGAAAAAGAAAATGCCAACCACCTTAGAGGAATTGTTCGAAAACTATGATGGCCCGCCGCCAGAAAAGTACGAGTGGGATGGCCCACAAGGAAGAGAATTATTATAATAGAAGAAAACCACAGTTAGCAGTTCTAAGTTTCTGCTAACTGTGGTTTTTTAGTTACCAATCTGTAATTCAGCAATCGAGTAAAGGGCAGCCTCACCGCTAATCCGTGTTCGCTCACCTAGATAATCACAGTAAAGTACGCCGCTGCGTTCGGAAGCTTGAAAAGCAGTCAGGTGCATCTTGTCTAATTTTTGGCTCCACAGGGGAACTAAATGACAATGACCGCTGCCGCAAACCGGATCTTCGAGAATTCCGATTTTCGGTGCGAAGCTGCGAGATACGCAATCATACTCCGTACCTTTGGCGGTGATATGCACCAGCATGCCGTCTAGTGTCGCCAGTTTCCCGCTGTCAGGAACATATTCGGTAACGAATTTTTCCTCAGGGAGCACACAAACTAAATCTCTTCCCATATAAGCTTCTAACGGGCGCACACCTAAGACATCAGCCATCTCATCTGTCACCGCAACTTCCTTTAGATCATAAGAAGGCAAATCCAATTGATACCGATCGCCGCTTTTTGCCACAATCAATTTTCCGCTTAATGTATCAAAGGTGATAGTTTCAGCATCCCTCTGATAAAAGTTAAATAGAACAAAAGCAGTCGCTAAAGTTGCATGACCGCACAAATCAATTTCGTCGGTGGGGGTAAACCAGCGCAGGTGATACTGATTTTCGCCAGTCGAAACCGCAAAAGCCGTTTCTGACAAATTATTTTCTTTGGCTATCGCCTGCAAAAGGTCATCCTCCAGCCAAGCATCTAAAATACACACAGCTGCGGGATTGCCTTTAAAAATTACATTGGTGAAGGCATCAACTACATATTGTTTCCTCATAATTCTCCTTTTACCCCTTAGTCAGCGTCTCATCAATCGCTTCACCTAAACGCTTCATACCCAGATCAATTTGTTCTGGCGACATGCTGGAATAGTTCAAGCGGAAGGTTCCGGGAACAATCGCATCGCAATAGAAAGGTTCACCCGGCACAAAAGCGACGTCATTTTTGATACAGCGATCCGACAGCTTTTGGGTATCGGTTATGCCAGGCACTTCGATCCAAATGAACATACCGCCTTCAGGTTGACTGTAGGTTACTGTTTTTGGAAAATATTTTTGAATAGCCTCCATCATTAAATCTTTGCGTTCCTTGTATAAGGCCGTGATATTTGCGATATGGGCTTCAATATCGTTGTTTTCAAAGAATTTCGCCACGATGTATTGCGACAAAGCGTCCGTGTGTAAGTCAGCCGATTGTTTCATCACCATATATTTTTCCAGTAATTCTACGGGAGCTACTACCCAGCCTAGGCGCAGTCCAGGAGCGAGAATTTTGGAAAACGTGCTGGTATAGATCACATGGCCAGTTTCATCAAAGCTTTTAATTGCTGGCAATGGCGTGCCTTCAAAGCGCACGGCGCCGTATGGATTGTCCTCCAAAACAATCAGATCGTGTTCAGCTGCTAATTGAGCTAATTTTTTCCGGCGATCCAAGGACATGGTACGGCCGGTTGGGTTTTGGAAATTGGGAATGGTATACAGCAGCTTGGCTTCTGGATGTTCCCGCAAAGCTTTTTCCAGCTGGTCCATCTTCATGCCGTTTTCGTCCATTTCTACACTGACTAAGTTGGCACCGTAGGATTTGAAAACATCAAGGGCACACAGGTAGGTTGGTTTTTCTACGATTACTGTGTCGCCTTCGTTTAAGAATATTTTGCTGGTTAAATCGATCACCTGCTGTGATCCGGTGGAAATCATTACTTGCTCAAGGTCGGCCTGAATATTATCTGTGGCCAAGCGTTCTAAGACTACTTTTCTCAGTTCGGGAGTACCTTGGGAACTGCCGTATTGCAGCGCGGTCATGCCTTTTTCCTGAAAGACTTGATTAGCAGCTTCTTGCACCTGTACTACGGGGAATAACTCTGGTGCAGGCAAGCCGCCGGCAAAAGAAATAATGGCGGGATTGGCCGCAGCTCTTAATAGATCGCCGACTGGATCAGTATCTGACATGGGTACTTTAGTTGAATAGTGATAATTCATAATTACAGCTCCTGTCTAATTTTAAAAAAACGATTACAAAATCAAGTATAGTCTATAATTTGAATTTAATGAACCGTTTTTTTGAAATTGTTGGGTAAGCGGAAAGTTAACGGGGTGAGGGAAGGAGGTTTATTGAGGTTAGCTATCCTCAGAAAGGTCAATTCCCTTGCAAATTCAACAAGTACATCAAAAGCAAATCTCCTACAACAAAAAAAGAGTAAACAAAACCTGTCCGCATCCCAAAAATTCGCCAGATCACCAAAACTCCAATGCCGTAAACCACCAGCTCCAAGACTAGCTTGCTCATCCCAGTCAAGCTTGAGGGTGATTTTGGAGCACCGTATTTTGCCCAAACGAGGGTAATAGCGAAAGCCAATAAACCGAAAAGTAATTTTTCGATCCAGGTTTTTTGGATAAAACTTCCGCTGAAAAGTCCCATCACGGTGATTATTTCCAAAATAAAGCGAATCCCTAAAGTAATTGCTGCTAAGAAAGACATCTGTCCACCAAACCTTCATGAAATTTCTATTCTAAATAAAAAATACCATCCCGCACCAAAAGTGTTGTTTCAGCCTGAGGGTCACTTGCCAAAGTAAATTCAACATTTCTTTTGTCACTTTGTTGATAGAAAGATTGAGCTTCTTCATAAGATAAACCGCCCTGCATTTTTCGTTTGATTAAACGTTCCTCTAAAATGTCGGCGTCTGTATACAAAAATATCCGATCGTCACAATATTCCTGAAGTTGATTCCATGGAGCTCCGTCCAATAATAAATAATTGCCCTCCAGCAAAATGATTTTCTCATTTAGCTGCACCTGATCGTGGACTACATCGTGAAGTTTCCGGCTATAGATGGGCCATTTATTGTCTTCGTGGCGAGCTTCTTTAATTTTTTTCAGCAGCAGGGGAACATTAAATGTCGCCGGATGTCCTTTGAAATTTTTCATCGGAACAGTTTGCTCATCTACCTCCATGAAGTGGCTATTGAGATAAGCTTGTTCGTGATGAAATCCATCCAATCCAATCGCTTGAAGAGGGGTAAACTCTGAACGACTCTTCGACAGCTGCTCTAAAAAAAGTGCTAAGGTAGTTTTGCCGCAACCAGGAGGAGCTGCTAGAAAAACAAAAATTCGCCGATTTTTCTGTTTTTGCAATTCTGTCCACTTTTTCAACAGCGGGTAAAAAATCGTTTCTACATTTTCTTCATCAAAAGCTGAATCAATCACTAAATCGTTGACTGTCAGTTGGTAGTTTTTCATAGATACTTCCTTTCTCTTACTCCGGCAATACCGAAAAAATGATGTTTAGTCCGTAAATAAAGCTTTCCTCGATATCTTGGTGCAGCTGGAAAGATTTTTTTCCAGTTAATGAAGAGAAGCCGTGAAGGTAACTGCGCACCAGCCGGATAAAATGAATTTGTTCACCTTTCGGCAGATCAAAGCTGGCTAAGATTTTTTGCAGCAGGTTAATAACCTGATTAGAGATTTTTTCGGCTTCGGTATTTTCCCAGTAAACTTGTTTTTGAATTAATTCATACTGACCGGGAAAATCGACAACAAACTGTCGATAGGCACCAGCCATCGCCAAAAGCGCCTCTTTCTTTTCAACCCCCACACTGGCTAGCAGCAACGCTTGGTAAAAATTCTCCAAGCTGTCATAAGCGGCCAGTGCCAACAAATTTTCGCGATTTTTAATGTGGTTGTATAAAGAAGGCGTCTTAATGCCTAAGATTTCGGCTACTTCTTTCAGACTTACGTCATCGACGCCGCGTTCATCCAAAATCAAGATCGCTACTTCGATAATTTCTTGTTTAGTAATTTTCTTCAAGGTGCAACTTCCTTTCAGCTGTTTTGATCGCATTTTGCATTTCCGAAACCGGATTTTCCAGCATATCACCATGTCCAACTGCCAAGAGTGAGGGCTGAAATTCGACTAATTTTTTCGCGCTCATTAAAGCGGTGGTGGCATCCCAAGTCCCAAAAGCTGGGAAAGGGAATAGTGGACGGATAATTCCGGCAACCGCGATGCCGCCCCGCAGTTGGAAAGCATCTCCAGCAATCATCACGCCGTTCTCATCTAGAAAGGCTACTGAACCAGGAGTGTGTCCCGGTGCGGCAATAACTTTTAGCCCATCAATTTCTTCACCCGGCTCAAAGATAAAATCAACGGGGATTTCTGTTTTAGACACACCACCTTTGATTTTCCCAGGAGCTTCAGTTGCAAGTAAACTAAAATCACCCGCCAGCAATTTTTTGTCTCTGGCAGAAATCCCGATATTTACCTTGGGGAAAACTTCTCGAAACTTCGGCACACCGTTTACATGATCGCCGTGGGCATGGGTGAGCAGCAGGATACTGACTGATTTTCCAGTCTGCTCTTCAAGCTTTTTAATTTCATTTACAAAACCCTTCATTCCCATATCAAAAACAATCAAACGGTCCGATTTTTCGTAAACAAAGCAATTAACCGGAAATATAGCCGGCAGGAAGGTCAGCTGATAAAGATTTCTTTTCTTCATTATTTTCATAGGTAAGCTCCTTAACTAATCGGATTACCATTTAACTAATCTGATTAGTTTCATTCTATACCTTATATTTAGTTTGTCAAATGGAGGTGATCCAAAGTTGAGGGGAAGAAAAAACTTCCTACTGAACTTATTTATCGCGAAGTTCAAGTAGGAAGCTTTTGGTATCCATATAACAATCTGTGTTTTATTACTCCACGGTAAAAACATCTTCAATTGTCACATTAAACACCTTTGCGATATTCCAGGCCAAAACCAGTGAAGGATTGTAACGGCCTTTTTCAAGATTGCCGATGGTTTCTCGTCGGACACCGACTAATTGAGCCAACTCGCTTTGTTTCATGTCGTGCTTGGCTCGGTATTCTTTGATTCTATTCTTTATCATGCCCCAGTATCCAACCTTCCTTGAATGAGTAATAGCCGATCGAAAGCCCATGTACGGCAACCGAAACAGCCCAACCAGAAACAATCCCGTATAAAAGCGCAGAATGTCCGTCATAACTGTTCACAAAGAAATAGATTAAGGTGACGACAGCGGTAACGATCATGCCGCAGTAAAAAGCGAGTGAAGCGGACTTGTCCAAATATTCCTCCAGCATTTCGTCGGTTTTGATAAAGAAATATTCAAAATCTACGACAAATGCGAAGAAAGCTAAAAAGGCTCGTTCGTCCGTAAAAATTCCGATAAAGCCTAACAACGACAGCAGACCCATCAGTCCATGCAGGATGCTTCTTGATTTCATACGAATTCCTCCTTAGGAATGTGGTGTATATCTATCTTTGTGATATAAATATACCACATAAAATCCAACAGTACAATGTGTTCTCATTTAATGAAAGAAGTCTTCCCAGCCTAAAAGCACAAAAATAGCGCAATTTGGCTATCCGTGATTTACTAAAAATAAAGCGTTTTTAGGAGGAAATCGGATGAAATGGATGGAGAAGATTCGCAAGCATTGGCTGTTGTTTATGCTGGGGGCATTTTTTATTCCACTGATTGTGGTGCAGCTGGTGTTCAGCGATACGCTGATTGATGTGTTTGATTTTGGGATTGCTTGGGATGCCTCGGATATGGTGAGCTATTGTATTTCCTTTATGTCTATGATCGGGACCCTTTTTCTAGGGTTTGCTACTCATCGGCAAGGGGATTTGCTGAATGAGACGGAGAAAAACATGGAACGACACACCCATATGCGGTCCTTAAGTGAACGGCAGCCTTCGATATTGTTGCTGAATGGGAAGACAGCGGATCACGTGGAGGATGTGCTGGAGCACAAGGTGCAGATGGCAAAAGCGGAATACGATGAGAAGCAGTTGGAGCTGGTAGATTTTTTAGAGGATGAACCTGACGATGGCTTTTTGGTTCATTTGACGATTGTGAATTCTTCCAAGACCTTCTTGGAAATGCGTTATCTGGTACTTTCCACTTTTGAAGATTCACATTATACAGAGTCCATCAATCATTTTGGCAATGAGGATTTCTATGTATCGTTAGCACCGGGGGAAAAACGTGGATTGGCACTGGTGATTGATAAAAAGTACAAAGAGCAGCTGCTGGAAAATTATTATCAGTTGTCCTTTGAGCTGTACAACAGCATTGGCGAGCGTTATGTGGAACGGGTGAAGTTTGTCGATACCAATGCCGTATCCAAGCGCAACCAGGAAAGAAATCAGGATGAATCAATCGATACGGTGGCCTTCAGCTACGAATATTTTATTTATGACTATGACAAAAAAGAATATGAGGAACTATAAGCAAAAGAGAAGGCTGATTTCCAGCGCTTCTCTTTTTTGGGAAATTGTTTATCAAAAAGAAACAATTCAGACGTTACATTAAATACTCGTCGTCAATATACTCTACTTTCTTCGCCTCCATCGTTCCTTTCAGCCAAGAATGATCAATCGAGCCAGCAGCGGCTTCTTTCACCTTGATGGGATCCTTGGCAGTGACCGCTTCGGCTTTGTCGATGATGGCAGCAGCATCTTTTCTTGGAATGATCACCACTCCGTCAAGATCGCCTAAAATGATATCGCCAGGCATAACGGCCGCGCCGCCAATAGAGATAGGAACATTTACTTCGCCGGGACCTTCCTTATAAGAAGCGACAGGAGTTGATCCGGTGGCATAAAGCGGGCATTTTTCGTTAGCCAAGACGTTTAAGTCACGAATCGGACCGTCAATGACTATGCCGGCGACCTTTTTGAAGTCGGCTAAATACTTGTACATCATTTCCCCCATCAGCGCCCGGGAACGATCTCCTTCATTGGACATGATGATTACATCGCCTTCTTGAGCCATACTCATGGCCTGATGGAGCATCAAATTATCTCCGGCACGGGCCTTTACTGTTAAAGCCACGCCGCACATGTAGCTATCCGGGGAAGATTGCAGCTTGATTTCCGGGGACAAGCCTGAGGTGCGGGACATGCAGTCAGCAACGTCGGCGGTGGGCAGCTTGCTGAAGCGTTGAACTAATTCAGGGTCTGGCAGATTTCGTTTTAAATAAACACGGTTTCCAATAGTCATGGTGATTCCTCCTAGTCGAATCTGGTGATATAGATGATGACGTATTGTCATTTGGCAATGATCGAAGCATTCTTTTTCGTATAGTAATAGTCTACACCAGCCCAATCAAGATTAAAACGGTTTCTTTGCTGGGATGAAGAGAAAATGCAATCGAAAAAACAGAAATCTAGGCTTGGAATCAAAAGTTCAATCGTGAAGCTAACTGGAATAAACAAGTATGTTTACAGCGAGAAAAACTATCGGCGGATTGTTGATCCCAGTTGTGTTCACCTTAGAAAACCTCTACAATAAAAGGAAAAAGGGGGTTCATAATGGAGAAAATTCGCTCTGTAGACATCATGAATGACAAGAAACTGACTAAGTGGATCAATATTGCTGCAGTGATACTGATGATCTTCTTTTACATTTTCTTCACAGGCGTAACGGTTTTCTGGCCGGTGGGAAATATGGAACAGTCTTATCGGTTGGGAAGTTTTATTTTGGGAGTGGTGCTTTTATTTGTTTTAATTGTGATCCACGAACTGATTCATGGGCTATTTTTCAAACTGTTTTCACCAGCGGGTAAGGTGAAATTCGGGTTTAAAAACGGCATGGCGTATGCTGCTTCGCCGGGATCGAAATACTCTAAAGGAAAATTCGCTTGGATTTCTGCGGCACCATTTGTGTTAATTACTTCCTGCTGAAACCGCAGCTTATCTGTTAGGGTTCATGCCAGCAGGAGCTTACATTCTATTTGCGGCAACCCATGCTGGAGCTTGTGTCGGTGACTTTTACTGGAGCTTGCTGTTGGTGAAGGCACCACCAAAAACATTGGTGGAGGATACCGAAGTGGGGATTGATCTTTATTTATAATCAATCAAGACATAAAAACCGCAGACGAAAATCGCTTGCGGTTTTTTAGAATGAAGCTTAATCGTGGATTTTTAAACCGTTTAACATTTTAACGGTTTCTACTTGGTGATGATCAATAATCGTACTCTTGCCAGTATCTAGGGCAGCGATTTTTGCCATATCTTCTTGATCCAAGCTGAAATCGTATAAATCCAAATTTTCTTCCATCCGTTCTTTGCGCACAGATTTAGGAATGATGATGACGTCACGTTCGATATGCCATCTCAAAACCACTTGGGCTACGGATTTGTTGTGTTTAGCGGCGATTTCTTTCAACACAGGGTGGTTGAAGATGTCATTTTGTGCCTCCGCCAAGGGGCCCCAGGCTTCCATGCGGACACCGTATTCGTCCATTACGGCTTTGGCTGCTTGCTGCTGGTGGAAAGGATGGACTTCGATTTGGTTGACCGCCGGCGTAATTTCGTTGTTTAAAATCAGGTCAACTAAACGATCGGCTTCAAAGTTAGAGACACCGATGGCTTTTAGCTTTCCTTCTTTATACAACTCTTCCATTGCCCGCCATGAGCCGTAGTAATCACCAAATGGCTGATGAATCAAGTACAGGTCAAGATAATCCAGTCCTAATTTTTCCAAAGAAGTTTCTACGGCTTGTTTAGCAGAGTCGTAGCCTTGATCTTGAACCCATAATTTAGTCGTGATAAACAATTCTTCCCGGGGAATCCCGCTTTTTTTGAGGGCTGCTCCGACAGCTTCTTCATTCATGTAAGCGGCGGCGGTATCAATACTGCGGTAACCTGCAGCCAAAGCATCCAGCACACAGCGTTCGGTCTCCTCAGGGGTTACTTGAAATACACCGTAGCCTTCAACCGGCATTTCTAGATCATTATTCAATTTGATCAGTTGCATGGGAAAATCCTCCTATTGATTGTCGTATTTTTTGTTGCTACAATGACTTTACCACCTTAGAGCGACTCTAAGTCAACAAGAAAAAGGAGAAAAATTATGTATACAGTCAAGCAAGTGTCTGAAATGCTGGAAATGAATCCTCACACGGTACGCTTTTACACCGATAATGAACTGATTCCTAATTTGCAGCGGGGGAAAAACAATGTTCGGCTGTTCGATGAAGAAGCAGTCAACTGGTTAACTGGGGTCAAAGTGCTGCGGGAATGCGGGATGACGTTAGACGCGATTAAACGTTATGTAGAGCTGTGCTTAATCGGTGAAGAGGCCCTACCTGAACGGATTGAAATCGTACGAGAGCAGCAGGCTAAAGTCAATGAAGAAATTGAAAAGCTGCAAAAGTGTTCGGCCTATTTAAGCGACAAACTGGATTTTTACCAACGTTTGCAAACAGGCGAAGAAGAGGTGGATCGGACAGATCCTGGTCAATGGAGTAAAGAACCTGCCAAAATTGCCAATATATAATAGAAGTATTTTGACAGCTGTCTTACGGGACGGCTGTTTTTTATGGGCGCCAGTAACCGCCACCATACTTTCGTTATGAAAACAAGGGGGTTAGCGGATTTTCATAAAAAAGTTGCATTTTTTCCCAAAATTTGGAACGATTTGCACCAAGTTGAAAAAGTTGCGAAAAAGGTATTGTAACCGATTGATTTGTGAGGTAAATTTTAGGCATCGAATCAAATAGACGAGGAGGAAATCTCATGACCAGTCAATTACTTTCTCACCATCAAGTGTATAAATTAAAAAAGAAGACCTTAGAAAAAAGGATATCGACGTATTGGGAGGAAACGAAAGACGAAAAGCTTACCATTAAATATTTGGTGGCCCTGCAAGTACGTGATCGCTTGGGGACAGAAGATTTCAGCTTTGTGCTGAAGGACCTAGTGAAAGAGATTTTCTTGACGACTAAATCGACTCGGACGCTGCGGCGTTATTACTATAAATTTAAAGAATATTTTGATAAAAAAGAGTGGAAGCTGCTGACAGTCAGATTGTTTCCTGCTCAAACCTATACTAGTGAAGAAGTTGAAGGATTGGAAGACCAGTTGACAGAAGAGGTACCAGGAACATTTTCTGTCCCCTGATGTGTAGTTGCTGCTATTAAATAAAAATAGAAAGGAACAGGAATATGCTAAGTTTAGTCACTACCTTCGAAAAAAACGACGGCAAAAATCACCGCTGGACAATCAAAGACATCAACGGAAATAGATCTGCGGCTGAAATCCAGGCAGATCTGGAAGAAATCGCTGAATTGCAGATATTTGAAAAAGATGGTGTCTTATTGAAAAAAGTCGTGAAGGCCAAAATCGTGGAAACAATCGAGACAGATCTTTTTGACTTGAGCGAAACAGCAGTTGAAGAAGCTGAAGTGTCTGAAAAGAAACCAGAAAAAACTGACGCTGTTGAGACTAATACGAAGCAGGTTCCAAAAAACGTTCCAACTCTTAAGGAGGAGTCTGCCCAAAAGCCGGCTGCTCCAAATCCTGATAAGACAGAAAAGCCAAATCCAGTAAAAACGAATAAATCCATTATGGGCAAGCTGGTTAACACCGGAAAAATACCGGAAGTTCCCTATGCTGTTCTAAATAAAAAGCAGGCCTTGACCAAGTTGGGGATTGAAGTACCAAAGGGTATCGACATTTCCAAAATGAGTCAGGAAGAATTCTCGACCTTTTTAACGACGTTGCTGCCTGAAGGAATGGTTTGTGAAGATGGCAAATTTGTTGAAAAGCCGAAAGGTACAAATGCTCCCAGGGGAAAACCTGAGAAAAAACCGGGGAAAACGGCCGGCTCGCGTCCGAAAATGACGAAAAAGCAGTTGGAAAAACTGATGAAACAGCAGGAGCGGGATCGAGAACATTAGTATAAACTTTTATAAACTTGGGAAACGCACGGTCTTTTGGTATACCGTTGTTAAAATGAAAAACTCAACCTTTTCTTTTTTTGACGCAAACCATTCTATCCTTTAGCACGTTGGGTATCACCAAACGACCTGTGTTTTTATAGAATCACTCCAGATCATTGTGCATCATTTGGGGAAGTGGTGCACAGTGCTTGCTGAGAAATGCCCATGAGGAAGCAGACGGACATTTCTGAAGTGAGACAGAAAAAACTTGCGAACAACTTCTTTAGGCTGCTGTCTAAAAAAATTCTCCTTAGTGATAGCAAACTAGTGAAGAAGCCGAAAGTAAAAAGTCGCAAAACACAAAGAGGAACCGAGGAAAACAGCGGTTCACTACTGAAATAACGAAAAGACAGCTGGAGGATAAGCACAAGCAATAACAATACCTATCCTGATAGTTGCGAAATAGCAGCATTATGCATGTTTTACTTCCGCTATCGATGCCCGGCTTCATTGTCTTTGATAAATTTTGGAAAACACACAGTCTTTTGAAAAAGAAGGTCTAGTTTAAAAAAACGATCTTTCTATTTTTCTTACGATATAAAATTTGCTAGCTCCTAAATTTCCTTCTGTCAAAAGACGGGTGTTTTTATATAGATATTTCAAGAAAACGATACACGAAAAAATCGGTGGGAATTTTTTAAATCCTTCTGCCAGACATGACGCTTTATAGCTGCATGCACTGGAAAAGCTTTACCTTAACTTGGTAAAACATAGGTCTTTTGGTAAATTTGAGGTTTAAATTTTTATCTCTATCCTTTTGTCGACGCAAAAAAACAACCTATCCTTTACTTGCCGCCAGAGGACCTGTGTTTTATATACATTCTTTTTCAACAACTCCTGAGCATTATGCACCATTTTAATGATGGTGCATAATGTCAAAAGGAAAAAATGACGCAAAAAACAGACGAGGGCTCAAAATAGAGTCGTCGTCTGTTCATGATAGATAAATTAACCTTCGCGGATTTGGCCATCGCCTTGAATGATAAATTTAGTGGAGGTTAATTCCTCCAAGCCCATCGGTCCCCTAGCGTGGAGCTTTTGGGTGGAAATCCCGATCTCGGCTCCAAAGCCGAACATGAAGCCATCGGTAAAACGGGTAGAGGCATTAATATAAACCGCCGCTGCGTCCACTTGCTTTAAGAAGCGCTGACCAGCTGAATAGCTGTCGGTGACAATTGCTTCAGAGTGGCCGGAATTGTATTTGTTGATGTGTTGAATCGCTTCATCCAATGAGGGAACGATTTTAACCGCCAGGATTAAATCTAAATATTCAGTGGACCAGTCTTCTTCCTCAGCCGGTTTGGCTGTTTGAAGGTGCTCCATTGATTTTGGACAAGCATGCAGTTCCACCTGCTTAGCCACTAAGGCTTGCTCCACTTGTGGTAAAAACTCGGCCGCTACGTCTTCATGGACGAGAATCGTCTCGATGGAGTTGCAGACAGAAGGGCGCTGTACCTTGGCGTTAATGATGATGTTTTCCGCCATATCCAGCTGGGCTGCCGCATCTACATATACATGATTATTGCCGGTGCCGGTCTCAATGACTGGTACGGTGGCATTTTCGGTGATCCGTTTGATTAAAGCCGCACCGCCGCGAGGAATCAGTACGTCCAAATACTCGTTAGCCTTCATCATTTGATTGGCCACCTCATGGGAGGTATCGTTGACGAACTGTATACAGTTGCGTGGTAAGTCGCAAGCCGCCAATGCTCCTTGCAAGATCGTTACCAGCACTTCATTGGATAAAAAGGCATCCTTGCCGCCCCGTAAAATCACGGCATTACCAGTTTTAAAGCATAAACTGGCTGCATCAGTGGTGACATTAGGCCGTGATTCGAAAATAATCCCAATCACACCTAAAGGTACCCGCTGCCGACCAATTAACAGGCCGGATTCGTTGCGCCACATTTTGCTGATTTCACCGATCGGGTCCGGCAGTTCGATGACTTGTTCGATTCCTTCCGCCATCGCTTCAATTCGTTCATGGGTCAGACGCAGCCGGTCCAGCATGATTTCTCTAGTCCCGTTGGCTGCGGCTTTTTCCAAATCTTTTCGATTGGCTTGCAAAATCCGATTGGTGTGTTTTCTTAGCTTGTCTGCCATTACTTGCAGGCAGGCATTTTTAGTTTTGGTGTCTAATCCGCTTAAAGTCGCAGTCGCCGCCTTGGCATTTTTTCCTAATTGTTCCATCGTACTACACATATTCGTTCCCCCTGAAAAGTGTTCCGACTTCTTTCCCGTCCAAAATGTCAAAAATAATTCGTGGTGGCTTGCCGTTTGCCAATACCATGGCACCTTTTGCGTCTAAGACTCGTTTGGCGGCTTTTAGTTTGCTGATCATGCCGCCGGTTCCAAATTTGCTGCCGGCTGATTCACCAGCTTGTTCCATAATTTCCTCGGTAATTTCTGTGATAGTAGAATACAGAACCGCTTTTTTGTTTTTGCTGGGATTGTCAG
>LIDZ01006277.1_pt9 | contig 28314 bp, 30 predicted proteins | sample 644651 | NCBI WGS metagenome assembly LIDZ01 (sample SAMN03856242, study PRJNA289617) | food metagenome | isolation source: wine grapes on drying loft during traditional withering process | host: Vitis vinifera cv. Corvina | place: Italy: Gargagnago di S. Ambrogio di Valpolicella | collected 2014-01 | reverse complement strand
CTTGTGACCCTTGAGGATTTTTAGTCTTCCGGGCATTGTGCTGCGAATATTCTTTGCCGTATTTGTTTTCGATAAATTCAGCAGCTTCGGCTTTAGCCGTATCCGAAATCCGCGTGGAATCGGTACGCATGTAAGTGATTAAACCGACAGTCCCTTGTTTACCTAACGAAATTCCTTCATAAAGCTGTTGTGCCACCATCATCGTTTTACGGGTTCGGAAGTTCAGCTTGCGGGCTGCTTCCTGTTGCATATTACTGGTAGTAAATGGTTGCGCTGGATTGCGTTTGCGTTCCTTTTTCTCAACTTTAGTTACTTGATAGTCTTTACCGTCAATTCGTTGGGTAATCTCTTTGACTGCTTCAGCATTCGACAATTTTTTCTTCTTGCCGTCTACACCCCAAAAGTTCGCTTTAAATTTTTTTGTTTTCTTTTTGAAGTTGCCATCAATACCCCAGTATTCTTCGGGAATAAAATCTCGAATTTCCTTTTCGCGATCGATGATAATTTTTAAGGCGATGGATTGTACTCGTCCAGCACTCAAGCCTTTTTTCACTTTACGCCACAAAATTGGCGAAATAGAATAACCGACTAAGCGGTCCAAAGCACGACGCGCCTGTTGAGCATCCACCCGTGAAACATCAATTGAACGAGGTTCTTTGAACGCTGCCTTGACCGCGTCTTTGGTGATTTCGTTAAAGACTACGCGGTTTTTATCCTCAAGATCCAATCCCAGCAAGAATGCCAAATGCCAAGCAATAGCTTCCCCTTCTCTATCCGGGTCACTTGCGAGATATACTTTTTGGGCTTTTTTCGCAGCTTGCTTTAAGCTCTTAATGACATCGCCTTTCCCACGAATGGAAATGTAATGAGGTTCGTAGTTGTTCTCAATGTCGATCCCCATTTTACTTTTTGGCAAGTCTCTGACGTGTCCAACACTCGCTACTACTTTGTAATTTCTTCCAAGATACTTTTCAATTGTTTTTGCTTTTGCAGGTGATTCTACAATCACTAAATATTTATAGGCCAATCACTTTTGCCTCCCTAATTTTTTTCTTCTATTATATACAGGAAATTTACTGACAAATCGTAGCCTATCATAGCGATTCGATTTTTATTTGTCAAGTAACGACTAATAAATTTTTTTCAATAATTGCAAAGAATCGAGAATATCTTGCACCTTTTCAGCACAAACAGCACCATCTTGAATCAGTTGATGGCAGCCGGCTGAACGGCCGTCTAAAATATTTCCCGGTACCGCAAAAACCTCTTTCCCGTAGTCCAAAGCCTGCTGAGCAGTGATCAGAGAACCGCTCTTCTGCTTGGCTTCAATTACTAGTACACCTTGGCCTAAACCGGCAATAATCCGATTACGCATCGGAAAATGAAACTTGGCAGGTGGGGTACCTTCGGGATATTCGCTTAACACTAAATGATTTCTAGTCATCTCTATTTGTAAATTACCACTTTCTTTAGGATAGCAGATATCTAATCCGGTGCCAATCACTCCGATGGTTTTTCCTTGATTTGATATTGCAAATTGATGGGCATAGGAATCGATTCCCTTGGCTAATCCGCTGACGATCACAAATTGCCGCTTGATCATTTCCGGCATAAATCGCTTAAGTACTCCATAGCCATAGTCCGAAGCCAAACGAGCTCCGACAACTGACAAGCTCTCTCTTTTCAGCAGCTCCAAATTCCCTTTATAAAACAATACTAAAGGTGGAACTGGGATTAAACGTAGCTGCTCAGGATAAGCCTCATCTTCAATCGTAATCAGCTGTTGATTCCCCAAAATTTCTTGCAATCTGTCGTTTGTCCAAGTGTCCCAATCACCTAACCCTTTTCCACGAGTGAAAGGAAATAATTCAGCCGCAGAAAACTGCCAGCAATTCATTTTCTTAGCGTACTGATACATTTTTTGCTTAGTTACCGGACCAATACCTTGTGCTACACTCAAGCGTAATAAAAATACTGTTTTTTCCAAAAAAATCCCTCTTTTCTGACTGTCTACTATAAGATAGTCCAAAAAGAGAGATTTGGTTTTATTTTTTTCGAATTGGCGCAAAACTTTTTCGATGCAGGGGTAATACGCCGAATTCTTCAATCGCCGCTAAATGCTGTTTCGTTCCATAGCCGGCATTTTGCTCAAAACCATAGGCTGGATATTTTAGGCCATAGTCCGCCATCATTTTATCCCGGTAGACTTTTGCGATGATACTTGCGGCCGCAATCGATACCGATCGGGCATCACCTTTAATAATTTTTTCTTGCGGGAGACCATTGTCTAATACCATCGCGTCAATCAACAAGCAGTCCGGCTGAACGTCTAACTGATCCAAAGCACGCTGCATCGCAACTTTAGTGGCTTGATAAATATTCAATTCATCAATTTCTGCGGCACTTGCTTCACCAATTCCGATTGCCCGAGCATGTTTTTTAATTTCTGCTACCAGCTCTTCGCGTTTAACTGCTGATAGTTGTTTTGAATCATTTAAACCCAGTATTTGATGATCCTCATTTAAAATGACCGCCGCGGCGACAACTGGACCGGCTAATGGCCCCCGCCCAACTTCATCAATTCCGGCAATGGCTTGAAAACCTAATGCTTTCTTTTCTTCTTCGAAACTAGACATCTCACGATACTTAGTGACTAAGGCTGCTGCTTTGGCTTGGCGTCTTTGCCACTGCTGCAAAGCAGTTTGTACCCCTTTGCGTTCGTCCGCTTTTAACGGTGCTAGTCGCAGATCCTGTTCATCATTGATTTCTGACAACAGTTCCTTTACTGCTTGAATTGAAAGTTTCTCCATCACTCTGAATACTCCTCAAAACGATCCAAGGTATAACGACCTAATCTTCCTTGGCGCAACTCGATTATCATCATTTCGCTGGCTCGTTCATAATCATCCTTAAACCCGCGCTTTTGAGCGATCAGCATCAATAATTCCGGGAGTTCCTGGAAAATTTCTTCATCCGTAAGCTTATAGCGCTCTTTTAGCTGCTCTGGATAAAAGCGGCGTAAAAAGCCCAACTCATCGATAGTTAGGTCGTCTAAATGCAATAAATCATCTTTGATCGCTCCAGTCAACGCCAGCCTTTTCCCTACTTCGGGATCTTCAAACTTCGGCCATAAAATTCCAGGTGTGTCCAGCAGCTCTAATTGAGAGCCAAAACGCAGCCACTGCTGACCCTTAGTTACCCCAGGCTTATTGCCGGTACTGGCAATTTTTTTACCTGCTAAGTGGTTTAACAAGGTAGACTTGCCAACATTGGGGATACCTAGCACCATAGCCCGAATCGCCCGCGGTTTGATCCCCCGTTCTTTATCTCTAGCCAGCTTTTCAGCCAGCACTTTTTTCGCTGCCGGTACAATTTGTTTCACGCTTTTATCGTTTTTAGCATTCAGTGACAATACTTCATAGCCCTGTTCTTTAAACCAGCCCATCCACAGTGCTGTTTGGTTAGGATCGGCTAAATCCGCTTTGTTTAGCAAGATCAGACGTGGTTTTTGCTGAACTATTTGATCCAGCATCGGATTGCGTGAGGATCGCGGCAAACGAGCATCAACCAATTCAAAAACAATATCAACAAATTTCAGCTTTTCAGATACTTCTCTTCTTGCTTTGGCCATATGACCTGGAAACCATTGAATGGTCATTTGATGTTCTTCCTCCTTTGAATAATGATTCGTTAATCAGTAATCTCTTCCTCAGACATTCTACCATATCAGTAAAACATTTAAGCGATAATATTTCGTAAAAAAACCTTTTTTCGGATTTTCGACATAAATTCAGCCACTGCCTGCTAAGAGATTAACCGAATAAAAAAGAAGGCCTCACTTTTGAGACCTTCTTTGAACAGTCAAAGCTTTCATTCTTAGGCAATATTGAACAGGTGATTAACTACTTCAGGTGAGCGGCGAATTCCTGCCATTTGATCAGCAAATTCGTTAGAAAGCGTATAGCCATCTCCCCATTGGGTTTTGATAATCGAACCTGAAAAACCATTTTTGTTGAATTTTTGCTCAATCCGTTTCGACAAACTTGATAGCGTACTTAAATGGGAATTGGTTGTTTTATCTCCCCATAATTGTTCGCACAATTCTTCTCTGGTTACTGGTTGTGATGGTGAAGTGAAAATAATTTTGAAGAATTCAGTTTCTTGCTTAGATAAATGTTTAATCGTATTGGATAATTTATATTCAATTTTTTGACGTTGAAATGGAGAAGCCGCATCCGTTTCAAGCGTAGTTCCTTCTGAAGATGGATAAGTATCCGTCAATAAAGCTTGCTGCAATTTTTCTCTTATTAATTCGGATGGACTGCTGTCTACCAGCCAATGCTTAACCCCAGCATTCTCCAGAAAAGCACGCTCTTGTTCGCTTGGCTCCACTTCAAAGCTTCTCAAGATGGTCAGTTTGTGTCTTTTCAGCAATGGCAATACTTCTAAGATTTCTTCATTGCAAATAGTTTTACTTAAAATGACAAATTGGAAGTATTCTAGGAAATGTTCATTTACCTGGGTATACTTGCTTAGTTCTAAAAAGCTGGCGGTACTAAAAACTTCGTAGTTTAGTGTTTGTAAACTTTTTTGAAGTCTTTCTTCTGATAAGATATTTTTGGTTAACAATAAGACTTGCTGCATTCTATTCACTACTTTCTATATTATTAATCTGAGCTGTTGTATCAAAACTTTTGAACCCACACAATGAACCTTCTCCAAATGAGCATATTGGGACATTGCATGTGAAACATACGTTTGAATCTAGTTGCTGACAAAATTTGTAAATAAATATATCTATTCAATATTTTTACTAAAAAAATGTTTTTTTGTCCATTAATTCAAACATTAAGTTTTTGCAAAGCAGCTTCATTTTAATAAATAAAAAAAAAACCTTTCTTCAAAAGGCTTTTGAAATAACATCATAGTCTTTAAGATATTGCTCAACCATAGTCCGGAGGGCATTGAAAAAAATCATTAAAAAATTCAAAAAAATCATATCTTAGTTTTTTTGAAGGTTAAATTAGATTAGAAAAACTTAATCTTTTCGCAAGTGTAAATTAATCATAAAAAATACTCTGTTCAAATAACTTCAGTCTTTTTGAATCATTTGCTAGCGAATGATTTTCATATCTGTTATAGGGTAATAAACAAAACGCGCTTTTCCGATAATTTCCCGACTGTTAACCGTCCCAAAGGAGCGGCTGTCTTTTGAAATTCGACGATTGTCTCCCAGTACAAAATATTCATTTTGCGGCATCTGGTCCAGACCAATTAAATCCCGTAAATTGAAATTCGTTGTGTAAGGCGTAGTTTCGTGATCATGATCCTGATTATTCATTAAAAAGTTTTCAGGGACCTCTTCCTCATTAACGTAAAGCTGATCTTGTTCGTAACGAATAGCATCTCCCGGAAGGCCAATCACTCGCTTAATGTAGGTAGTACCATCTTCCTTGCGAAAAACAATTACATCAAAGCGTTGAACCTTTGTGAATTTCTCCATTACAACCATATCACCCTGCTTTAAGGTTTGGTTCATTGAATTACCAGTAACAGGGATCGGAATCAGCAGAAAGCCGCGAATAATTACGCCAAGAAAGAGCGCAATCAAAAAATATTTTACTGCCAACCACAAACGGTCTAGCCATTTTTTCACTTTGCTCTTCCCCCCTCTTCCTCTATTATAGGGGAACACCCCCCAGTATTACCAATAAAAAACAACAGAGAAAGTCTCTGCTGTTAAGACAAAGCTTCGATTGCTCGTTTATAAGTCGCATCGTTAGATTTAACCAATTGAAACAATTCATCTTGAATAGCCTGAGATGTTTTGACATCTACTGCCCCTGTAGCTGGCAGATTATTTTCTGTTTGAATCTGGGTTACTGCTTGGCGCGTTCGGATATCGAACTGATCACCCTCAGTGTCGTAATCTAGCGCATTCAACATGGCGTTCAAATTAGTAATCGCTTCTCCATGGTCGCCAATCCGCCAGTTTGACTGACGTGATAAAGGCGGTAAATTCGCATAACCAGGTTCGCCAACTTCAATCGTTGGTGTGACACCTTTTTCATTAAGCCATTCACCATCTGGTGTCAGCCATTTCAAAATGGTCAGCTGTACATAGCTTTCTTCACCGATTGGTTGTACATTTTGAACCGTGCCTTTACCAAAGGTCCGTGTCCCAATTACTGGGATGTCTTTACTTTTCACAGCAGCTGCCACCATCTCAGCACCTGCAGCTGTTTCTTGGTCTACCAAAAACACTACTGGTTCTTTGACCTTAAAACCGTCATCAATTTCCTTATTGGCTTTCTCAACTGCTACTACATCATCTTCGTCCGCAAACTGTACAATGGTATCTCCATCTTCCATAAAATAACTGGCAATACGTTCTGCTTCGTTTAAAAGGCTGCCAGAATTTTGTCTGACATCTACGATAAATGAATCCGCTCCAGCTTCTCTTAATTCTTCGACTGTATTACGGAATTCTAAGGCGGTTGTCTCCCGGAAATTAGCTAGCTGAATAACACCAATTGTCGGATGTTCCTCATCAAGCTGACCTTTAACAGTTTCATTAGGAACAACATCTCTTTTGATACTGACGCTGAATTGCTCTGATTCTCGCTGAATCATCAGATGGACCTCAGTCCCTTTTTTTCCTCTGATTGAGCTGGCAATTACATCCAAGGATTGACCTTGAGTCGCTTCCCCATCAATTTCTAAAATAACATCTCCTGATTTAAGTCCAGCTTTTTCTGCAGGTGAATCCTTAATCGGTACTTGATCGATAGTAGGCATTCGATCCTTTAATTGCAAATTTGCGCCTATTCCTTCAAAGCTTCCGGCTACCGCATCGTCCAGCTCTTTGGTTTCTTTAGCAGACAAAAACTCTGAATAGGGATCACCTAGAGCATTCGTCATACCTGAAAGAGCCCCTTTGATAAGCTCATCTTTATCTACTTCTCCTACATAGTTGGTACTAATCAAGTCATATAGATCCTGTACCTCGTCCAGTTCACTACGAGTAACTTTGATCACTGATTCTTGATGAGTAAACTGCGTCTTTTCTAAAAAAAACACCACTACAGCAGTAAGCACAATGGTGCAAAACAAAGAGACCAAATAGAAGGACAATGAAACTGTTTTTTTCTGCAAAACCCATCACCCTTTCACATATTTTCATCATATCATGACTAAAAAAAAAGGAAAAGCCCTCTCAGACTTTTCCTAGAAATTTATTGATTATTTTCGATATAATAATCCCAAAGCTGATCAAAAAGATCCATTGACTCAATGTAATTTGTATTTAACTCCAAATAATCGGCAACTTCATGATAATCCTCCGATTGCTTAGGAAACATAATATCTTTGCTGACAGCCACCGCAAAGGCTTGGGTTGGATCTTTTAAATTATTTCCCCGCTGAGTCATAATGTAATGATAAAAACTTCTTCTCATGGTTCACTCCACTTTTATTTAATAGTCACGATTTACTTGCCGCTAATTTCAATCCTTCTCTTTAGGAAGATACAGTCCAAATTGAATGTCATCTCCGACTAGATCGATATGATCTGCTTTAATAAACATACCATTTTCCAGCTTAAATTGATCCAGCTTTAATTCAATTGTTTGATCCTTGGGTGAGACTTCAACCCATTCAGGGAATTTATAGCTGCGCACAATCATCGACATTACTTCACTGACAGGCAAGTTTAAGGTACCAATGGAAAGGTCTCTCGCTCTTAACTGCACGTTCCCATTATCCATCACATAAGGATCAAAATAAAGATAGAAATTGATATCTGCACCCAGTAAACTGAACTGGCCTTTTAGCAAGGCTTGATTTTCCAAATAGAATTCATATTTAATATCTGAATCCTTTTGAAATTCAGTCAAAAAGTACTCCATAACGGTATTCAGCTTCTTCTTGTCCATATTCATGGTTAATACCGGAGAGCCTTCCGGGATGGTTGTTTCACTGCTTGGCGGCAGGTTAGTCTCGCGGGTCGAAAGTACGCGCGTTGCTAAAAAGACACCGCTGCCTAGTAAAAGCCCCACCAATACTAAAAAGGCAATTTTCCAGCCATTTATTTTCTTCCTCATCTATTTACGCTCCTTCAACAGCCATAAATCATTGGTTTCCATCATCTCTTCTTTAACAGCATTAGCCATTAATTGATAACCAAGATTGTTGGGATGGAAATTATCCCCATCGTATAACACATTGTTTCTAACCGTTGTTCCTTCACTTGTTTGTCCTGAAGTTTGTTCCGTCGAATCCTTGCTGGACTCGCTAGTCGATGCTTCTGTTGAACTTTCACTGGAACTATCGCTGGAACTTTCCGGCAAGCCTTTATACAACAAATCATTCACAGGAACAAAATAGCTATTCCGGGTATCCTCGGTCAATTCTTCAGTAGCATCATTCCAGTTGTCTACTACTTGCTGCATTTCATCGATATCCGGGAAATTCAAGTAATAGGGATTGTATATTCCTAGAATATAGATTGGCGCGTCTTTATTCAACTTTCGTGTTTCAGTCAAGATTTTTTCCACGTTCTTTTGATATTTTTTAATGGAAGAATTGAATTTTTTCGCCGAAGTAGCAGTCATGTTTTTTTGAAAGGCCTGCAGCAGGTCGTTTCCTCCCACGGTCAACGTAATCATATCAGCACTTTCCAAACTGCGTTGCAGCTCATCGTCCTTATTCAAACGTTTTAGAATTTGATCACTGCGCTCACCGGAGACACCAAAGTTCTCTGTCTGCACAGTAGATAGTCCGTATTCATTTTTTAAGCTGTCAGCAACTAAGGGCACAAATCCGCCACGATTGGTTTCATCTCCCACACCTTGTGTTAGTGAATCCCCCAGCGCAACAAAATGAACGGTTTGTTTGTAGTTTTGGTTTTGATTATTCGCTTCAACTTTCAACCTCGGTCCTGCCTTAGGTAACAAGAAGGACAAAAAGACGAAAGCCAGCGCAGCAACGATTACCGGAATAATCGGTGTAGTAAATTTTTTCAATGTTTCGCCTCCTCTTTGAGATAAAAAAGACCTCTAAGTAATTAGAGGCCTTGTAACAACTAATCAGTATAGTACATAATCGCAAATGCATCTTTGCCGGTATGTGTAGCAACGATTGGATTGGTATGCAATACCGGAATATCCATTTCTGGAAACATTTCCTGTAAGCTGCTTTTGGCTTCTTCGATGAATTCTGTTCTGCCAGTATGAGAGATACCGATCTGCTTTACTTGCGAGAACTTGCTCAATTCATCACGGAAGTTTTCCAGCCATTTGCTGAAGGTTTTCTTGCCGCGGCCTTTAACTATCGGCAACAAAGCTCCGTCTTCCAACTCCATAATAACACGCATGTTCAACATATTCGACAAAACACCCTTGGCCCGGCTCACACGCCCGCCTTTTACTAAATTATCCAAAGAAGAAATACCTATGAATAAACGACTGTTTTCCTTCACCTTCTGTACAGCTGCTACTACTTCTTCTAAAGTTGCTCCAGCTTGTGCTAGTTCAGCTGCGCGAATCACTTGAAAGGCTAATGACTGATCTATAAATCCACTATCGATCACAGTTACATCGCTGCTGGTTAAAAATGTTGCCTGGCGGGCAGCTTCCACTGTTCCGCTCAAGCTTTGAGTCATATGGATGGAAACGATTTGACTGCCATCTTTACCAAGATCATCATAGAGCTCGGCAAAATAACCGATCGGCGGCTGGCTGGTTTTAGGCAAGGCTTGCGCGCCGGCCATCATATCCATAAATTTTTCACCGGTCAATTTATCATCATCAGGATACACCACATCATCAATCATTACTGATAATGGGATGACTGTGATATTTAATTCTTCTTGGTATTTTTTCTCAAAAGTACATGAAGAGTCTGTTACAATTTTAACTTTAGACATTCCTATCCTTCTTTCCAGATCGTTTTGAAATTAATCTCAGTATATCAGAGAGCTTAAAATAAATCATGATAAAGCACATATTTTAAAGAATCTTGAAAAAAACCGAACCCTTATTCGGCTCGGTCTTTGTTATTCTTAAAGGTTTCAAATACATGAGGATACTGATTTTTTTCGTCAATTGTTCCAGCGATTTGTTGGACCAATTGCCACTCGTTCCAATCAATGGCTGGAAAATACGTGTCTCCTTCAAAGCTGTGATCAATCACTGTTCGGTACAGTTGATCACAATGAGGAAGAAAGGCTTCATAAACTGCTGAACCGCCAGCAATGTAAATGATAGTTTCTGTTTTTTTGCTATAGGCAATGACCTCTTCTACTGAGTGCATCACCAAGACTTGATCATTCTGATAAGCGGTGTTTTTAGTCAAAACAATGGTTTGTCGGTTAGGTAATGGACGTCCGCCCATGCCTTCGAAGGTTTTCCGTCCCATTACTAATGTGTTATTCACGGTCTTTTCTCTAAAAAAACGCAAATCGTTCGGCAGATGCCACGGCAGCCGATCACTTTTGCCGATTAAGCCATTTTTGTCTTGAGCCCAAATTGCAATTAGCATAGTTTCCTCCTAAACAGCTACCGGCGCTTTAATAGCCGGAGCTGGATCGTAACCTTCAATTTTGATGTCTTCCATTTCAAAATCAAATACGGATTGCTTGTCTTGGTTTAGCAAAAGTTTAGGGAAAGCTTTTGGTGTACGGCTTAACTGTTCAGTCATTTGCTCTTCATGATTGGAATACAAGTGCGCATCGCCCAAGGTATGAACAAAATCTCCTACCTCTAAATCGGTTTCGTGAGCAATCAAATGCGTTAACAAGGCATAGCTGGCAATATTAAAGGGAACGCCTAAAAAGACATCAGCACTGCGCTGATACAACTGGCAGCTTAGTTTCCCGTCATTTACGTAAAATTGGAACATCGTGTGGCATGGAGGCAACGCCATTGACGGCACATCTTCTGGATTCCACGCTGAAATAATTAAACGACGAGAGTTTGGATTGGTTTTGATCATTTCGATCACATCTCCAAGTTGATCAATGAAACCGCCGTCCTTTGTTTCCCAGTGACGCCATTGAGAGCCATAGATATTTCCCAAATCACCGTATTTTTCGGCAAAAGCTTCATCTTCGACAATTTTCTCACAAAAAGCCTTCAGCTCTTTTTGGTATTGCTGATTAAAGTCTTCGTCCTGCAAAGCTCGTCGGCCAAAATCAGTCATGTCGGGTCCTTGATAGTCTTCAGATTGAACATAGCGTTCAAAGGCCCACTCATCCCAGATATGATTGTTATGCTGTAAAAGATAGCGAATATTGGTATCGCCCTTGATGAACCAAAGAAGCTCGCTTTTAATCAAACCGAAAGGAACTCTTTTAGTAGTCAGTAATGGAAATCCTTCACTTAAATCAAAGCGCATTTGATAGCCAAAGAGACTCTTGGTGCCGGTACCGGTACGATCGCCCTTTTGATGGCCTTCTGTCAGCAATTTTTTTCCTAAATCCAAGTAAGCTTGTTCCATATTATTGTTCCTCCATAATTTCACTTAAATATTCCCAACGAGCCATTTTTTCTTCTAGTTCCTGTTCAGTATCACTAATGCCCTGCTGCAATTCCTGCAGCTTAGTGAAGTCATCCCCTTGATGATTCATTGCTTCCGTCAAATCATCAATTTTCTGTTCCAATTCAGCAATAGTATCTTCAATCGTTTCCCATTCTTTTTTCTCATGATAGGACAATTTCTTTTTCTTCGTCTTTTCTTTCGTTGGAGCTGGTGTTTTCACGGCTTTTTCTTCTTTTACCTGCTGCGTTTGTTTTTCCAAATACTCAATGATCGAACCGAAGTAGCGGTCGATCACGGCATTTCCTTGGAAAATCAGCAGCTTTTCTGCCACCTTGTCTAAGAAGTAGCGGTCATGAGATACCGTAATGACTGCTCCCGGAAAATCCAGCAGATAATCCTCTAAAATAGTTAAAGTAGCAATATCCAGATCATTGGTTGGTTCATCTAAAAGCAGCACATTCGGCTGTTGAACCAGCAATTTCAATAAATAAAGTCGGCGTTTTTCTCCACCGGACAATTTTCCGATAACAGTACCATGCATAAACCGCGGGAACAAGAAACGCTCTAATAATTCGGCAACACCGATCTGACTGCCGTCACGCTGCTTCACTTCTTCAGCGGCTTCCTGCAAATATGCGATCATCCGTTGATCAGGCTTCATTTCTTCGTTACGCTGAGTGTAGTAAGCTAGACGAACCGTCTCACCGATTTCAAAAATACCGCTGTCTAACGTAATTCGACCCGCTAAAATATTTAGCAGCGTCGATTTCCCAGCACCATTTTTCCCGGTAATCCCCAGACGTTCCCGTGCTTGAATCAATAAGTCAAAATGATCTAGCAGTTGTTTGCCTTCGATTTGGTAAGAAGCATCCTTTAACTCCAACACTTTTTTACCTAAGCGGGTAGTAGCAATATTCATTTCCACCTGGCCGTCGGTTTTTACTTGGTGCAGATTTTCTTTTAAGTCTTCAAAACGATGAATCCGCGCCTGCTGCTTGGTTGTGCGGGCCTTGGCTCCAGCACGCATCCAGGCTAATTCTTGTTTATACAGCTGAGCTCGTTTTCCTTCTTGCTCCTGAGCCACCCGGTCTCTTTCGGCCTTCTCCATCACGTAAGCTTCATAGTTTCCTTGATACTCATACAGCTTGCCAAATGAAAGCTCGAAAATTCGATTCGCTACCCGATCCAAAAAGTAACGATCGTGAGTAACCATCAGTAAAGCACCCTGGTAATTCTTTAAGTAGTTCTCCAACCATTGAATCGCTTCGTAATCTAGGTGGTTGGTCGGTTCGTCCAACAGCAGCAAATCCGGTGCATCAATCAAGACTTGGGCCAATCCAACCCGTTTGATCTGTCCCCCAGATAGTTCTTTAATCTGCTTATCTAGCGTATCAATCCCCAGCTTGTTTAAAATAGCCTTAGCTTCGCTGTCAGCATTCCAGGCATTCTGTTCATTCATAGCTTCTTCAGCTTTTGCAAAACGCTCCTGCAATGTGTCATCTAAGGTATTCTCATTTAACTTCATCAACGCTTGTTCGTAGGCTCGTACCGTTTGCATTAAGGGATTATCTCCCATAAATACTGCATCCAGCACCGTCATTTCCGGGTCGAAGGTCTGTTCCTGAGCTAAGATGCTGATGCGATAGTCGCTGGCTTTTTCAATCGCTGAAACATCGCCATCACCGCTGTCCAGACCTGCTAAAATATTCAACAGGCTGCTTTTTCCGGTACCGTTGACACCAATCAGACCAATCCGATCCTTTTCATGGATCAGAAAAGAAATACGGTCAAATAAAGTTTTATCGCCAAACGTTTTGTATAAATCGGTTACTTTTATTTCCTTCATCCGAATCATCCTCAATTTTTCTCTTTGGCTATTGTAACAAAAAAAGAGCTTCAAAGGAATGCTTCTGTATCCTTTAGCACTTTTCTTCAATAATCTCTCGGTAAAAAAGCCTGTTTAAACCCGCAAAAAAAGCTAAATGGTTTTAGCCATTCAGCTTTAGTTAGTATTTTAATCTGTTTAGAAGCGATCGCCGTATACGTCTTCGACCGTTTTTTCAGGATCGATCACGATATACAGGCTTTTGGTTTTTTCAGATTCTTTGGTTGATTGATAAATATTATCCAATCCATCAGTGTCTTTATCCTTGTAAGGGAAGTAAACTGAATCAGGATGGCCGCTGCGATAAATAATTTCCATCCGTTCGATATCTTCAAACTTTTTAGCGCGGTCGAACATGCCCATTTCCAACCCACCTAAGTTAATATCGGCAGTTTGTACGTGGTCGCCTTCTTGATAAATTTCAATCTTAAATCCGGCACATGGGTGGATTTCCACGAATTCGCTGCCGTTGATTCGGCCGAAGCTGGTGGTAACTTGCTTAATCCATAAGTCTCCAATATATCGACGCTCGATCGTCCAAGTTTCTCCATTACGGAAATAAAATTTTAGTGCTGTCATTTCTCTAGCCATAGTCATTCTCCTAACAATAATTAGTATAATTTAATTTTATCATACATATCGGCAAACGGTCACTTATTGTGATTTTCCTTCATTTTTCTCATGAATTGTTCATTATTGACGATGACTCGAGTATGAGCCGCTTTGCCAATCAGCTGATCTTCTTCATAAACTTCAATCAGAAACTCAACTTTTTTATTTTCTTGTTTTGTAATAGTGGCTGTTACAACTATTTCGGCTCCCACAGGTGAAGGCGCATAGTGCTTCATTTCAACTGAAAATCCCACGCTTGTTTCTTCAGATGTTAATTGCGGCTGCAGTAATTCTTTAGCACAATTTTCCATCATCGCCAATAAAGCCGGAGTCGCCAGCACCGCTAAATCTCCTGAACCGACACTCTTAGCTGTTGCCGTCTCAGCAACGGGATAGGTTTTAGTTAATTTAGTCATGGTACTCCTCCTCCATAAATTTATGAGCAAAAGCTAGCAGACTCTCTTGGTCGTTAGCTAGTTCTTTCTCAACTACCGCTTTTTCCATTGCTCGTAAAACCGCGTTAATCCACGGACCTTTCGGATAATCAAATTGTTGAATCAGATCGTTGCCCTTAAGTGCTAATTCCTGCAAATTATGAATCGGCAAATTCTGATACATCAAACGGATTTTAGCTTGATTAGGTTTTTCACCAAAATAAATCATCAAATACTCCACCGATACAGCCAGCTCGCGCCCTAGTTGATATAACTGCCAATTGTCCCAGTCTTGGGTACGGCGCAAAGCCAGAGCAGGAACCATTTGACTAACTTCCTTGATTAATTGATTGGAGCATTTCCATTCCTTCATGAAGGGTCTGATTTGTTCTGGTTCAAGTCCCAACATAGCAACTAGTAAGGTCCAGGCTTGGCACTCCGTAGGTATCGCCGGCCCGATTAAGTCCGCAAAACACAAAAGCGCTTCTCCGTGTTCACTTAATCCCGGGCAATAAATATAGCATTCGGACTCGACAAAGGTTTTGATTCCTGCTTGGCGGGAAGATCCCATCAGCAGCTTAACAAATTCAACATTAATTCGTTCCACTGAAATTTTTGCCAGCAGCGAATGATATTCCCGAATGGCCTCAAAGGTTTCTGGATCCAAGGTGAAGCCCAGCTGACTAATGAAGCGCAAACCGCGCATCATCCGCAGGGCGTCTTCATGAAATCGTTCATAAGGATTGCCCACCGCACGCAATTTTCTGGCTCGCAAATCACTGAGGCCGTCAAACAAGTCAATGACTTCCCCATCAATCCCCACTGCCAGCGCATTAATGGTAAAATCGCGGCGTTTTAAATCTTCCTTTAAAGAGCGTACAAATTCCACATGATCCGGTCGGCGATAATCCTGATAGGTGGATTCTGTTCGAAACGTCGTTACTTCATAAGTAGCATCATCAGTAATTACCATCACAGTACCATGATCGATACCTATATCGATTGTTCGGCGAAACAGCTGCTTGATCTCGGCAGGAAAAGCGCTGGTAGCGATGTCCACATCGTGAATTGGCTTATTCAGTAAAATATCACGGACACTGCCACCAACATAGTAGGCTTCATAGCCTGCCGCCTGAAGATCACGCAAAACCGGCATCGCTCCTTGAAATTCAATTGGTAATGCATCTAGCTTCATTGTTTATTCTGCCCCTTTGCCATCTTTGCGTTCAAAACGATAACGATCCCGCTGGTTAAATTTTTCCATATTTTGATTAAAGACCTTCGTCAGATCTATATCCATTGAGTTAGCCATAATTAGGGTGACAAATAAAACATCCCCCAGCTCTTCAGCTACGGTTTTAGGTTCTTCTTCCGCTTTTTTTGGTTTTTCACCATAATGATGGTTGACTTCCCGAGCCAGCTCTCCGACTTCTTCGGTTAAGCGAGCCATTTGAGCCAAAGGCGAAAAATAACCGGCTTTGAATTGTTGGATATACATATCCACTTCTTTTTGCATTGCTGCTAATGTTTTTTCTTCCATCAAACCACCTCCATTCTATCTTAACAAAAAAGCCCTTTGTTTCCTATCAAGTTGTTGTAAGAAATTGCCTTTCATGATATGTTGATTGAGGAGTGTCATCTAAGGAGGGGCTTATGAAAACAACTACTGCAACACGCGCAAAGGAAATCTTTTTTATTGTTTTTGGGACTGCTATTTATGCATTCGGACTAGTCTATTTGAATATTGCCAATCATTTGGCCGAAGGCGGCGTAACCGGGATTACCCTGATTATTCGCGCTCTTTTTGGCATTGATCCGGCTTACACAACTTTAATTATCAATATTCCGCTGATTTTAATCGGTGGGAGAGTTTTAGGGAAACGCTCATTTTACTATACTATTTTAGGAACGGTCAGCCTTTCAGCTTTTTTATGGATTTGGCAACGGGTACCGTTTGCGATCAATCTAGATCACGATCTCTTTATTGTTTCGATACTCGCCGGCTTGTTTGCTGGTTTCGGCAGCGGCTTAGTCTATCGTTATGGGGGAACCACGGGTGGTGCCGATGTCATCGCTCGTATTTTGGAGCAAAAAAATGGTTTTACCATGGGAAAGTCCCTGCTTATTTTTGATGCCATCGTGTTACTGCTTTCCTTGAGTTATCTTGATTTGAAACGCATGATGTACACACTGATTGTTTCTTTCGTCTTTAGCAAAGTGGTAGATGTTCTTGCTTCCGGCGGTTACGCAGCGAAAGGCGTGATGATTATCTCTAATCAAAGTGAAGCCATCGCAGCATTATTAATGGAACATTTAGAACGCGGTGTCACTTATTTTCACGGAGAAGGCGGCTTCTCTTCTGAAGTGAAGAAAATCGTTTATATCATTGTGTCTCAGCAGGAACTAAATGAAGTAAAGAAAATTATCCATACAGTGGACGAGCATGCCTTTATCTCGATTACTAATGTTCATGATGTAGCCGGTGAAGGCTTTACTTATATGAAGCCCCAGCGCAGAAAGTTTTTCTTGAAAAAAGGAAATTAAGAAAGGCTGTAAAATCTGAACACATCAAAAAAGAATGGAAAGAGTGGGTTGTTCACTTTTTCCATTCTTTTTTATTTGGTTAATTCGTCTTCGCAAATGACTAACTTCAAGCGATTGATTTCGTCGGATAATTCTAAAAAGGCTTCTTTGTCGCCATTCTCCAGTGCTTGATTAATTTGATGAGTCAACAATTTCAGTTTGGCTTCTTTTTCTTCCCGGGCAATGTGCTCTTCCACTTCACGAACAATTTCTTCGCTGACTGAATCGTTCCATGAGGCCTCGGGATTATCTTCCAGCACCGATAAATATTGTTCATTTTGCCAAGAATTTGGAAAAATACATTCTAGATACAAAGGCTGCTGCCAATGCAAACGAATTTCGTGAAAAATTTGGTCACTGTTAGCAAAAGATTGTCCCTGAACATACAAGGTCATGGGTTCCTCATTTTGCGTAATATCGCGAATGACTAGGCCACGCTTGGTGAGGTTGGCATTCTCGACGATGTGAACATTTTTTAAAATCGACTCGTGATTGATTAAATAGTTCAAAATCCAAATAACTTCACGGCGTCTGAAAGAAACGTTGTTGATTAACCAAACAAGGAATTCTCTTTTTTCAGCTACATCAATCATCTAACCACCCCTTTATAGTAAGTCCTCCAATAACGACGCTGCTTCTAAATCACCTGGTTCAAGCTGTAAATAAGCTGACAGCACTTGCTTGGCTTGCTCGGCCAACCCGTCTTCCCGTAAGAAGATACCGTACTCCTTTAGAAACTCTGGTTCGTGGGAAAGCTGCGCGTAAGCTTGTTGGTAATGCTGTCTTGCTTGGGCGAACTCTTCTATTTCATTATAGGCCTGTCCTAAGTTCCATTCCGCATATGGATTGTCCTGCTCATCCATTTTCTCTACCATTTCAATGGCTTTTTCCGGCTGATCTTCGTTTAAGTAAAGGTTGCTTAAGGTCAACAAGGTTTCATCAGTTTTTTCACCTAGCTCTAAAGCCTTCAGCAGTAATTCTTCTGCCTTATTGCTATCTTTTAGACGATAGGCAACTTCAGAGGCTAAATGCAGCAGGTCCACTTGGAAGGGATTTTCCTTGATGCCTTCTTCTGCAGTTTCGAAGGCTTCCTCTAAGAGCTCTTCTTCCTTCATTGCATCTGCTAAGTAATAATAAGCACTTTGATAAGCCGGTTCTAGCGCAATAACCTCCTGCAAATAGATCATTGCTCGTTGGTAGTCATGCAGCTGGTAATAGGTAAAGCCGATTTGGAATAAACGATCGGCTGTCCGGTCTTCTTCTAAGGCTTGTTCTAGAAACGGTAACGATTCTTCAAAGCCCCCTAAAAGACTGTAAGCTGTCCCTAGACGTTCATTGATGGAAATTGTTGCTACTTCATTGATTCCCTGTTTTTGTAATTGGGCGTATTCATCGATTGCTTCGCCTAGTTGATTGTTAGAAAAATGCAGCTCTGCTAAAGCAAATATAATTAATGGTTCCTCAGGTGCAGCATTTTTAGCCTGCAGTAATTTAGCTTCGCTGACTTCGGGAATCCCCAGCACTTGATACAAATCAGCAGTGATTAATAAGCTTTGGACATAATTATCGCTTTCAGGTGTGATTTTTTCCAAATAGTCAAAGGCCTGGTCAATTTCATCATCTTCAATGGCCATTTCGGCTAAATAGAGATAGAAGCTGTCTTCTTCAGGAAAATCAACGATTAATTTGCCGTAAATCCGCTTAGCTTCTTCTAAAAATCCTAAGCCTTGGAGCTCTTCTGCCAAGCTGGCCAGCATTTCCGGCTCATCTTGTTTCAATGCTTGTTCGAATAATAAATTTGCTTCAGTTAAATCTTCAGCTTCCAAAGCTGCTAACATTTTTTCGCTATAACTTGCCATTTATGTACCTCTGATTTCTTCTATAAGATTTTGATATTCTTCAAATGTTTGAATAAGTTCTTTTTGTGTTGGGACACAGCGCTTTCCAACGATGCCGACTGATTCCAAAGCAGCTAAGGGATCTTCCTGTGCCAAGGCAATCACCTGCTGGCCGTATTCCCCAAGAGAAATGGGCGCTGGCAGGGTTAATGGGTAGCCTAATTGACCCAACCATATCACAAAATTTTTAAAATTGAAATGCAAACCTCTTGCATGAACGTTCCAGCAAAGCTCTAATAACAGGCCAAACATATTCTTCATACTGTTGGACAAGAGATGACCATTTTCAGTTCGGTAAAAAGCCAGTTCAAAATTTTTGCCAAATTGCTTGATGGCTTTGCCGTTTTCTTGGTAATACCCCAGCATTGGTTCGATAAAAGCTGAGAAAGAACGCTGCATCAAAAGCTGGCGGGTCGGATAATTGCTGTATAGACGCTGCATAAAGGAATGGTCGCTTATCACGCCGCAACGAATCAAGCTTAGCAAATCCACCATCTTCCCCTCGGATTGCTGATCAGCCATTGTATGATCAAAGAGAATACCGTCTGGTGCCTCATCAATTTCCATCACCGGCTGAATCGTGCCAGCTAAAACAACTTGCCGCTGGAAAGTCAGGCTTTGTGCGAAGGCCCGAATTGAGACCGGCAAAAGCCATAATTCTGCAGTCAAATTAGACACATGATGCAAAAAAGCCGTTAATTCCATCACTCCTTCATTGCCAATACCAATGAAAAGAAATTTTTCCTGCTGGGAGAATCGCTTCAAGAAAAAGATAAAATCTTTAAAGTGATTCATGTCGTTGCAATAATGGTTATTAGTAGTGATGAACCAGTCGTGCCGGCTGGACTTTGGTATAAACTGGGCCAGCTTATCGGCGTATAAATCATAATAGCGTTGATTGCCGCAAATGATGATCTGATAATTGCTTAGATCCTTTTCCCGCATCATTGACGCCACGGTTTCCCCATAGGTAACTTGCGTTTTTAACTCGTTCTGTTGGTAAGTAAAGTCCATCTGCTCCATCACCGCCTTTTCTTCTCACTATCATTATATTTCATTTTATATAAACATTCTAGAAAAGATGCATTCTTGTTGTGTACTTTTAGCTTTTGATTGAAGCAAAAATTTATCTCAACCTTCGATCAGCAAATAATGCGAATCAGATCTTTTACTAATTGGATTATATCCGTTTTGTGTGTTAGTTCTCATGGTAGTTTATAAAGAGTTTGATATAATTTTATTGTTATAAATTGAAAGGAATTCGAGGCCATGATCTGGTTAAGTAAATTGATTTTTTTGATACCATTTTTAATCTTTTGTTTGGTAATACTGTCATTCTCGACACGGATGAATAGGGATAAAGCAGTTATTGCACTAGTATTGCTGCCGGTTGCTTTCTTCACTATGAAAATTTTTAATTACCATCATTGGGAGCCAGATCGTTACTTTATTTATTACATCATCGGATTTGTACTTTCCACATTGCTGCTGTGCATTGTTTGGTATTATTTATTAAAAAAAGAATAGCTATAATTGTGATACTATGAGCGTGAAGGTATAAAGAGCCTGATCAAGAACAGCAGTCTACTGCTCTCCTTGATCAGGCTTTAATTGTTTTTGAATAGTTTATAAAAAAAAAGAGGCAGTTCAAAACTAGTGCTTGCATTTCGATAATTCTGCCCCTTTTTTGCCCCTTTTACTGCGGCAGGTATAAAAGAAACCGCTGAAGCCCTACAGCCCCAACGGTTTTTATGCTGCTATTACTTGACAGCGTCTTTTAATGCTTTACCTGGTTTGAATGCAGGTACTTTGCTTGCTGAGATTTCGATTTCTTCACCAGTTTGTGGGTTGCGTCCTTTACGAGCCGCGCGTTCACGAACTTCAAAGTTACCAAAACCGATCAATTGAACTTTTTCGCCTTCTGCTAATGCGTCTTGAATTGTTGAAAAGACAGCCTCAACAGCAGCGGTTGCGTCTTTTTTAGTTAAGTCTGTAGCAGTTGCAACTTTTTCGATCAATTCCGCTTTGTTTGCCATGAATGAATTCACCTCCTGAGAAATGAGTCTGATGTATATACATCATTAATCTAACCGCTGAGTGGTCCAGAAGTTAGTGTTGAAATATTGATTTGGTCAATATTCTTTTATAACGATAGCATATGAACCTTGTGATAGCAAGGTTTTTAGCTGTTTATGACATAAAATTCATCCTTTTTTCGCCGAAAAAGAAAAATAATTGTCAGCGTAAAAAAAGTATGGTAAAATGCATTATTTTCGGCGTCTTGGCAAGATTTTGATCGGTGTTCCTTCAAAGCCGAAAGCCTTACGAACCTGGTTTTCTAGGAAGCGTGCATAAGAGAAATGCATCAGCTCTTCTTCATTTACAAAAACCACAAAGGTCGGCGGTTTAACTGCTACTTGCGTCGCATAGAAGATCTTCAAGCGTTTGCCTTTATCAGTAGGTGTAGGATTGATGGCTACCGCATCCATGATCACGTCATTAAGGACAGCTGAAGGCACCCGCAGATTTTGATTCATGCTGACTTCTTCAATCATTTCAGGCAGCTTGTTCAAGCGCTGCTTAGTAGTCGCTGAAACGAAAACAATCGGTGCATAATCTAAATAAGCAAATTCATCACGAATGTCTTCTTCAAATTTTTTCATAGTATGAGTATCTTTTTCAACCAAGTCCCATTTGTTAACTACGATAATGATCCCACGGCCTGCTTCATGAGCATAGCCGGCAATCCGTTTGTCCTGCTCGCGAATGCCTTCATCGCCGTTTAAAACGACTAACACGACATCTGAACGGTCAATTGCCCGCATTGCGCGCATCACGCTGTATTTTTCAGTGTTTTCGTATACTTTCCCACGTTTGCGCATACCAGCTGTATCGATCATGGTAAATTCCTGACCAGAATCGCCAACAAATTGGGTATCGATCGCATCACGTGTGGTTCCTTCGATATCAGAAACAATTACCCGATCTTCGCCAAGAATCGCGTTAATCAACGAAGATTTGCCGACATTCGGACGACCGATCAAGCTGAACTTGATGGAATCATCTTCTTCCATGTCTGCATCATCCGGGAAGTGCTTAACTGCTTCGTCTAAGACATCTCCTAGACCTAAACCATGGCTTCCTGATACTGGGAATGGATCCCCTAAGCCTAGAGAATAGAATTCATAGACTTCACTGCGCATTTCTGGATTATCTACTTTGTTAACGGCCAAAATAACCGGCTTTTTACTGCGATACAAAATTTTAGCTACGGCTTCATCGGCATCGGTGACACCTTCGCGGCCGCTGGCTATAAAAATGATGACATCTGCTTCATCAATAGCGATTTGTGCTTGTTGTTTGATCTGTTCCATAAATGGTTCGTCGATAATATCGATCCCACCGGTATCAATGATGGAAAATTCGTGACTTAACCATTCACCTTTAGCATAAATCCGGTCACGAGTTACACCCGGTGTATCTTCAACGATGGAAATTCGCTCACCAGCGATTCGATTGAATATCGTTGATTTACCGACATTTGGACGACCAACAATAGCAATAGTTGGATTTGACATGTTTGTACTCCTTATATAGTTATAGTTTAGTGTGAAAAATAGGTTTCACATGAATGCCATTTCACTTACATGTTGCGATACTCACTTGTCTAAAGGGAAGAAATTCTATCAAATTTACTTTACTCTTGTGCGTATACCCATTCTACTAAATATTTCCGTGAAGTAGAACTGGCAATTCTCCTTAGTTTAACGAAAGAACTCCCCTCTTGCAAGAGAAGGGAGTTTAAAAATCTATGAAATTAGCCAATTTCCAGAAAAGTCTATGCAAATATTCCTCAGCTTTGGAGCAATAGGGTGAAACTCAGGAATGGCTCAGCTATTTTTTGGCAAGTAAAAAGACGCACAAAATTGTACGCCTTCCTTTTTTATTCCTCAGAATCTTCGTCAGAGCTGTTGTTTAAGGCATCGCCTAAAATATCACCCATGGTAAAACCAGAGCTTTCTTCCGGCATTTCATAGGAAGTATCTTCAACTTCGACTTTTTCTTCTTCCGGTTTTTCTTCAAGGGCTTTAATAGACAAAGCTACTCGGTGATCATCCGGATGAACTTCTAATACTTTCACTTCCACTTTGTCACCTTCATGTAAAACTTCATGCGGTGTCGCAATGTGTTTATGTGAAATTTGTGAAATGTGAACCAATCCTTCAACCCCTGGGAAAATTTCCACAAAGGCACCGAAGCTGGTCAAACGTTTCACAGTTCCTTCTAAAACTGTTCCTGAAGCAGCTTTTTCTTCAATACCGCTCCATGGTCCAGGTAAGTTTGCTTTGATAGAAAGTGAAATACGTTCTTTATCTGGATCAACTGATAATACTTGTACATCCACTTCTTCGCCCACTGTCAACACATCAGAAGGTTTGCCAACATGGCTGTGAGAAATTTCAGATACGTGTACTAACCCATCAATACCGCCAAGGTCAATAAACGCACCAAAGTCTGTTAAACGGGCAACTTTTCCAGTGATTACATCACCTTCATGCAAGCCTGCCAAGACTTCTTTTTTCTTCTCATTCTTCTCAGCTTCTACGACCGCTTTATGTGAAAGGATCAAACGATTCTCAGAAGGTTCGATTTCGATGATTTTGAATGCCAATGTTTTATTAACATATTCAGAAAAATCATCAACAAAATGATCGTCAATCATTGATGCAGGAACAAATCCGCGCACACCAACGTCAACTACTAGACCGCCCTTAACGCTGCTTGTAACTGGCGCTTCAATGATTTTGCCGGCTTCGTAATCCTTTTCGATATCTTCCCAAACTTTTTTCGCGTCTAAGCGACGTTTAGAAAGTAAATAACTACCATTTTCCTTGTCCTTCCCGATAGACGAGATGACAACTAAATCAAGGACATCGCCGACCTTTACTTCTTCACTAATATCCTCGACAGGTAAAGTGGAAAGTTCTTTTGCAGGAACAACCCCTTCGACACCTGCGCCTTCGATACCAATAATTACTTGTTTGTCTTCTAAGGCAAGTACCTCACCTCTGACGATATCGCCGACTTTTACTTCTTGGACACTTTCCATTGCTGCTTCCATGGAAACATTTTCGTTATCCACTTGATTCTGTTCAAATTCTGTCATGACGTTTGTCCTCCTAACCAACAATTCATACGTAAATAGACTACATTCTCTATTTTAGAATATTAGCCATAAAAAATAAAGCGATTTCTTCTCTTTTTCTCAAAAAGAGTATAAAAACCGCTTTTTTCAATCATTTTTTAGCTAATTTCGTAACCTTTCTCCTGAATGACTCCTTGAATCTTCGCCACTACTTGGTCAATTGACAAACCAGTTGTATCGATCTTCACCGCATCATTTGCTTGAACCAATGGAGAAACTTCACGATGCGAATCTAAATAATCCCGCTGGGCAATGGCTTCTTTGATGGATTCAAAGTCTGACGCCATTCCTTTTTCTAGGTTTTCCTTGTAGCGCCGCTCAGCCCGTTCCTCAACACTGGCAACTAGGAAAATTTTCACTTCAGCATTTGGCAAAACCGTCGTCCCAATATCACGACCATCCATAACAACGCCGCCAGCTTCAGCCAGCTTTTGTTGGATGCACACCAGCTGTTGGCGAACTTTCCCATGGGCTGATACCTCAGATACGGCCGCAGTTACATCGGCTTGTCGGATTTCTTCTGTTATATCTCGATTATCAACAAATACTAATTGTCCATTTCCAGTTTGTTCAAAGGAGATGGGATAGTTGTTGGTTAATTCCACCAATTGGTCCTCTTGATCAAAAGCTACTTGATGCTGAATAGCTAAATAAGTAACAGCGCGATACATTGCGCCGGTATCCACATAAATGAAGTGGAAATCTTTTGCTAAAATTTTAGCTACGGTACTTTTACCGGACGAGGCTGGACCGTCGATAGCAATGGCGATTTTTTCCACGAAATTCTTCCTCTCTAAAAAAGGCTTTTTAAACTCCCACGATGTTGGTGCATCAAATTTGGTTTATAGAGCCGGATAGCTGATTTATTTCTCAAAAAATCAGCCGTAATCAAGAGATTACGGCTGAATTCTCACTCTTATTGAATGCGCAGTTCTTGTCCTGGGTTAATTGCTGGGTAGAAAGTATCACCTGTAATAGTAATACCATTTAGTTCAGCAATCGTTTCCGCTGGGACACCTGTGCGGTTAGCAATTTGCTGCAAGCCTTCACCAGCTTCGACCGTAGTGGTTGGTCCACTTGGGGTTTGCTGCTGCTGTTGATTTTGCTGTTGTTGCTGCTGCTGTTGCGCTGCTTGTTGCTGTTGTGCCTCTAAATCCGCTTGTTGTTGCTGTTGTGCTTCCAAAGCTGCTTGCTGCTGTTGTGCTTCTAAAGCGGCTTGTTGAGCTGCAGGGTCTTCAGAGCTTTCCATAGTGCTTGAAGACTCTTCCGTACTTGACTCTGTAGACTCCACTGTTGATGAAGAAGTAGACACTTGTGTCGTACTTGCAGGAGAGGCCGCCGGTTCACCCGTATCACGAGTTATCCAGAAATAGGCACCTGCTGGAATAGAAATCAACAATAATAGCAAAATGACTAAAATCGTCAAGAAGCGAGTGTTTCCGCCTTTACCTTGTTGCTGACGAGATTGGCGTGATGCGTATTCTTCCTCTTCTGTTTCATAAATATGCTGATCCCAAGGCTCGTTATTTGTTTCTTTGTTGCGATCTCTTCTACTCACTTTATCTTACCTCCTAATTGCTTGTCGCCAAGTATTATACCATAGCTCGAAAAAAAGTGGCTGACAAATTCAATCTTTCGTCGTTTTTTTAAATATTTTTAGTAAAATAACCGGCCAATCTTCTGCTGAAACAACCGAATTTCCCGCGGTTTTATCCTGTGACAACTGGGCACCATCGTTGTCACAGCAGTCATCAGGGTGATTTTCTAGTTTTTGTCCAAAGTAATTGATTAAGAATTTCCGACGACAGCTGGTTAATTGAATGTAGCTGAGCATTTCCTGCAATTGTTCTCTGCGGATTGCTTCCCGTCGCTCCAACAGACCAATCAATTCTTGCGATTGGTCGGGAAACAGTTCTTCCCATTTTTGAATCAGGGGATCATCCAGGACTAAATCAGTCATTTGCTTTTTCATTTCAAATAGGCGGCGACTGTCAATACTTTGCTGGTGCAAAAACTGGTGCACATACTCATCGCCTTCATCGTAGAGCAAAATCGCCTGGCTCGGCTTTCCATCTCGGCCAGCACGACCAATTTCCTGCAAGTAATCCTCTGGAGAAGCTGGCAGGTCATAATGAATCACAAAACGAATGTTGTTTTTATTGACCCCCATCCCAAACGCATTGGTGGCAATTAAAATTCGCAGCTCACCTGCGATAAACTGCTGCTGCAGCATACGGCGCTCTTGACCGGTTAAGCCGCCATGGTAATAAGCAATCCGCTCTTGATCCTTCAGCAGTTCGTAAAGCTGTTCGACATGCTTGCGGGTGGCGCAATAAATGATGCCCGCACCTGGCAGCTGAGAAATCATGGCAGTTAAACGATCCCGCTTGTCACCGATTTCTACAAACAAGCTGACATTGGGGCGGTCAACAGAATAGACGACTTCTTTGACTGTTTCAGTAAACAGCAGTTTTTGAATATCTTGACGCACTTCAGGAGTTGCCGTTGCCGTCAGTGCTAAAATTAACGGCTGGTTTAAGCGGCGAATCCCATCGCTGAGCTTCAAATATTCTGGTCGAAAATCCACACCCCATTGGGAAACACAATGGGCTTCATCCACTACGACAAAGGCGATTTTAGTCTTCGTCAAGGCTTGCTGGGTTTTCTCAGCCAGAAACATTTCGGGGCTCATGAAGACGAATTTATAGTTGGACAGATTCTTTAACACATACTGTTTTTCCGGCATGGAAAGTAAGCTGTTCAAGGCGACGGTTTTACGCTCACCCAGCTGCTGCAACTGAGTGACCTGATCCTCCATCAAGGAAATCAAGGGAGAGATAACCACCACTGTTCCAGCTAATAAATAACCAGGAAGCTGGTAGCACAGGGATTTACCGGTTCCGGTCGGCAGCATTCCCATGACCGATTCCCCAGATAATAAGGTATCGATAATTTCTTTTTGCCCGGGACGAAAGGTCTGATAACCAAAACGCTGGGTCATGACTTGTTCTATGTTCATACTCGCAGCTCCTTCAAAAAGAAAATTTGCGAAAGACGGAAATTCAGATAAGGTACATCTGGGAAGAGCTGATAGGACCACGCCAGCATTTCTTCTTCACTAGCTGGCTCCAGCAATTCAAATTGCTCAAAAGGAAATTGCGGATCCAATAGTGCCCACTCAATAAAATGATCATTTAGCGTACCAGGTCTTAGCTTCCGCTCTTGACCGATTTTTTCAACAGAATACCCAGACAAGTATAATTGACGGGTTTTAATCATGCTTTGATTGTAGTTCAACTGATCAAACTGTGACAGCAATCGTCGGAAATTGGGCTGCTGTTGGGCCTGGTGAATAAAGGCGTCCAGACTATTTTGATAAAACAGCAGTGCCCATGGCATTTCCTGCCACTCTGGAGCTAATAACTGAAAAGGAACTTTTCCCAGCTGTTCTTTCCCGCTAAACTGATTGGCTAAGAAATTGGCTTGTTCCTCTGTCAAAACCGCTAAAATCTGATTCAACTCTCGAGGAAACTCTGTTAGGATATCTCCCTCCGAGTGTCGCAGCCAATTTTTTGTTTGATAGAGAAAAAAAGGCCGTGAATCTAACGGAACATATTTTTTTTCGTGATAGCTCAAATAACTGATTACTTGAACCGATAATAAGGCCAGCTGCCACATGCGCTGCCGTTCCCGGCCGTAACGCAGCCCATTTAAATCGATTAATTTTGCTTGCTTATCTAAAGGCAAGTGGTTGCCGCCCTCTGAGGTTAATTGTCCAAAGCCATCGTCTTGCGTGATCCACTGCCTTTTAGTCAGTTGATCAATTATCTGCTTGAAGGTACTTTCCTTTAGTTCCGGCAGACAGCCAAAAAAAGGCAGGTTTTGATAAAAAAAGCCATGCAGCAAAACCGAGCTGGTACGTTTGCCGGTTAACAAATGATATAAGGTGGATATGCGCAGCTTGTGTCCTGTATGAAATAACGTTAAAATGAATGATACCATGACAAAACTCCTAGAAGGTGAAAGTATTATGAAATGTGAGATCGTACCAGAGCGCTGCATCGCCTGCGGGCTTTGCCAAGCACTGGCTCCCCATTTTTTTGATTATACAGATGAAGGCATCGTAACCTTCATTGGCGAAGCGCATGCATTGCAGGA
>LIDZ01006583.1_pt1 | contig 28358 bp, 24 predicted proteins | sample 644651 | NCBI WGS metagenome assembly LIDZ01 (sample SAMN03856242, study PRJNA289617) | food metagenome | isolation source: wine grapes on drying loft during traditional withering process | host: Vitis vinifera cv. Corvina | place: Italy: Gargagnago di S. Ambrogio di Valpolicella | collected 2014-01 | reverse complement strand
GGCGGGCGGAGCGACGGTATTGGTCGGCTCGCTGACGCCACTGGGCGACATTTTCAAACAGGCGTTTGATGTTCAGGGCATCATTCCCAATAACGAAGCGATGGTCTCCATTGCGCTGGCGAAATATGGTGCCCCTACCACCATGATTATGGCCTTCGGCATGGTAGCGAATATCGTGGTCGCCCGGTTCACCCGGTTGAAATACATCTATCTGTCCGGCCATGTCACTTTCTATATGGCCTGTATGATCGCGATTATTCTGTCGGTGGCGGGTTTTGAGGGCATCCAGCTGATTTATACCGGTTCGCTGGCGTTGGGTATTCTGATGGCGACTTTCCCGGCCATTGCTCAGCCTTATATGCGTAAGATCATCGGCGGTGACCACGTCGCGCTGGCGCATACCGGCACCATTGGCTACGTGCTATCGGGTTGGATTGGTTCGCTGGTCGGTAAAGGCTCTAAATCTACCGAAGAAATGAACATGCCAAAAAACCTCAGTTTTTTGCGTGACAGCACCATTTCTATCTCGCTGACGATGATGATCATTTACCTAATCCTGTCGGTTTCCGCCGGTAAAGCGTATGTGGAAACGAACTTCAGTAACGGTCAGAACTACCTGGTTTACTCCTTTATTCAGGCCATTACCTTTGCCGCCGGTGTCTTCATCATTCTGCAGGGTGTACGTCTGATCCTCGCCGAAATCGTCCCGGCCTTTACCGGCTTCTCAGAAAAGCTGGTGCCGAATGCCCGTCCTGCGCTGGATTGCCCGATTGTCTTCCCGTATGCGCCTAACGCGGTACTGGTCGGCTTTATCTCAAGCTTTGTCGGTGGCCTGGTGGGGTTGTTTATCCTCGGTCAGCTGCACTGGGTGTTGATCCTGCCGGGTGTGGTGCCTCACTTCTTCTGCGGTGCGACGGCGGGCGTGTTCGGTAATGCGACCGGCGGCAAGCGTGGGGCAATCTGCGGTGCCTTTGCGCACGGTATATTGATCACCTTCCTGCCCGTGGCGTTGCTGCCGGTGCTGGGACAGATTGGCCTGACCAACACCACCTTCTCCGATACCGATTTCGGCGTGGTGGGGATCCTGCTGGGCAACATGGCTCACTTTATGGATAAAGGCACCATCACCATGATCATCACCGGCATTTTCGGACTGTTAGTGATTTATAACTTCACTGCCCGCAAGAAAGTTGCGGTGGAAGAGAACGCAGGCTAAGCCCAGCGGCTCACAGCAACCGGTCAGGCAAGCGAAGGCGCCTCCGGTTGCTGTTTCCTTTTAGCGGTTGGGGATCGGGATAATGGGACGATCTCAACTTGTTAAAAAATCATCAAAAAAATTAACGCTTGCTTAATGAGTCGTGCTGCGCGTAGTATGCGTCATCGGTTTGGAACACAGACCTTATGTAAGCAGTTTTAGTAAAGCAGTCCTCAGTTTAAGTGTTATCCCTAGATACCCTTCCTCATGAGCCTCCTCCTAAGTGCGCCCATAAGTAATTATCTGAAACTCAGGCCAAGTTCGCCGCGTTGAGTGGCTCAAAAAATTAAAGGAAATATCTATGTCTAACAAAATGACTGGTTTAGTAAAATGGTTCAACTCTGACAAAGGCTTCGGCTTCATTTCTCCAGAAGACGGCAGCAAAGATGTATTCGTACATTTCTCTGCAATCCAGAGCAACGATTTCAAAACCTTAGATGAAGGCCAGAAAGTAGAGTTCACTATCGAGAACGGTGCTAAAGGTCCATCAGCTGGCAACGTAGTTGCTCTGTAATTGCTGATACTTCGCTAACACTTGCGACAGCGATGACGGCATTAGCCCGAGCAGCCAGGTCCCAGCGATAAAAAAACCCGCCTAGTGCGGGTTTTTTGTTTTTTAGCCCGACCGGGCTTCAGCAGTTGCTCCCTCACTGGCGGGCGCTCTAGCCGCAGCGTCGGGACGATTAATCGTCATGCTTGGCAGCGCCATCTCAATCCCCTGTTCCTGTAATCGCTCAATGATCTGAATATTAATCTCCTGCTGGATATCCATGTACTGGTTATAGTCAGCAGTATTGACGATATGCACCACCTCAAAGTTCAGGCGATCGGTGCCAAAACCCAGCAGATGTGCCCGGTCAAACTTTGTCTCGCCGACCTCAATAATGATCGTTTTGACCATCTCGCCGATTTTTCGCAGCTTCTCAGGCGGTGTGCTTAACGCCACACCAAAGTTAAAGACAATTCGACGCGTCTGCATGCGCTTGTAGTTATGCAGTGTCTGTTGCAGCAATATCGCGTTACCGCAGACGATTTGCTCGCCACTCAGGCTGCGGATCCGTGTGGTTTTCAGCCCAATATGTTCGACCGTCCCCGCCACATCATTGAACACCACGAAGTCGCCAATTTCGAACGGCTTATCAAACCCTATCGACAACGATGCAAACACATCGCTGAGTATGGTTTGGATGGCCAGGGCGATAGCAATACCGCCGACGCCTAAACTGGCGACCAGCGCGGTGATATCCACCCCCGCATTCGCCAGGATGGAAAGCAGCATCACTGACCAGACGATGGCGCGAAGAATCAGCCCGGTGATCACTAACGTCACTGGGTTTTTCTTCATGCCGGGCTCAATCGTCACCTGGTGTGCCCAGGAAACAATCCCCTGATCCAGCCACAGGGCGACCTGAATCGCCAGCACCAGGAACCAGGCGTGGCTGATGGTGTTATAGAGATTATCGGGGAGATTAACGAAGCGCAGGCTGAACAGAAAGGCAGAGATAAGAATCAACGACTTACTTGTCCTTCCCAGCATCGCGGTGACGACAGGGCGGGTTTTAGCGTGCTTTGCGTGTTTATCTGCTCTGTTGTTAATGCCTTTCTGAATAAAGGCCAATAACCGATTTATGATCCAGTACATAGCAAGCGTTATGACAATGACCGTGGCTGTTCCTATCCAGAACGAGGTGGTCATAAACAGGTTAAAAAAATCGAAGCGCGACAAATATTTCATTCTTTCTCCTTATCCCAGCAGTAAACAACCAGTATAGAAAAAAGATGGGAAGTTTTTTTACTGGGGGGAAAAGGCGGTCGGCCTGTCTGCTGACAGGCCGACCAGAGGGAAAAGGTTAGATCACCGCAGAGAGCAGCCAGACCAGCACAAAGCCGGTGACGCCCATGGCGGTGGTCAGCACGGTCCAGGTTTTCAACCCGTCCGCCACTGACAGGCCGAGGTAACGGGTGACCACCCAGAAACCGGCATCGTTTACGTGGGACAGGCCCAGTCCGCCAAAGCAGGCTGACAGCGTGACCAGCACCAGCTGCATATCGCTCAGCCCGGTGACGGCCTGGGTCAGCAGTCCGCTGGTGGTGAGGATCGCCACGGTTGCCGACCCCTGCGATGCCCGCAGCGCCAGCGACAGAATAAAGGCGGCGGGGATCAGCGGCAGATGGATGGTTTCCAGCGACAGCGCCAGCGCTTTACCCACGCCGGACTCGACCAGCACTTTACCAAAAGCACCACCCGCACCGGCGACGAGGATAACGCCCGCCGAGCTTGGGATAGCGCGATCCAGCAGTTCACCCAGCTTCTCTTTGCTGATGCCACGACGCAGGGCCAGCAGCCAGGCCGACAGCGCCAGCGCAATCAGCAGCGCAATCGCCGGCGTTCCGATTAACGTCAGCAGCTGGCGGATAACGTTGCCTTCCGGCAGTGCCGTGTGCGCCAGCGTGCCCACCACAATCAGCACGATAGGGACCACGATTAACGAGGCAATCAGCGTTGCGCCCGGCGGTTGCATCCCGGTTTTTCCCGGCGCGCTTTCAGGTTTCGCCAGCTGCAACTGCTCCAGCACCGCCAGCGACAGATGATACTGACGGCGGTTCATCGCTTTCGCCACAAAGTAACCCACCACGCCAACCGGGATCGACACTGCGATGCCCAGCAGCATCAGCCAGCCCACGTCGGTGCCCAACAGGCCCGCCGCCGCCGCCGCACCGGGGTGCGTCGGTAACGCCACGTGCACGGTCAGCATCACGCCCGCCATCGGCAGGCCATATTTGATTGGCGAGACCTTCGCGACCTTGGTGAAGCCGTAAATCAGCGGGATAACGATAATAAAGCCGACTTCAAAGAACACCGGGATGCCGAGAATAAAGGCGGCCATGGTCAGCGCGGCGACGGTGCGTTTGATACCCAGCGCATGGGTGAAGCGCTGTGCCAGTGACTCCGCGCCGCCGGAGGATTCAATAATCGCCCCGAGCATGGCGCCCAGCACGATGATGATGGTAATCGACCCCAGCAGGCCGCCCATCCCGGCAACGATCACCTTCATAATGTTGTCCGCCGGGATACCGGTGGCGATCGCCACTAACAGGCTGACCACTAACAGGGCGACGAACGGGTGGATTTTCAGTTTGATCACCATCAGCAGCAAAATCAGCACGCTGGCGACGGCGATAGTCAATAACAGGGCGGTGGACATTATTTCAGCCTCGTAGGATTTTATAATTTTATCATGCTTTTCAACATGGTATGGGTAGGTCATCCCTGGCTCTGGCCTGATTCAGGCAACAGAAAGCCAAAGCTGCGCTAAGGGCGCGCAGCGTTCACTCGGTAAGTCGTTAACTATTTATAGGCGTCGAACCAGCCCAACCCGTCGGTGGTGATGCCGCGTGGGAAGTATTCGCAACCGATCCAGCCCTGATAGCCGCTGCGATCGATTAAATCGAAGATCCACGGGTAGTTGATTTCGCCTTCGTCCGGTTCATGGCGATCCGGTGCCGAGGCAATCTGGATGTGTTGATACTGGCCGCTGAAGGCGGTGATCAGATGGCTCAGGTTGCCGTCGACCAGCTGGGCATGGAACAGATCGAGCTGGGTAAACACCCCCGGACGGTCGATGCGTTTGACCATTTCCAGCGTCTGGTACTGGCTGGAGTAGAGATAGCCCGGCTTGGTTTTCGGGTTTAACGCTTCCAGCAAAATACGGATGCCGTGCGGTGCGAAACGGTCGGCGGCATAGCGCAGGTTGCTGATAAAGGTCTGGCAGTAAGCGTCACGATCCGCGCTTTCCGGCACGGTGGAGGCCATGATATGCACCTGCGGACAACCGAGTGCCAGCGCGTATTCCAGCGCCATATCGATATCGCGACGGGCGGCTTCTTCACGGCCGGGAATGGCACAGACGCCCCATTCGCCGGCGGCCACATCGCCTGGCCCGGTGTTAAACAACACCAGCTCCAGATCGTTACGCTCCAGCGCCTGCTTTAATTCGCTGGCGGCATAGTCGTAAGGAAACAGAAACTCGACGCCACGGAATCCCGCTGCCGCTGCCGCGTCAAAACGCGCCATAAACGGCAGTTCGGTAAACATGGTTGAGAGGTTGGCAGCAAACTTAGGCATGTTTAGCTCCGTAATTCGGCCACTTCGTCATCGTTCAGATAACGAATCGGGCGGTCGCCCAGGGTAAAGATCAGGCGGGCGGTCTCTTCCAGCTCTTCGGTGTTGTCCGCCGCTTCACGCAGCGTTTTGCCGACCACCACCGGGCCATGATTGGCCAGCAGGAAGGCTTTGTAATGCGGCGCCAGCTTCGCCAGGTCTTCACCCAGACGAGCATCGCCCGGACGGTAATAGGGCACCACCGGCACATCGCCGACGCGCATCACCACATACGGGGTAAACGGGCGGATACAGTTCTGCGTGTCCAGACCTTCCAGGCAGGAAAGGGCGGTCAGATACAGGCAGTGCAGATGGACGATTGCGCCGCAGGCCGGGTTGTTCAGATAGATGGCGCGGTGAAAGCTGACCTCTTTCGAGGGCTTATCCCCGCCAATCCATTCCCCTTCCAGCGTCACTTTCGACAGCCGATCGGCGACCAGCTCACCGAGGCAGGAGCCGGTTGGTGTGGCCAGCAGCGTGCCGTCTTCGAGCAGCATCGAGAGGTTGCCCGCCGAGCCGGTGGCATACCCGCGCTGGAAGAAGGAAGCGCCCAGCCGGACCATCTCTTCCCGTGCTTGTTGTTCAGTCATAGCGAGAACTCCTGTTGAGCGCGCGCGAAGAAGTTTTCATCGCCAAAGTTACCGGATTTCAACGCCAGCGAGATCGGCTGGGAAACCGCTTTAACCCACGGCACGCCGGGAGAAATCACCGGGCCGATATGGAACGCATCGATATTCAGCGTCTGCGCGACCACGCCGGAGGTTTCACCGCCGGCGACGATAAAGCGCTGCCAGCCTCGCTGTTGCAGTTCTCGCACCACCGCCGCAAACAGCTGCTCAACCGCTTCACTGCTTTTCTCGGCGCCATACTGTTGCTGAATACGCTTCAGGGTGTCCGGTTCAGAGGTGGCGAACAGCAGTGGCGCCAGGCTCTCGCCGCTGTGCTCAGCGACCCAGTCACAGAGTTCGATCGCATAGGCGTCACGCTGTGCCAGCGCGCGTTCCACGTCGACCGCCAGAGAGGCCGCCTGATCGCGGTAACGCGCCACCTGACGATTGGTCATGGTCGAGCAGGATCCGGACAGCACTACCGCACGCTCGCCCTGCGGCTTGCCGGCGGCCTGCGCCTGCTCGCTGTTATGGGCGCTGCTTGCCCACTGACGGGCCAGGCCGATCGCCAGGCCGGAACCGCCGGTCACCAGCGTCATCTCACGCAGCGCTTCGCCCTGGGTCAGCAGATGCTGTTCGTTCAGCGCATCCAGCACCACATAACGCACGTCCTGCGCTTTCAGTTCGGCCAGCGCATGACGCACCGCGTCGGCACCCCGATCCAGCGTCTGGCTGTTAATCAGTCCGGCTTTGCCTTCACTCTGGGCTTCCATCAGACGCAGCAGGTTGCTGTCGGTCATCGGTGTCACCGGATGGTGGCGCATCCCGGAATCGGACAGCAGCTGATCCATCACAAACAGATGTCCCTGATACACCGTGCGGCCATTGACCGGCAGGGACGGGGAGAGGATGGTCTGGGTTTCGCCCAGCGCGGCCAGCAGCGCGTCGGTCACCGGACCGATGTTGCCTTTGGCAGTGCTGTCGAAGGTCGAGCAGTATTTAAAGTAGAAGCGCTCGCAGCCCTGTTGCTTCAGCCATGCCAGCGCCTGCAATGAGTCGGCCACCGCCTGCTTCGCCGCACAGGAGCGGGATTTCAGGCTGACAACAATCGCCTCAGCATTCAGTGCCAGCGGCTCGGCCGGCACACCGTTAACCTGTACCGTCGACATGCCGTTCTGCACCAGGAAGCTGGCGATATCAGTGGCACCGGTAAAGTCATCTGCTATTACGCCCAGACGCATTATTGCGGCTCCTTTTTCGCTGGCAGGGTAATGCCGCTAAAGATTTTGATCACCGCGCTGTCGTCTTCACGGCCATAGCCGGCGTTGCTGGCTGAGGTGAACATATTAAAAGCAGTGGAGGCCAGCGGCAGCGGGAAGTGCAGCGCTTTGGCGGTGTCGGCAACCAGGCCCAGGTCTTTGACGAAGATATCCACCGCCGATTTTGGTGAGTAATCGCCGTCCACCACGTGACGCATGCGGTTCTCAAACATCCACGAGTTCCCCGCCGCGTTGGTCACCACGTCATACATGGTATCCAGCGGAATGCCGGCGCGCGCCGCCAGCGCCATTGCTTCAGCACCGGCGGCAATATGCACGCCTGCCAGCAGCTGGTGAATGATTTTTACCGTCGAGCCGAGACCGATTTCGCTACCAATGCGGTAGACCTTGCCTGCCACGGCATCCAGCACCGGTTGCAGCAGCGCAAAGGCCTTATCGCTGCCGGAGGCCATCACCGTCATTTCGCCCAGCGCCGCTTTCGCTGCCCCGCCAGAGACCGGCGCATCCAGCATAATCAGCTGATGCTCCGCCAGACGCTGTTCAATCAGCAGCGCATCCTGAGAAGAGATGGTGGAGGACACCATCACCGCAGTACCGGGCTTCAGATGGGCCGCCAGACCGTTGTCACCAAACAGGATCTGGTTGACCTGCTGCGCGTTAACCACTAACAACAGCACCGCATCAAGCTGTTCGGCAAAGCCATCCGCACGGGTTTCGGCCGCTTTGGCTCCGCTGCTCAGCAGCGTTTGCAGTGCGGCAGGATTCAGATCAACACCGTAAGTGTTCAGGCCGGCTTTGATACAGGATTGCGCCGCGCCCATGCCCATAGACCCGAGGCCAACGACACAGACCGACATTGATGATGCGTTAGGCATACGCTCTCCGTGTTAATTTAGGTGATTATTTGTTTTGTTGTGTGAAGTATAGGCGCTTTTATTGCCAGGATTGGTGACGTACATCACATTAATTAACAGTAATTAACCTGCATTTCACAAGGATTAACATGCCTGTGAATCGCGTTATAAAGTGTTAAATACTTTATTATCAGTGGCATGCGTCTTTATGCCTGTTAATCAAAACCTGAGCAGTTCCCCGAGTGCGTGATAAAATGATAAAAATTGGGGTGCAGATCGCTCCTCTGCTCCATTACACTTGTCCCGCAGTTAACCCGCTCACAAGGAGAGACCATGATCCCGGTCGAAAGACATCAACAAATTTTAGCGCTGGTGCAGGAAAAGGGCGTAGTGAGCATTGCTGAACTGACCGATCGGCTGGCGGTGTCGCATATGACCATCCGGCGGGATCTGCAGAAGCTGGAAGAGCAGGGCGCGGTCATGCTGGTGTCGGGCGGCGTACGCTCGACCGAGCGACTGGCCAGCGAGCCGTCACATCTGGATAAAACCAGCATGTTCAGCCAGGAGAAGCAGGCGATTGGCGAAGCGGCGGCCCGGCATATTCCCCGCAACAGCTGCATCTATCTGGACGCCGGCACCACCACCCTGGCGCTGGCCCGCGAGTTGGGTATGCGGGACGATTTAACCATCGTCACCAATGACTTTGTGATTGCCAACTTCTTTATCGACAACAGCCAGTGCCGGATGATCCATACCGGCGGCACGCTCTGTCGCGATAACCGTTCCTGCGTCGGCGATGCGGCGGCGCTGGCGTTGCAGGGATTGTCGATTGATATCGCCTATATCTCCGCCTCCTGCTGGGGAATGCGCGGCATCTTCACCCCCGATGCGGAGAAGATAACCGTAAAGCGTGCGGTGAGTGAAGTGAGCCGCAAACGGGTGCTGCTGGCGGACAGCTCTAAATACAATAAGATCGCCACCTTCCTCGCGCTGCCGCTGGCCCGCTTTGACGCGATTATTACCGATCCCTATCTGCCGGACTCCGCCCGCCAGGAAATGGCGGCGCTGGAAATCGAGATCACGCTCGCCAGTTAACCTTCTTTCCGACTAATAGGGCCTTCGGGCCCTTTTTTTATTTACTAAAAGGTGGAAGCTATCAGTGAGATTGATAATGACAATGAAAGTTATTATCATTCGCGCACAAAAACACTTACAACATTGCATTCACTTTATGAAAACGCCCCGTTTCTCCGTTTCCACCTTCACGCGCCTCCATGGAAAACCGCATTTAGTTCTGTTTGTCAGCCTGTTGGCCAGCGGCTCGGCTCTCGCGGCAGAGAGCACCCTGACCGTCAACGCCGATCCGGCGACGGCGGTGGGCAGCTACAGCCAGGATACCGCAACCATTGGCGGCACCACCGCCACACCGCGTAACGAAACCCCGCAGTCGGTCAGCGTGGTGACGTCGCAGGTGATCAAGGATTACCAGGTCAAAACCGTTAACGACGCGATGAAGTTCGTCAGCGGCGTCGCCCAGGGCAATACGCTCGGGGGGATTGAAGATGGCTTCGTTAAGCGTGGCTTTGGCGCCAACTCGGACGGATCGATTTTCCTCGATGGCATCCGCAGCAATCAGGGCCTGTCGATGGATTCAACCATCGATCGTGTGGAAGTGCTGAAAGGCTCGGCTTCCCTGATGTACGGCATTCTCAATCCTGGCGGCGTGATCAATCTGGTCAGCAAAAAGCCGCAGTATGAGTGGAATACCCATATCAGCGGCGAATCCAGCAGCTTCGGCGGCGGTGCCGGTACGGTCGATATCACCGGTCCGCTCGGCAATGGTTTTGCCTTCCGGTTGATTGCCGAACGCCAGCGCGAAGATTACTGGCGCAACTTCGGCGTGAATCAACATACGCTGATTGCCCCTTCCCTGAGCTGGTTTGGCGAGAAAGCCTCGTTCAATATCAGCTACATGGAAAATAAATACGATATCCCGTATGACCGTGGCACCGCCTTTATCAATAAAAAACCGGTTGATATTCCGTATAACGAACGGCTGGACGACAGCGCCAACCATGCTTATGGCAAAAATAAGCGGCTGAACGTCAATTACGGTTATAACCTTGATGACACCTGGGCGACGCACGTTAACTATGGCTGGATGCAGCGCCGCTATGACAGCAACGAAGTCAGGGCCACCGCTATCGACACCACCACCGGGATTGTCTCGCGCCGCGCGGACGCCAACCGTGGCTTTAACCATCAGACCACCTATCTGTCATGGGATATCGGCGGCAGCCCGGAGATCTGGGGCATGCAGCACGATCTGATGCTCGGCGTGGACTATGAGCAGGACGAAACCTATAAGGCGTATTCCTATCGCGGCAAAGTTTCCAAAACCTTCAATATGTACGACCCGGTTTATGGTGAAGAGCCGGTGGTCAGCAGCAGCACCGTCAGCGACGCGATCAGTAACACGCGCACCAATCTTTACAGCCGTTCGCTGTTTGCCAAGGACAGCATCCACCTGACCGATAAGTGGATTGCGGTGCTGGGCGGCCGTTTCCAGCGTTACACCCAGACCGCCAGCAGCGGCTGGACCAATCCCACCACCACGCTGAACGATCGGGGTGACAGCTTCCTGCCACAGGCGGGGCTGGTGTATAAAATCCTGCCGGATCTGTCGCTTTACGGCAGCTACAGCCAGTCCTTTACCCCGTCAACGCAAACCGATGACGACGGCAACCTCGCCTCGACCGAAAAAGGCACCACCTATGAAGTCGGTGCCAAATGGCAGGTGGTACCGGCGGTTTCTGCCACCCTGGCGCTGTACCGCATTGATGAAAAAGACATGTCGGTATTTATCAACGGCGTGACCCGTAACATTCCGAAAGCCCGTTCAACCGGGGCTGAAGTTGAAATCAACGGCGAAGTGGCGAAGGACTGGAGCCTGACGGCGACCTACAGCTATGACAAAACCGAGATCGTTGAGGACAACCTCAACCCGGACAACGTCGGCAACCGTCTGGTCAACGCGCCAACCAATATGGGCAGCCTGTATCTGAGCCACACCCTGCGCTTCTCCTGGCTGCCGGGCGAACTGCGTATTGGCGGCGGCGGACGTTACGTCGGCAGCCGTGCCGGCGATCCTGAAAACAGCTTCACCATGCCGGACTACACCGTGGCGGATGCCTTTATCGCCTGGGACAGCCAGCTGGTGGGGAAACATACGCAGCTCAAGCTGAATATGAACAACCTGTTTGATAAGGAATATTACCAGTCCAGTGGCGGTAATCTGCGGGTGAGTGAAGGTGAGCCGCGCGTGATGTATCTGCAAGCGTCTGTCGATTTCTGATAGCAAACAGAGAAGGAAAAGCGATGAACAGGGCATTGATTAGCCTGCTGCTGATGCTGGTCAGCAGCGTGGCACCGGCGAAAACCATTACCGACATTCTGCAGCGCAAGGTGGAGGTGCCGGATAACCCGCAGCGGATCGTGGTGGGGGAAAGCCGGATGATTTACACCCTGGCGCTGGTGGAAGAGGGCAATCCGGCGAAACGGGTGGTGGGCTGGCCGGGCGATCTGCAAAAGCTGGATCGTCAGACCTGGGATCGTTACGCTGACGCGTTCCCGCAGATCAAAAGCATCCCGCTGGTCGGCAAGTCGAATTATACCCAGATCAGCGTGGAGAAAGTGATCGCCCTGCAGCCCGATCTGGTTATCCTGCCGGTGTATGCCAAACAGGCAAGCAACCATGACAGCTTCCAGATGCAGCTGACTGCGGCGGGCATTCCGGTAATCTATATCGATACCCGCGTCGAGCTGCTGAAAAACACTGTGCCGAGCCTGAAAATTCTGGGTGAAGCGCTGAATGATCAGGCGAAAGCGCAGCGCTTTATTGCTTTCTATCAGCAGCATATGAATCTGATCCGTGACAGACTGGCCGCTGCCAATCCGGCGAAGCCCAGCGTGCTGCTGCAGCTGCATATCGGCCGCAGAGAGGAATGTTGCACCACGGTAAGCCACGGCAATCTGGCCGATTTACTGGCGTTTGCCGGGGGCAATAATATTGCGACGGGTCGGTTTGGCGGCGTGTTTGGCCAGCTGAGTCCGGAAGCGATCATTACCGCCAACCCGGAGGTTTACCTGGCCACCGGCTCGGGCGGCCTGCAGCAAAACGGGCAGCTTCAGCTTGGCCCGCAGGTTAATGCGGCAGCGGCTCAGCAGAGCTTTAGCAAGGCACTGGCGAATGAATCGGTCATCTCCCAGCTGCCGGCCATCCGCAATGGCCGGGCGCTGGCGGTGTGGCACAACTTCTATATGAGTCCGTGGCATCTGCTGGATGTGGAGATCTTCGCTAAAGCGCTGCATCCCCAGCTGTTTGCCGATCTCGACCCGCGTAAAACGCTGGATGAGATGAATCAGCAGTTCCTGCCGTTAGCCGAAAAGGGCACCTACTGGACCACGCCAGACAGCGCCGCAAACGGTCACTAAAAACGTTAAGCCATAAAAAAAGGCCCGCGATATGCGGGCCTTTTGCTGTTATCAGTCCAGACAACGTTATTCGTTGATATTGGGATGCTGATTAATCAGATGCTTACGTTTCTCTTCCAGCTCGGCAATCTGCTCACTGATATCGTCGATTTTGGTTTCGATATTATCGTGATGCTCCTGCAACAGCTCTTTCGCTTCATGAATATCGGAAGCCGCCGGAGTCGCGCCACGCAGTGGCATATTGGCGGTTTCTTTCATCATGATACCGGTGACCAGACCTACCACCGCCACCACCATCAGGTAGTAAGCCGGCATGTAGAGGTTCGCGGTATATTCAACCAGCCAGGCGGCCAGCGTTGGCGTCAGACCCGCCACCAGAATCGAGATGTTGAAGGCACTGGCTAAGGCGCTGTAGCGAATGTGCGTCGGGAACATTGCTGGCAGCGACGAGGCCATTACGCCGGTGAAGCAGTTCAGTATCACCGCCAGGATCAGCAGACCGGCAAAGATCAGCCCGGTGACGTTACTGTTGATCAGCATGAAGCAAGGGATGGCCATAATCATCAGCGCGATACTGCCGATAATCACGAACGGACGACGACCAAATTTATCGCTCATCAGGCCCATAATCGGCTGAATAAACAGCATACCAATCATGATGGCAATGATGATTAACACGCCGTGATCTTCGGAATAGTGAAGATTGTGCGACAGGTAGCTCGGCATATACGTCAACAGCATGTAGTAGGTGACGTTAGTCGAGAGCACCAGACCGATACAGGCCAGCAGGCTTTTCCAGTGCTTGGTGGCAATCTCTTTGAACGACACTTTTGGCCCTTCGGCCAGACCTTCACGGTCACCTTTTTCCAGCTTGTCCACGTGCTGCTGGAACGCAGGCGTTTCTTCCAGCGCGTTACGCAGGTAGATGCCGATCAGTCCTAACGGCAACGCCACGAAGAACGGAATACGCCAGCCCCACTCAAGGAACTTAGCATCACCGACCACGGTGGAGATCAGGACGACCAGGCCCGCACCGGTGACGAAGCCAACAATGGAGCCGAAGTCCAGCCAGCTGCCCATAAAGCCGCGTTTACGGTCCGGGGAGTATTCCGCCACGAAGATCGACGCACCGGTATATTCGCCGCCGACCGAGAAGCCCTGCGCCATTTTACACAGTAGCAGCAGGATCGGTGCCCAGATGCCAATGGTGGCGTAAGACGGTATCAGGCCGATACAGAAGGTACTGACCGACATGATAACAATGGTAATCGAGAGGATTTTCTGGCGACCGTATTTGTCACCCAGTCTGCCAAAGAACAAACCACCTAAAGGACGAATAAGGAAAGGAACGGAGAAGGTTGCCAGAGCGGCAATCATCTGCAAGCCCGGATCGGCACCCGGGAAAAACACCTGGCCTAAGGCGAAGGCCACAAAGCCGTAAACCCCAAAGTCAAACCACTCCATAGCGTTACCCAGCGACGCTGCGGTAATGGCTTTGCGTAACCTGGCATCATCAATGATCGTTACGTCTTTTAAGCCAATCGGCTTAACACGCTTCCTACGTAGCTTCATATAAAACACCCTGTAATTGTCTGTTTCCCAATTAGATTCTTGCCCCTTTCTGCTCGTGCGCAAGACCTGGCACCGGGCGAAACGGGTCAAACAGTGCCGGGCCAGAAGCCCCGCTGACAGCGATTTGTGGTGGGTAATGGTGCCCATCAACAGATATCTGTCTGCTTTCAGTATATCGTTTCTTACGCGGCTAACATAATTTCTGACTGAAATTAGCTACCGGCATGCAACAGACCGAATCTGAATCAGACAAGGAATTTAACAAAGCCAGGGCCAGCGGCAGACGGGTCTCCTTCACGGAAAAACGGCAATTGGCAGTTATTCATTCTGATTAGCAGAATAATATATGAGAATAGAACCGTTAATTGCTGATATTTCATCACCTGAATTAAGTAAAATGAGTTAATCCAATTCGAAAAAAGTTATTTGTTGCGTGTAAACAAAATACAGGTAATACTCCCTGCCGCATTTTTGCGGAGTCAGCAATGTATAATAAAAATAGCCACACCTTCGAAAATCATTTTCTTAATATGCATGACAGCATTGAAAATAATTTAAATATCTGGCGTCATTATCACGCCGTTGACCTGAATGAAAATCCGGTTATTTCGCCGCAAAATGCGTGGCTGAATTGTGGTGAAAGCGTGGATAAGGTACTGGCACAGGTGAGTTTACAGCGCAAACGTGTGGCGCAGCAGGCTGGGGTACTTAACCGTTACGGGCTGTTGTCAAAGCAGATGCATGGGATGGTCGAACGCTTTCAGGCATTGGGTGATAAACTGGCAGAGCAGAGTGTCCATTCCCGCCGCGAGGAAATTTATCAGGAGTATCAGCAGCTGGCCGATCATATTATGCCGACGCTGGAACGCATTAATCAGCGGGTTGAAGCACGCCGTAAAGCGGTAGGGATTAAAGCGCAAACAAAAATAACCGCGCCGGTGGCTGACGAAACGGTCGACGTGGCATTACGCGCCGCACTTAAACGTCGTAGCTAACTTTTTGCCTTTATTCTTCTCTCTCCGCCACTGGCACTGACGTCCAGGGTTGCTGGTTTTGTTCTTCCATCCACGTCATTAACGCACCGCTGGTCATCGGCCGGGCATACAGATAGCCCTGGATAAAGATTACCCCACGCTTTTTCAGATACTCCAGTTGCAGGGGCGTTTCTACCCCTTCCGCCACGATACTCAGCTTCAGCTTATGGCTGAGCATGATAATCGCATCCAGCACCGGCGCTTCGCCCTCAACCGATTCAATGGCATTCACGAAACCCCGGTCAATTTTCAGGTAGTCCAGCGGGAAAGTTTGCAGGTAAGAGAGCGAGCAGTGGCCGGTACCGAAGTCATCGATGGCGATCTTGATCCCCTCCAGGCGAAGCTGCTGCAGCTTGCTGATCACATCATCGCCGTCAGAAATCAGGCTGCGCTCGGTCAGCTCAAGGGTAATATTCGGCTGGTGGTGGGCTATTTTGGCGGCAAATGCACGAATGTCCGCCATAAAATCCGCATGCTGAATATGTTCACCGGCGATATTCAATCCAATATGGAAGTTCGGCGGGACCTGCCAGTCGCGCATATCTTCGGCAATATTCTGTAATAAGGACTGCGTCAGCGGGACAATCATCCCTTCCTGCTCGGCAGCCTGAATAAACAGATCCGGCCTGGCCCAGCGACCGTTTGGTAATTTCCAGCGCATCAGCGCTTCGGCACCGGAGGCTTTGCCGGTCTCCAGGTTATACACCGGCTGATAATTTACCGAGAATGCCCGGCGCTGAATCGCCCGCTTAAGCTGGTCGCGGATCGACACCTTTCGCTTCAGCAAGTTGTTGGTCACCATCATTAACAGCAGCGAGAAAATCACCGCCATCGGGATAAAGCTCATTATGCCGTGGCGCCAGGTTAACGCCAGGTCACGCGCGGGAGAGGTGACCGTCGCGACAATCGGATAGCGTTGCGAGGTTTCAACCAGGGTATGCGCACTGAGCAGGGAAGTGTGGTCTTCCGGCAGCGCGCCGCTGGCGATACGGTAACCGCCACCAAACTGCAACGCGATGGCGTAACCGTGGCTTTTACCGACCGCATCCATAAAGTCGAGCAGATACTGGCCATCCACTATCGCATAGCTGCTAAACATGCTTGGGGTGTCGCGCATATAGATCACCGCCGGGCGATCCTTTACCGAAAACGTGCCGGCCAGCGAGTACATCCACCAGGCTTTTCGCGTTTCCGGCGGAGGGCCTTGCAGCATGGTCTTCAGGTCGCCACGTAAACCGGCATACATTGACGAACAGATGACTTCGTCATCCTGCATCACGCCGATAGAGCGGAAATAGGGGTATTGCGAGGCATATTCCTGCAGCTGCTCATTGATATCCGTGCAGGAATTACCGGAGAACTTGCGCAGATAGCCGACCATATTCCACGCCTGATCGCTGATTGATTCGGCCTGAGTTAACAGCATCGAGGCGGTGACGGCCTGCTGACGATGCACGATTTGTTGGGCGTCGATAAAGGTAAACAGCAGGCAGAGGATCAGGGGTGCCAGACCGGCAATACTCAGAAAAAGGCCCTTCTTTTCCGGGTTGGTCTTAAAAATAGAGTCCACGTCGTACCTCTGTAACCCAACAATGTCGTTGCGTAAAAAAAGTTCCGGCCTGCCGCGAAAGGCGGAGCGGCTGACGAAAAGCCAGATAGTCTGCCAGCATCATAAGCGCAGAGACCCGGCTTTAGTCAATATTCTGCAAATTATTGCCGGATTGATCGTTTCCCCGCCGTTTTTCTCCTGTGTCAGGATGCCTTCGCGGTCTGGCCGCGTAACCCGGACAACAACAGGAGCGAAAATGACTGATGCGGTGGTACTAAAAAGTGCAGCGCCTTTACGAAGCAGGATCACGGACGAGGAGTGGCAGGCGAGGGTAAAACTGGCGCACTGTTACCAACTGGCGGCGAAGCTACGCTGGACCGACCATATCTATACCCATTTCTCGCTGCGGGTGCCTGGGGAGAAGCCTCACTTCCTGATCAACGCTTACGGACAGACCTTCGATGAGATCACCCCGGAAACGCTGGTGAAGATCGATCTGGATGGCGAGATCATCGACGATCCCACCGGTCTGGGGATCAACCCTGCGGGCTACGTGATCCACAGCGCTATTCACCGCGCCCGCCCGGAAACCCATGCGGTATTGCATACCCATACCGCCGCCGGGATTGGCGTGGCGGCACAAAAGAATGGCCTGCTGATGATTTCTCAGCACAGCATGCGTTTCTTCCAACGTCTGGCATACCATGACTACGAAGGTATAGCGCTGGATCTGGACGAGCAGCAGCGCATTGTGGCCGATCTGGGCGATCTCAACGCGCTGATCCTGCGCAATCACGGCCTGCTGACCTGCGGCAACAACCTGGAAGAAGCCTTCTATAACCTCTACTACCTGGAGCGCGCCTGCGTGGCCCAGCTGGCTGCCCAGACCGGTGGCAGCGAGCTGACTATCGTGCCGGACGACGTGGCGGAGAAAGCCGCGCAGGTGTTTGATAACGGTATTAAAAACAAAAAATATCTCCTGCACTGGGATGCGTATATTCGCCAGCTGCAACGCAACGCACTTTAATAAGGGATCGCCATGAAATATTTAGCGGCTGTGCTGCTGCTTTGCACCACTTATGCCGCCAGCGCGGCCAGTGACCTTTCTGGCGTGACGCTGGTGCTGGGCGATCAGGCGCGTAATCTGCGTTCGCTGCTGGACGCCTCGGGCGTGATGAAAGACGCGCCTTATCACTATCGCTGGGCCAATTTCCAGGGCGCGGCGCCGTTGTTCGAAGCGCAACGCGCCGGCGCGGTGGATACCTCTTATGCCGGGGATTTGCCGGTACTGATGGCGGCTTCGGGCGGGGTGGAATTAAAGATTATTGCGACTAACGTCGGCGATCCCGGTTCGAATGGGCTGGTTGTTCCGGCCGATTCACCGATCCACAGCGTCAAAGACCTGGCGGGCAAACCGGTGGTGGTCTCCTCCGCCCGGGGCAGCATTTCCCAGCACTTGCTGTATGAAGCGCTGGAAGAGGCGGGCGTAAAACGGGATGCGGTGCCGGTCCGTTTTGTGCTGCCAACCGATGCCAGCGCCGCGTTTAACTCCGGACAGATTGCCGCCTGGGCGACCTTCGATCCCTATCTCGGCATCGCCGAACAACACGGTGCGCGCCTGCTGCGCGACGGCAAAGGGCTGACCACCGCGCTGTCGTTTGTAACCGCCACCGGGAGTTCGTTAAAGGATCCGCAAAAAAGGCTGGCGATAGCCGACTTTGCCCGCCGCCTGGCGAAAGCGCGGGAGTGGGCATTGCAGCATCCTGATGAATACAATCAGGTGTATTCCTCACTCACCCGACTGTCGCCGGAAGACGCGAAAGCGATTACCGTCAGGATTTCTCACGGCATTCGCCCGGTCTCGGCGGACGATATTGCGAAAGTGCAGAAGGTCTCCGATCTGTTCTCCTCGCTGGCGATCCTGCCGGCGAAAGTGGACGTCCAGTCGATCACCGACACCAGCGTGTTTGCGGCGCAGTAGCGTTCACTCTTCGCTGGAACAGTATGCATTCAGCGCGACCGATGGCAGGCGAAACAAAGTCACTTGCATAATGCAAGTAACCTGGCTACTGTTACTTGCATTATGCAAGTCACGAGTGGAAGCCCGCCATGAAATCCGATCCCCTTTATCAGATGTCCTGTCCGATTGCCCGCAGCCTGGGCCGAATTGGCGACAGCTGGAGCATGCTGATCCTGCGCGATATGTTTGCCGGCCTGACGCGGTTTGATGAACTGCAAAAAAGCAGCAATATTGCGCCAAATATCCTCACCCGACGGCTGAAAGACCTGGTAGAAGACGGTCTGCTTGAACGGGTCGCCTATTGCGAAAAGCCGCTGCGCTATGAATATCACCTCACGCAAATGGGGCGTGATTTCCGTCCGGTGATCCTGTCGCTGTTGCAATGGGGCAACAACTGGCTTGCGCCGGAAGGCCGCTCGATTCAGCTGGTCGAGCGCAGTTCAGGCCGTGTCGTCGAGCTGGAGTTGACCGATAAACAGACCGGCCGGGCGATCACCGCCACGGAATATGCCTCTGTGCCCGGCCCGGCGGCCGACGAGGCGGTGCGCTATCGCCATGAGTATGTGCAGCAAAAGCGGGCAGGCGTTGCCGGTAAATTTGTCCCACCCAGCATTTATCGTGACCCATCATGAGCCTGACCCTGAATGACGGTGCCACGGCACCGCGCCGGTTCACGCTACCCCGTAAGCGCTCACTAACATTTCTGCTGCTGATTGTCCTGCTGTGCGCGCTGACGGGCTATGGCTGGCACTGGTATCACACCGGGCGATACCTGCAGCAAACCGATGATGCCTATGTTGGCGGCGATATCAGCGTGCTGTCAGCCAAAGTACCGGGCTATATTGCGCGGGTTTGGGTGCTGGACAATCAGCAGGTGCAGCAAGGCGATCGGCTGATTACCCTTGAGAGTGCGGATTATCAGGCGGCACTGGCGCAGGCGCAGGCCAACGTCAGCGCGCAGCGTGCGCAGCTGGTGGACATTGCCGCCACGCGTCAGCTGCAACAGGCGACAATTGCCAGCGCGCAGGCCAGCGTGCGTTCGGCGCAGGCAGAGTCCCGCCGCACGCGGGATGATAATCAGCGTTATTCCGCGCTGGTGAGCAGCGCCGCGGTCTCCCGACAGAGTCGCGAGCAGGCCGCTGCCGCCTGGCAACAGGCGGTTGCCGCTGAACAGAAAGCCCAGGCCGAAACCACCGCATCGCAGCGTCAGCTGGCGGTACTGGATGCCCGCAGCCAGCAGGCGCAGGCCGCCCTTGAACAGGCGCTGGCCCAGCTGGATATGGCCAGGCTGAACGTCGGCTACACCGACATCCGCGCGCCGTTTACCGGGACGGTCGGTAACCGCCGCGCGCGGCCCGGCGCCTTTGCTGCCGCAGGCACGCAACTGCTGTCACTGGTGCCCAGCCAGGGATTATGGATCGATGCCAATTTTAAAGAGAGCCAACTGGCGGAGATGAAACCCGGCCAGAAAGCCGAAATCCGTGCTGATGTCATGCCCGACCGGGTGTTTCACGGCCATGTCAGCAGCCTTTCTCCGGCAACGGGCGCGCAGTTCAGCGTATTGCCCGCCGAAAACGCCACCGGAAACTTCACCAAAATCGTGCAGCGTGTGCCGGTGCGTATTCTGTTAGACAGTAACGACAGCCGGCTTGGCGCGTTGCGTCCGGGCTTGTCAGTGACCGTCAACGTTAACCAGCAGGACCGCTAATGAACGCCCAGGCGGGTATTGCGGGCATGAGCATGGCGAGCAAGGTTTTTGCCTTTGCCACCATGTGCGTGGGGATGTTTATCGCGCTACTGGATATCCAGATTGTCTCGGCCTCTTTGCGGGATATCGGCGGCGGGCTGTCCGCAGGCACCGATGAAACGGTGTGGGTGCAGACCAGTTATCTGATTGCCGAAATCATTGTTATCCCGCTTTCCGGCTGGCTGGCCCGCGTGATGTCTACCCGCTGGCTGTTTGCTGCCTCCGCCGCCGGATTTACGGTGATGAGCCTGCTGTGCGGCTGGGCATGGAACATTCAAAGTATGATCGCCTTCCGGGCGTTGCAGGGCTTCCTGGGCGGCTCGATGATCCCCATGGTGTTCACCACCGCTTTTGCCTTCTTCAGTGGGCCGCAGCGGGTGATTGCCGCTGCGACCGTGGGCGGGTTGGCTTCGCTGGCACCGACGCTTGGCCCGACCGTCGGCGGCTGGATCACCGACAATTACTCGTGGCACTGGCTGTTCTTTATTAACCTGGTGCCGGGGATGTTTATCACCATTGCGGTGCCCATATTGGTCAACGTCGATGAGCCGGACTGGTCATTGCTGAAAGGCGCGGATTATCCCGGCATGCTGATGATGGCGTTGTCGCTGGGCTGTCTGGAATACACGCTGGAAGAAGGGCCGCGCTGGGGCTGGATGGATGACAGCACTATCCTTATCACCGCGTGGATTTCTGGCCTGGCGGGCTTAGGGTTTATCTGGCGCACCTTGCGGCACCCGCGTCCGGTGGTCGATTTGCTGGCCCTGAAGGATCGTAATTTTGCGTTGGGCTGTTTTTTCTCGTTTATGGCCGGCGTCGGTATCTTTTCGACCATCTACCTTACGCCGCTTTTTTTGGGGAATTTACGCGGCTTTAGCGCGCTGGATATTGGCCTGGCGATCTTCTCCACCGGGATCTTCCAGATCCTGTCGATCCCGATCTACTCGTGGTTTGCTAACCGGGTGGATCTGCGCTGGCTGATGATGATCGGTCTGGCGGCGTTTGCCCTGTCGATGTTCTTTTTCACCCCGATTACCCATGACTGGGGAGCGGAACAGCTGCTGCTTCCGCAGGCTTTTCGCGGCGCGGCGCAACAGTTCGCCGTCGCCCCGGCGGTGACCCTGACGCTGGGCGGGCTGCCGCCTGAGCGGCTGAAGCTGGCGTCGGGACTGTTTAATCTGATGCGCAACCTGGGCGGCGCCATCGGGATTGCGATGTGTGGGACGGTATTGAATGACCGGACAAACCTGCATTTCAGCCGGCTGGGTGACCATCTGAATATGACCAATCAGGCGATGGACAGCCAGCTGGATACGCTGACGCAGATCTGGCAGCAGAGCGGTATGGACGTCGCTACCGCCCATACCGCCGCGTTAAAGCAGCTGGCTGCAATCACCTTCCGTGAAGCGCAAACTCAGGCTTTTGCCGATGCGTTTGTGCTGATTATGGTCGGATTCATCATCACCACGCTGATGGTGCTGCTGATGCGCAAACCCGCCGCCAGTGCACCACCGGTGACCGCTGAGGCGCATTAGGCCGGGTTACAGCCGCACCACCTGCCCACTGTTCATCGACGCCAGCGCGGCGTCCGCCAGGCGCAGCGCCTGCAAACCGTCTTCGCCGCCAGGGGAGATGGCTTTGCCACTCTTCAGATGCTCAATCAGGCTGGCGAACTCCAGACGATAGGCATCGGCATAGCGTTGCAGGAAGAAATACATCGGTTTCTGCGCCACCACGCCGCCAATGTCGGATTTTACCAGGCTGCTTTCCGGCAGGTTATTCACCGCCAGCATGCCCTCGCTGCCGTGCACTTCAATGCGCTGATCGTAACCGTAGGTGGCGCGGCGGCTGTTGGTGATCACCGCCATTTTGCCGCTGGCACAGGTCAGCGTGACGACGGCGGTATCAATATCGCCCAGCGCCTTAATGGCGGGATCGACCAGCGAACAGGCGCTGGCATAGACGCTGACCGGCTCTTCCTGCAGCAGCCAGCGCGCCATATCAAAATCGTGGATGGTCATGTCGCGGAACAGGCCGCCAGAGGTTTTCAGGTATTCCGCCGGTGGCGCACCGGGATCGCGCGAGATAATGGTGACGATTTCGGTATTACCAATCTCGCCGGCGGCCAGGCTCTGCTGAAGCTGCGCCATGTTCGGATCGAAGCGGCGGTTAAAGCCGACCATCAGGGTCACGCCACACTCTTTGACCGTGGCCAGGCAGCGCTCGACGCGCTCTAAACTCAGGTCGACCGGCTTTTCACAGAAGATGGCTTTGCCCGCTTTGGCCGAGGCTTCAATCAGATCGGCATGGGTAATAGTGGCACTGCAGATGGCGACCAGGTTGACGCTGCTGTCATCCAGCGCCTGTTCGGCGCTCACCACCGTCGCCCCGTATTTTTCTGCCAGTGCCTGTGCGGCAGGAGGATACACGTCGATCACATACTGTAAGCGACAATCTGGGTGAGCCGCGATATTGGCCGCGTGGATTTGACCGATACGACCGGCACCGAACAGGGCAACGTTATACATACAGTAATTCCTTAGCTGAGGGAGAAAAAGAGCTGGTGCATGAGTGATCGTTTTTGGCCGAAATAAAGTCAACGCAAAGGCCAAACGGCATCATCAAAAAATGCGTTAAATCACATATTTAAATGAGGTGAAGTCCATCATTTTTCACCAATCAAACTGAAATCATTGGCTTAGCCTCACTGGCTGAATGCGGGCTTTGCACTATGATGAAAAACACCTCACGCGCAAGGAAAGGGATGCAGGCATGCCTGACAAAAACAGCTGGAAAGGACCGACCATCGCCGAAATCGCCAGAGAAGCCGGGATCAGTATGGCCACCGTCGATCGGGTGCTGAACGGGCGCGCGGGCGTGCGTGACGTGACGCGAAAAAAGGTCAAACTGGCGATACAGCGACTGGGCGGCAACTGGGATGAGAGCGGCGTTGCCGGGCAGCAGCGGCGCATCGCCTTTATCTGCGAGTCCGGCACCAGTTTTATCAGCCTGGTGGAGCAGGAAGCCCGGCGCTATATCGCGGCTCATCCGGAAATCGCCTTCAGTTTTGACAGCGTGGCGAATGTGCAGGTGAACACCGAGCGCTTCAGCCAGCTGATTGCCCGCCGTGCGGCAGAATCGGAAGCGGTGTTACTGGTCTGCCGCGACGACGTTAAAATCAACCGCGCGGTGCGCGAGGCGATTGATAACGGCGTGCATGTGATCTGCCTGACCAGCGATCTGCCCAATTCGCGGCGCACCGCCTATGTCGGCCTGGATCAGATCAGCACCGGCTCCACCGCGGGCTGGCTGATGGGCCGGATGCTGCCGAAACAGCCCGGCAATATTTTGCTGATTTTCAGCTCGACCTACCGCACCCAGGAAGAGCGGGAAGTGGGGTTTCGCCGGGCGTTACGGGTCGAGTTTCCGCATCTGACGGTTGTGGAAAGGGTGAATACCAACGATGAATCGGAAAGCTCGTATCAAAGCGTGAAAAAGTTTCTGGCAGACAATCCGCCGATGGCCGGCATTTATAATATGGCCGGCGGTAATCGCGGCGTCGCTCGTGCCTTGACGGAAAAGGGGCTGGCAAACGAGGTGGTGTTTATCGGCCATGAGCTGAGTGACTATACCCGCAGCCTGCTGGAAACCGGGGAAATGGACATCGTGCTGGGCCATGACATTCAACGGGAAATTGAGCTGGGTATCGAGGTTATCGACCGTTTGCGCACCGGGGAGAGTATTCACAGCATAAACACCCCTTTGCTGATTTATACCAAGTACGCGCATTTCTAAGCCGCGGCGGCGCGAAATACAGCAGGACATGCGCGTCACGCCGTTGCTATGCTGCGATAAGCCCTCAAAACTCAGGAAGTCCGCACGATGAAGATGAGTGATATTCCGTTCGGTACCACGGCCTGGTCTGCGCTGGCCGCCACTGAACATCCCGGCGAAACCGGCAAAGCGCTGTGGCGTACCCAGCATTTCGGCGAGGTTCGCGTCAGAATGGTCGAATATACCGCCGGATACCTCGCCGATCACTGGTGTTCCAAAGGGCATATACTGCTGTGTCTGTCCGGCGAGCTGCATACCGAGCTCGACGATGGTCGGGTCTTCACCCTGACGGCGGGGATGAGTTATCAGGTCGCCGATGATGCCGAGGCGCATCGCTCCTGGACCCACACCGGCGCGCAGCTGTTTATCGTCGATTAGGCGCTAAATAAGGGGCCAGACCCACGACTGGCCCCTGAACCTCAGTCGTTAAAAAAGATCTGCTTCAGCGCCACTTCCACACCGCGCACTTCCGCTAACCCTTTCAACCGACCGATGGCCGAATAGCCCGGATTGGTCTTCTTGTGCAAGTCATCCAGCATCTGGTGACCGTGATCGGGACGCATCGGGATCCCGCGCGTGTTGCCCTGCTGACGGCGACGCTGCTCTTCCGCCAGAATCACCTTCACCACGCCAACCATATCCACATCGCCGCCAAGATGAGCCGCCTCGTGGAAGCTTTTCGGGTTGTCTTCGCGCAACGTCGAACGTAAATGGGCGAAGTGAATGCGGTCGGAGAAGGTTTCCGCCATCTTCACTAAATCGTTATCTTCCCGCACGCCGTAGGAGCCAGTGCAGAAGGTGAAACCGTTATGCACGCTGTCCACGGTCTCTTTCAGCCATTGCATATCCTCCAGCGTGGAGACAATGCGCGGCAGGCCGAGGATTGGGCGCGGCGGATCGTCCGGATGTACCGCCAGCACAATGCCGGACGCTTCCGCTACCGGCACGATGGCCTGCAGAAACGCCGCCATATGTTTCCGCAGACCGGCTTTATCGATGCCGTCGTACTGCGAAAGCTGCGCCTGGAACTGCTCCAGCGTGTAGCCTTCTTCCGCGCCAGGCAGGCCGGCAATAATGTTGCGGGTCAGCGTCTCGATGGCGTCCGGCGTCATGGCAGTGAAGTAGTCAGCGGCGGCTTGCTGCTCCTGCGCGTCGTAATCCTGGCTGGCGTTCGGCCGCTGTAAAATATGCAGTTCGAAAGCGGCAAAGGCGATATGGTCGAAGCGCAGCGCTTTGGCGCCGTCCGGCAGGGTCCAGGCCAGATCGGTACGGGTCCAGTCGAGGACCGGCATAAAGTTGTAGCAGACGGTATCAATGCCGCAGCGACCAAGATTGCGGATCGACTGCTGATAGTTGGCGATGTAATGCTGATAATCACCGCGCTGGGTTTTGATCGATTCATGGATCGGAATACTTTCCACCACCGACCACACCAGCCCTTTTTCAGCCAGCAGTGCCTGGCGAGCCTGAATCTCTTCTACCGGCCAGACCTCGCCATTCGGAATGTGATGCAGGGCGGTAACGATGCCGGTCGCTCCCGCCTGGCGGGCATCGTCCAGCGAAACGGGATCGTTTGGGCCATACCAGCGCCATGTGTGTTCCATGCAGAGCTCCTTAAATAGGCAGGAAAAAACCGGTTCCGGCCCAGTGGTCAGGCCGCTGAACCAAGGATAAAACGCAACGGCGGTGGAGTGCCGTGATCCGGATCGCAGCGCGCTGAGCGGCATATCCAGCACGTTTACGATCGGCTTTTTAGCGGACAGTAATCAGGTAGGTGGCGGATTCAGCCGCCACCGTTGAGGCCGGAACGCCGCTTATTCGCTCGCCGACTTTCTTCGGGTCAGCGCCTTTTTCTCTTTCGGTCTGCCATTCCCCAGCAGGATCGCCAGCTTGTTGCCGCCCGGCGTGGTTTCCATCAGGATTTTACACACGCTGGTCAGCGGCACGGACAGCAGCATACCCACCGGCCCCAGCAGCCAGCCCCAGAATATCAACGACAGAAACACCACCAGGCTGGAGAGTCCCAGCCCTTTGCCCATCACGCGCGGCTCCAGCATATTGCCAAATATCATATGAATGGCGGTAAACAGCACCGCGACCATCGCGGCATCAAATACCGTATTCAGCAGCAGTGCCTGGATCAGCGGCGGAATACCGGCAATGATTGGGCCGATATTGGGAATAAAGTTCAGCACAAAGGCAACGACGCCCCACAGCAGCGAAAACTTTACCCCCAGTAGAAACAGCGACAGCCAGACGGCGGCCCCGGTAATCAGACTGATCAGCGTTTTCAACGCCAGATAATGGGTGACCCCTTTCAGCGCCTTATGCAAACCGGCAATGCGGATTTTTGGGTTCACCAGCGCGAAACGCAGCTTGTACGGCAGGTGGTGCACCTCAAACAGCATAAATACCACGGTCATCAGCAGCAGCACCACATTGGTCATCGCCCCGGAGAACTGGCTCAGTACCGTGGTGGCGACGTTCATCAACGAATTCGGATCCAGCCGCTCGGCCATACGGTCGGTGGAGAGGTTGATATGGAAGGTGGCGGCAAAATGCTGCACGATGCCCAGCTTATGCTCCATCTGCGCGCGGATTTGCGGGTAGATGTCGCTAAATTCATTGACCGATCCGGCCACCATCGCCACCAGCAGGCCAATCACAATCAGCACGCCCAGCATCACCAGGCTGATGGCCAGGCCCCGCCTGACGCCTTTGCGCATCAAATAGGTGACCAGCGGGTTCAACACAATGGCCAGAAACAGCGCCATTAAAAACGGCACCAGAATCTCTGATGCCGCTTTGATACCCGCCAAAATCACAATCAGCGTGGCCATTTTCAACAGCATATTCTGCCCGATCTTTTCCTGCTGCAGTTCGCTCATTCCCTCTCCAGTTCATACTCAGATGCGTAAGTTTAACGCCTCTGAACAGTGCCAGGACGCTTTTAGGAAAGATCGGAGGCTTTTCCCTGTTTTTGCAGCAGCGCCAGCGCCGCCAGCATCAGCAGCAAACTTACCGTCATCGCAATACTGGCCATCGCCATTCCCTGACCGACCGAGCCCTGTTCAAACTGCCGCCAGATAAACACCGCCACCGTTTGTGTACCGGCGGGAGCCAGCAGCAGCGAGGTCACCAGCTCGCGGGAGGCGATGGCAAACACCATCAGCATCGCCGCCAGCAGGCTGGGAAACACCAGCGGCAGAATAATATGGCGCAGCGCCTGTAACGAGCTGGCTCCGTGCACGCGGGCGGCGGGTTCCAGATTGCCGCCGATCTGTTTCAGCGCGCTGCCGACATAGCGCACCGGCCATGGCAGCAGAATGCAGCAGTACGACAGCAGTAAGATCGCCCAGCTGTTGTAAGGCGAAACCGGCCAGAACGATCGATTCCACAGCAGGATTAACCCCACGCCAACCACCACGCCTGGGATCGCCGCCGGCAGCAACGACAGGGCATCGATTATTTTCGCGCCACGCATTTTGCCTTCGACCACCAGCCAGGCGGCCAGAAAACCCAGCACGCCGGTAATCGCGGCGGCACCCATCGCCAGCCCGACGCTGGTGGAGAGGGCGGACAACGCTTCGCTTTGCTGCGCGAACAGCGCGACAAAATGGCGATCGGTGAGGTTAGCCAGGTGCAGCCCGCCGGACAGCGTCGACATCAGCGCGGTGACGTAAAGCGAGCAGAGCGGCATCGCCACCACCACCACTGAAACCAGGGTAAACAGCGCCATCACCGGGATTTTCCAGACACCCAGCAGAACCGGGCTGCTCTGCGCCGGTTTGCCGGTAATGCTGGTGACTTCTTTATTGCCGGTCAGCGGCTTTTGCAGCGCAAAGGCCGCAAGGGCAATCAGCACCAGCATCACCGAAAGCAACGAGGCGCCGGGCAGGTCGATTGGCCAGTCCGCCAGCCGCTGTTCAATGCCGACGGTCAGCATCAC
>LIDZ01000019.1_pt1 | contig 28371 bp, 14 predicted proteins | sample 644651 | NCBI WGS metagenome assembly LIDZ01 (sample SAMN03856242, study PRJNA289617) | food metagenome | isolation source: wine grapes on drying loft during traditional withering process | host: Vitis vinifera cv. Corvina | place: Italy: Gargagnago di S. Ambrogio di Valpolicella | collected 2014-01 | reverse complement strand
GAGCATCAGGAAATGCAGATACATTATTCAAACAATTTGGATTTACTATAGAAAATGTTGTAAATAAAGCAATTAATGTTGTAAATAAATAATTTTAATCTAAAGAGGTCTGAATCGAAATTTAAATTTCGATTCAGACCTCTTTTTATATCAAAATCTCTTATAAAAAATGTTTATCTACAGTTATTATGCAGTTATAAGATGGATGATATTTTTTTATACTTTCAGATATTTTGTTAATCAACTGAGTATCCGTTATAGGAAATTCTTTTGATGGGTCTACAACTACATCAAAAATTAAGTTTTTAATATCACCTTCACCAACAAATCTAAAATCATGTATAGATTCTATATAATCGTGTGATTTAATTAAGGATAGAACTTCTTCATAAGTTTCTTTTACTTCACCTTCAATAATACAAATAGGATCAATGTGTATTACTAAATAAATTTTAAGAGCTTTAGAGATTTCTCTTTCAGCTTTATCTACTATTTCATGAATAGTAACAACGCTTATATCACTTGGAATTTCAGCATGGATGGAAGCCATACATTTGCCTGGACCATAATTATGAATTATTAAGTCATGAGTCCCAAATATGCTATCATAAGATAAAACCATTTCTTTTATAGAATTGACAAGCTCAGGGTCTGGAGCTTCACCTAAAAGAGGACTTATAGTATCCTTAACTAAACTGAAACCAGAGTAAACTACAAATAATGCGACAACCATTCCGATGTATCCATCGATAGGAAACGAGGTGAAATTTGCAGCTAAAAATGAAATAGCGACACAAGTTGAAGTAAATACATCACCTAAAGCATCTATAGAAGATGCCTTTAAAGCAGCAGAATTAATTTTATCGCCGATAAATTTATTGAATTTTGAAAGCCAAACTTTAAGGAATATAGATACGAAAAGTAAGACAAACGGAATTAATTCAAAAGTAACTGGGCTTGGGTCAATTATTCTTTCAAAAGAAGATTTGATAAATTGGACACCAACCAGCATTACCATAAAAGCAACGATTAATGCAGATAGGTATTCAATTCTACCATGACCAAAGGGATGTTCTCTATCTGCTGGTTTGTTTGAAAGTTTGAATCCTAAGATAGTTATTAAAGAAGATGCAGCATCAGAAAGATTATTAAAGGCATCTGCCATAATAGCTATACTTGAAACAAGGAGGCCAACGGAAAGTTTTATAATAAATAAGAGTACATTTATTAGAATTCCAATAATTCCACCAAATACACCATAAGAATTTCTAACTTTATCATCTTTAATATTAGAATTATCTTTTATAAATTTATTTACTATGGGTTGAAAAAACATCAAATAACACTCCAATCATTTATAAAATAAAGTTTTTCAGCTGAAGTTTTACACTTCAGCTGAATTTAGTTTAACTTATCTAGGTTGGTCTAATTCTAATAGATCATAGTCTCAAGAAATAGATATATTAGATAAGTAGCTCCATATTAATATATATTCATTATACTAATTATATTCATTATTCTTATTTAAGCAAGTTCATTTTAAGAGAGCGGTTAAAATAAATTTTACGTAAATTAAAAGGTAATATAAGTTTATAGTATAACTTTACTGTGATATAATTTATATAGAAAATATTCAAGGGGGCAAAATTTATGAAGGATATTATATTTACTGGTTCAGCAGTGGCTATTGTTACACCTTTTACAGAAGATAAAATTAATTATTTAGAATTAAAAAAATTAATTGATTTTAATATAGAGAATAGCACTGATGCAATTGTTATTGCAGGAACTACAGGTGAATCTTCTACTATGAGTGATGAAGAGCACAGAGAAGTTATTAAATTTACAGCAGAGTATGTTAATAAGAGGGTTCCAGTTATTGCAGGTACAGGTTCTAATGATACTATTTATGCATTAGAACTTTCAAAGTATGCTGAAAGTGTTGGTATTGATGCACTTTTATTAGTTACACCATATTATAATAAAACTACTCAAAGTGGTTTAATTAAACATTATAATTATATTGCAGATAGAGTTAATATTCCTATTATTTTATATAATGTACCATCAAGAACAGGCGTTAATATTTCACCTGAAACCTATGTTGAATTAGCTAAACATCCACGTATAGTTGCAACTAAAGAAGCTAGTGGAGATCTTTCAGCTATTGCAAAGATAAAAGCTCTTTGCAAGGATGAGCTTAATATTTATTCTGGAAATGATGATCAAATAGTTCCTATTTTATCTCTTGGGGGAAAAGGGGTTATTTCTGTATTTTCAAATATTATGCCAAGAGAAGCTCATGACATCTGTAGCTTGTATTTTGAAGGCAAAGTAAAAGAAAGTTGTGACCTTCAAATAAAATATTTAAATCTTATTAATTCATTATTTATAGAAGTAAATCCTATTCCAGTAAAAACGGCACTTGGACTTATGGGATACAACGTCGGACACCTTAGAATGCCATTATTCGAAATGGAAGGCAAAAACTTAGAAGCATTACGTACAGAACTTTCTAAAAACAATCTTATATAATTGCAATACCTTATAGGTATTGCAATAGAATATTATGCAATATTCTACAAAAGAATACCTTTCATTTCTTTGAATATGGCTAATATAGAAAAGAGGTAAAATATATGAGTGATACTAGAGAATTATTAAATTTTATAAATAATAGCAAGACTGCATTTCAAAGTGCTTATGAGATTAAATCTATCTTGGATAAGCAAGGATATGGTCAAATTAAGGAAGAAGATAAATGGAATTTGAAAAAGGGTGGAAAGTATTATATTATAAAAAATGATTCTGCCATAATTGCATTTGAAATTGGAACTGGAGAAATTGAAAAAGATGGCTTTAGATTGATTGGAGCTCATACTGATTCACCAGGATTTAGAATAAAACCGAACCCTGAGATGAAAGTTGAGGGGCATTATTTAAAATTAAATACTGAGGTTTATGGTGGACCAATACTTAGTACTTGGTTTGATAGACCTTTATCAATAGCTGGAAGAGTTACATTGAAAGGCGAGAATGTATTTGTGCCTGAGATTAGATTATTTGATGTTAACAAGCCAATTTTGATAATCCCAAATTTAGCTATACATATGAATAGAAATATAAATGAAGGCTATTCATACGACAAGCAAAAGGATACATTACCATTATTTATGATTAAAGATAATGATTATAGTGAAAATGTAAAGCTACAAGGTCAAGAAAATATAAAAATTGAAGATAAAAATATAGATAAAAAAGACAATAACGTTCAAACTGAAAAATTAGAGAAAGAAAATCTAAATATAGTTGTTAATAAGTTAGAGAAAGATGGTTATCTACTTAAATTAATAGCAGAAACATTAAAAGTAGATACTAAAGATATATTAGATTTCGATTTGTTTTTATATGAATATGCACAGGGGATGCTAATTGGAGCCCATGATGAATTTATATCATGTGGAAGATTAGATGATCTTTGGATGGTATTTGCAGGAATTAAGGCTTTAATGAATAGCAATATAATTAAAGAAACTAAGGTGTTAGTAGCTTTGGATAATGAAGAAATCGGAAGCTTAACATCGCAAGGAGCGAATTCTTCTATTCTTGAAAATATTTTAGAAAGAATAACATTAGGTCTTAAAAAAGAAAGAGAAGATTTTAAAAGAGCATTAAGTAATTCAATAATGATTTCAGCAGACTTAGCTCATGCATTACACCCGAATTTTGTAGAAAAATGTGATCCAACAAATAGACCACTGCTCGGCAAGGGACCTGTTCTCAAAATTGCGGCAGGTGGTAGTTATTCAACAGATAGTTATGCAAGCGCTATATTTAAAGGTATATGTGAAAAAGCCAAAGTTCCATTCCAAGTATTTGTAAATAGATCAGATTTAAGAGGGGGAACTACGATAGGTCCAATTACAGCATCAAAATTAAATATACCGGTAATAGATATGGGTGCACCAGTACTTAGTATGCATTCTGTAAGAGAATTAGCATCTGTAAAGGATAATGAATATACAATTAAAGCATTTACAGAATTTTTTAATTAGTCATATATATTAAAATGAGAATAGAGTCAAAAAACTATAATTAAGAAACTTTGATAGCTGATTTTTAAGGTCTATTCCACTAATATATATCTAATAGCAAGCATAAATTCGATTTAAAAGTTATGTGTTATAAAATAACTATCCAATATTTTTGTATATTGTGATAGTTATTTTTTTATACATTAGTTAATAAGAATACTTTTTATAATTTTGGTAAAAATAACTCCATATGAATAATTGTTATTATATTAAGAAGGGAGTTTTTTTACTTGAAAAATAATAATTCTTATGGAGTGAGGAAAAATGTCTTAAAAGAGCTTGCAGATGGATTTTCTTGTATCCATGAAAACTTCAAGTACTTTAACAAATTATCTAAAAGTGGGTACAAAGTACTTGGAGCATGCGAATGGCTTCTTGATAATATATATTTGATTGAAAAAGAGTATAAAGGAATAAAGATAGAGATGCCTATAGATTATTTTAAAGGATTGCCTTCTATAGGAGAAATTAACTACAGTAATATTACAGAAAAAAAAAGTAATCTAGAAAATAAAATAGAAATTAATAGTGACGCAGAAGATAAAAAACTAGTTCCACGTATTTTTGTAGTGGCTAAGAATTATATAAATCATGAAGATGAAATTAGTTGCGATAAATTGTCTAAGTATATAAATCAACTTCAAAATCAGAATTCTGAAAAAGAAAATTTAAATACAAATTTAGATAAGAAAAAAACAGTTTTTACTATGGGCGAATTGTGGGCTTTTCCACTCATGCTTAAAATAGCCATTATTATAAACTTGTCTAAATATACAATGGAGCTTGCTAATATTCAAAAAGAAATTCTAGATGGTAAGAATAGAGCAGAGAGAGTTATAGATGCTATTAATAACGACAAGTTAAATGAAGAAATTGAAAACGTTAATAATGAAAATAAAGAGATAAGTCCTTTATTTTTAAGAGAATTTTATAAAATTTTAAGAGATAATTCTGTAGAAGATGAAGAGATTAACAATTTTGTGAAATCTAAATGGAAAATAAATTCAGATTTTAACAATAGCGCCATAAAAGCAGCATTAAGAGAAGAATTTTTAGAAAGAAATATAGGTGAGTATATAAAGTCTATCAGAAAAATTGAAGGAATAAGTTGGAGGAGCTTTTTTGAAAGTACATCTGCAGTTGAACAAATTTTAAAAGATGATCCAGAAAATATCTATGACAGCATGGATTTCGAATCTAAAGATTATTATAGACATAAGCTTGAGAAAATAGCTAGAGAGAGTGAAATAGAACAAGTTGATTTGGCAAATTATGTTTTAGATATGGCTAAAAAGAGTAAAGATGATAAAGAAGAAAGTTATAGAAGCCATGTGGGTTATTATTTAATTGATGATGGGATAAGAGATATAAAAGGATATAAAGATAATATAAAAGACAAAATTTCAGAAGAGATATATCTAACTTTCAATATTCTAGGAACACTTGCATTTAGCACATTTATTTTATTTATAAGTAGTTTACTAGGAGCAAGATATACTAGAATCCAGTATGTGATCTCATTTTTAATAATTTTAATTCCTATAGACGAAATTATAATAGGTATTATCAATTGGACCGTAAGCAAAATTTCAGAAATCAAGTTAGTTCCGAAATTAAATTTCAACATGGGAATTCCTGACGAAAATAAAACTGTAATCGTAATTCCTGCTATCGTTAATTCTAAAGAAAAAGTTCGAGAACTTATGGGGAGATTAGAAGTAACCTATTGCGGAAATAAAGATAAAAATTTATATTTTGCTTTACTTAGTGATTTTTGTGATTGTAAGGATGATATTGAGAAAAAAGATGCTGAAATAATTAAGTGCGGAATTGAATCTGCTAGAAGATTAAATGAAAAATATTGCAGTAATGGTGAGGAGAGCGAAGATAAATTTTTCTTCTTGAGCAGAAAAAGAATTTATAATAAGAAACATGATGTTTATATGGCTAGGGAAAGAAAACGTGGAAAGCTTATGGAGTTTATGGCTCTTATTAGAGGAAGTGATGATCACACTTATAATATTTTCAGTTCAGAAATTGATATGCTTAAAAATGTAAAATATCTTATTACTTTAGATGAAGATACTTTCATGCCAAGAGGGAGTGCATTTAAACTTGTAGGAGCTATGAGTCATGTGCTTAATACTCCATATATTAAAGAGAATAGAGTTGTTAGAGGCTATGGAGTAATGCAGCCTAAGGTAAGTATAAGTTTAGAGTCTAAAAATCAAACTTACTTCTCAAGAATTTTTGGAGGAGAAGAAGGGGTAGATGGATATTCAGTAGCTTATTCTGATACTTATCAAGATTTGTTTGGTGAAGGATCTTTTACTGGTAAAGGGATAATTAACGTTGATAAGTTTTATCAATTATTACATAACTCAATAAAAGATGATAAGATACTTAGCCATGATCTTCTAGAAGGAGGAATTGCAAGATGTGCTTTAGTAAGTGATGTAGAATTTATTGATGGATATCCAGGTTTTTATGAATCTAGTTGTAGAAGATTACATAGATGGGTTAGAGGCGATTGGCAATTAATAGGATGGCTGTTTTCTAAAAAGATAAGTTCATTATATAAATGGAAGATATTTGATAACTTAAGACGGAGTTTATTAGCACCTAACTTACTTCTTACTATCATTTTGTCGCTAACTGTTTTGAATGGAAGAAATCAAATTTCATTACTTTGCTTTCTGGGATTGATAATTCCGTTGGTGTTTACAGTAACTGATTTTGTGGTAACACCTAAAAATAAATTAATGGGAACTTTTAAAAGTTTTGAGCAAATATTATTAATAATAAGCTTTATTCCTTATCAAGCCTTTCTTATGATAGATGCTATAATCATAACGTTATTTAGGGTTTGTATTTCTAAGAAAAATCTTTTGGAATGGCAACCTTCCGAGTCTGTAGAAAAGAGTCATAGCAATACTTTTATTGGATACTTAAAAAGAATGTGGATCTCGCCAATAATGGGATTATTAATAATTTACTTATCTTTTTATAATTCTTTTGGCGTAATAACGTATAATTTAGTAGTAGCTGCATTTTGGATAGCTAGTCCATATACGGCTTATTCTATAAGTGGTAAACTTCCTGATAATAAGAATGTTTTAAAGAATGAAGAAAAGACTTATTTAAGAAAAATATCTAGAAGAATATACGCTTATTATGAAGATTTTGTTAATGAAGAAAATAATTATTTAGCTCCAGATAATTATCAAGAAAAACCATTTAAAGGAATTGCACATAGAACTTCCCCAACTAATATAGGAATGGGACTTACTTCAAATATTGTAGCTTATGATTTAGGATATATAACTATGATTGAATTTATAAATAAGACAGAGCTCATACTAAATAGTATGAAAGATTTACAAAAGGTAAATGGTCATTATTTAAATTGGTATGACACAAAAACAAAAAAAACTTTATGGCCACGATATGTATCAACAGTTGATAGTGGAAATCTTTTGGGCAATTTATGGGTGCTAAAACAAGCCATGGATGAACTTAAAAATAGTAAAGTCATAAGAATAAAAGAGGTTGCATCTTTAAATGACATTTATAAAATAATTGAAGATGAGGAATTATCTATTAAACTCAAATTTACTTCAAAGATTAAAATTGGAGAATATTTAAAAGTATTAAATGAAATTTTAGCTAAAATAGAGAAATTTGAAAATGAAGAATTTAAAGATGGCAAAAGCATAAATAAAATAGAAGAATTAGATAAATTTGAAGATAATAGTTTTAGCGAAGAAGCAAATTATTGGATCTATAAACTTAAGAAGGAAGTTAAGAAAAAAATTAAGTACTATGACTGCATTTTTGGAGGTATAGAGAAATTATATAGCAAAGAATTTTTTGAAGGAGTACCAAGTCTCATTGAACTAATGCACAGATGTGACGAGTACAAAAGAATAAATGGAGATAGCTTCGATTGTACATTAGGACAAAAAATTTCTAATTTAAAAAATTATGTGGATAAAATAGATAAAATAATTAAAGATATTAATGAAATATCAAAAGAAATGAACTTTAATTTTCTTTACAACAAAACTAGAGAATTATTTTATATTGGATATAATGTAGAAGAGGATTCTCTTGGAAATTCTTATTATGATTTATTGGCATCTGAATCTAGAATAGCATCATTTGTTGCTATAGCTAAGAATGATGTACCATATTCCCATTGGTTTAAATTAGGTAGATCTATGACTGATGCATTTCATACCCACTCTCTTGTATCATGGAGTGGGACTATGTTTGAATATTTTATGCCATCGTTAATAATGAAAAATTATCCTAAAACTTTGCTTAGTCAAACGTATAGATCGGTAATAAAAGCTCAAATAAATTTTGCAAAGCAAAAAAAAATCCCTTGGGGAATATCAGAATCTGCATTCTATGAATTTGATGTTACTGAAAATTATCAATATAAAGCTTTTGGTGTACCTGGCCTTGGTTTAAAAAGAGGTCTTGAAGATGAAATTGTAATATCTCCATATTCAACTTTAATGGCACTTACTTTTGCAAGGCGTGCTGGAATTAAAAATCTTAAAAGACTTGAAAGAATAGGTGCTTTAGGTAGATATGGATTTATTGAATCCATAGATTATACTAAAGCTAGAGAAGATAAATACATAGTTACTTTTACTAAAAAAGAAAAACAAAATGAAATTTTGAATGATATGTTAGAAAATCAATATAATACAACAGATTTGGATAATCATAATAATAAACATATTTTTCCATCAATTGGAAAAAGTTATACACTGAATGTGGATAACTATGAAGATTATGTGGATAACTATCAAAAAAAAGTGGATAATACGTGTACTAAAAATAAAGAATACAGCATAGGGGCTGTGCACAATGTGGATAACTTTGCAGATGATAATGATATATGTGTAAAAAATATTAATACGACAAAGACTGGAATACTAAATAACCCACAAAGAATTAACAAAGTTAGCACTTATATGGTACATCATTTAGGAATGTCCCTTATGTCGCTAGATAATGTTCTAAATGAGGACATTTTGATTAATAGATTTCACAGTTTACCAGAAATAAAAGCAACAGAACTTTTATTAAAGGAAAAGATTCCACAAAATATAATATTTGAAAGAAATGAAGATTTTTCTATAAAAAATAGATATTTTGAAGGAGAAATATTAATTCCAAGAATATTCAAAAAAGTAGACCAAGATGATCCTCAACTATTATTATTATCAAATGGGGAATACTCATCTATGGTAACTGTAAGTGGAAGTGGATATTCTAAGAAAAATGATACTATGCTGTATAGATGGCGGGGTAATTCTACGAGCGATGATAGTGGAATGTTCTTTTATATAAAGAATTTAAATTCTAATGACTATTGGAGTTCAACCTTTGAGCCTTGTAAAAATATTGGGGATAAATATGTAGCCGAATTTAATTTGGATAAAGCTAGATTTATCAGAAAAGATGGTAATATTGAAACTAGAACAGAAATTGTACTCTCCTGTGAAGATAACTTTGAAATCAGAAAATTAGTTTTAGATAATTTGGGAGATAAAGGTCGAAGTGTTGAAATAACAAGCTATATGGAGATAATTTTAGATACTTTTGGTGCTGATGTTGTTCATCCTGCTTTTTCTAATTTATTTGTTCAAACAGAATATGATGCAAAAGAAAATATTCTAATAGCTAGTAGAAGAGGTAGAGTTAAAGATGCAAAAATTCCATACATATTTCATAAAATAATAGCCAATGGTGAATTGGAAGGTAGTATTACTTATGAAACTTCTAGAATAAATTTTATAGGTAGGAATAGAGAGCTGAAAGCACCACTAGCTATGGATAACGATAAAGTCTTAAGTAATACAGTAGGAACTGTTTTGGATCCGATAATGAGTCTGAGGACTAAAATTAGATTGCAGCCACATTCAAAAAGAGAGATTTTTTATATAACAGGAATATGTGATTCAAAGGAAGAGATTTTAGAATTATGTAGAGAAAACAATGATTATAATAGGCTTGATAAAGTATTCAAAAATTATAGCATAAGTATACAGCTTGAACTTAAAAATTTGGGTATAAGAAGCGCTCAAGCTAATTTATTTCAAAGTGTTGCAAGTGAAATCTTCTTTTTAAGCAATAGAAGAATGAATAGAGAAGAGTATATTAAAAGTATATCAAAACATGCAAAAGATTTATGGGCATATGGAATTTCCGGAGATTTACCTATTATAATGTTGGTTATTGAAAAAGAAGAAGATATAAATTTAGTATTTACTATGATGAATTTCCATTACTATTTAAAGCTAAAAAAAGTTAAATTAGATTTAATTATATATAATAATGAAGAGACTTCTTATGATGAACCTATTCAAAAAAGAATAATGGAAGCTATAGAATTATCTAATGAAGCTGAGTATTTAAATAAATCAGGTGGAATATTTATTTATAATAAATCAACAATGGAAGTTGAAGTTAAAAATTTATTAATAGGGATTTCGAGGTTATACGTAGATTTTAAAAATAATCTAAACTCATATAAAAATTTAGATAAAAATTCAAACTGTTCTATAGATTTAGAGAAAAATAGCGATATATATGGAGATTTAAGAAGAGATTTAAATTCCTCTGTAAATCTAAAAAAAGACTTACGCTCACATATAGTTTTAGAAGATAATAATGAAATAAAATATGCAGAATATGATAATGATGTGGATGTGATAAATAGTAAAGATTTGCTCAAAGGAGAGCAAGAAGCTAAAGAGCAATTTAAAGTTAATGAGATAAGTGGAAATTCAAATACAGATGGTGATGAAGACTTTAACATAGAAGATTTAGATTTCTTTAATGGATTTGGTGGTTTTAGTAAAAAAGATAATAGCTATATAATTAAGTTATCTAATTATAAGAATACTCCAGCTCCTTGGATTAATGTTATTTCTAATGAAGATTTTGGATTTCATGTATCTGAATCAGGCTCTTCATATACTTGGTGTGGAAATTCTAGAGAAAATAAGATAACACCTTGGAGTAATGATTATATTAGAGATCCTTTAGGAGAGGCCCTTTATATTAAAGATAATATTTCACGTGAGTATTTTTCAATATCATCAAAGCCAGTTAGAGATAGTGGTGATTATTTAATAAAACATAGCTTCGGATATTCTGAATTTAGACATACTGCTTATGATTTAAAGGGAAAGTTGGAACTCTTCGCACCTATTGGTGAAAAAGTAAAAATTCAAAGAGTTACTTTAGAAAATTTAAGTGATAGAGACAGAGATATTTCATTGTTTTATTATGCAAAACTTGTCTTGGGTGTTTATGAATATGATAGTTCAAAATATATTTCTACATATATAAGTGGAGATTTATGTGAAGGAGAAAGTAGTGCTCCTAAACACGAAAGAAAGTTTGGAGATGATAAAGAATCCAATGATAAAAATACTTTATACAATAATGGATTCATAGGCGCAAGTAATCCGTATAGTGAATATTTTGGTAAATTAAATGCATACTTAACTATTTTAGGTGGAGAAGAGTTAAGTTTTACTGGAGATAATAAGGAATTTATAGGCATTGGTGGTGAAGTCTCAAAGCCAGAAGGCCTAAATCACGATAATTTAAAAAATAGATGTGGTGGCATTTATGATCCTTGCTTGGCTGCCGTAACAAATATTAAACTAAAAAAGGGTGAAAAGAAAGAAGTATATATTTTATTTGGGCAAGAAGAAAAGGATAATATAGAAAAAGTTATAGATAAATATAAGAATTATGAGAATATAGAAACTGAATTAGATAAAATAAAACAATATTGGAGTCATTTCCTAGGAAATATACAAGTTAAGACACCAGATAAATCTTTAGATTACCTTTTGAATGGATGGCTGTTGTATCAAACTTTGAGTTGTAGATACTTAAGTAGAAGTGCATTTTATCAAAGTGGTGGAGCGTATGGATTTAGGGATCAGCTTCAAGACAGTATGGCACTTGGTGTTGTAGATACTGAAATACCAAAAGCACAAATATTAAGAAGTGCATGTAGACAATATGTAGAAGGTGATGTACAACATTGGTGGCATCCTGTTGTAAATTCTGGTATAAGAACTAGATTTAGTGATGATTTATTATGGTTACCTTTCGTGACAGCAGAATATATAAATTCTACAGGAGATTATGAGATTTTAAATAAAAAAGCCTCTTATCTTGAGGATGAGCCTTTAAGAGAAGGTGAAGATGAGAGATATACCATAGTAAATCAATCTTCAAAGGAAGGTACTATATATGAACATTGTTTGAAAGCTATAGAAAAATCCTTGAAATTTGGAGCTCACAATATTCCTTTAATGGGTAGTGGAGATTGGAATGATGGGATGAGTACTGTTGGAAATAAGGGAAAAGGAGAAAGCGTATGGCTTGGATGGTTTTTATATTCGATTTTAGACAGCTTCACTGAAATTGCAGAGATAAGAAGTGATGAAAAGACAAAGAATCATTATAAGGAAAGAAAAGAATTCATAAAGGAGAATTTAGAGAAAAATGCATGGGATGGTGGCTGGTATAGAAGAGCATATTTCGATGATGGAACACCACTAGGTTCAAGAGAAAATCCAGAATGCCAAATTGACTCACTAGCTCAAAGCTGGGCTATAATTTCAGGAGCTTTTGAAAAGCAAAATAAATTTGAACTAAAAATAGATGGAAAAGCAAGAGCAATTGAAGCTATGGAAGCAGTTGATAGGAATCTGGTTAAAAAAGATAAAGGAATGATATTACTACTTTCACCACCATTTAATAATTCAAAATTAGAGCCAGGGTATATAAAAGGATATGTGCCAGGAGTAAGAGAAAATGGAGGACAGTACACTCATGCAGCAGTTTGGGTAATCTTAGCTTTAACCAAACTTAACCTTGGAGATAAAGCAGCAAAATATTTTAATATGATAAATCCAATAAATCATAGTAAAACAGAATTAGAGTGTATGACATACAAGTTAGAACCTTACGTAATGGCAGCAGATGTGTATATAAAAGAACCTCATGCAGGAAGAGGCGGCTGGAGCTGGTATACTGGAGCTTCTGGATGGATGTATAGAGTTGGAATTGAAAATATTTTGGGACTTAAAAAAATTAAAGACAAAGGCTATATTGTAAATCCTTGTATACCAAAAGAGTGGAATGAATATGAGATAAAGATTATAAATGAAAAAGAAAATTATAATATAAAAGTCATTAGAAGTGTTAGTGATACAAAAGATATGCCTATGAATGGTATTATGGAAGTAATTATTGATGGAAAAATAATTGAAGATAATATAATACCAAGAAATGCTGGAGAGTTAAATATTGTAGTATATTTCAAATAAATTTATTTATTTAAATATTGTAGGAAAGGGAGTCTCCATATAACGGTTTGATAAATAGAAACTTTAAGGCTGTATAAAATGATAAAATTATTTTATACAGCCCTTTTTGCTTAGATAATTAAGATCCCAAAAATAAGAGTCAAAATTTTATATTTAATATTCGAATTTTATTTGTAGTCCACTTGTACTTAGTAAATAAATATGATCCATTAATTCTCTCTTAGTCCCTGATGTTTTCTATAAATTGTTATATGTTTTTGCTTTTTTATTTTTATATTGTAAAGAACAAAAATTTAAAAACAACTTTTTAAAATCCTGTTTATATTTTCATTTAAGTTAAAAATTTTGTTATAAATATTGATAATATATAATAATGTGTTATAATTTAGCAACAATAAAATAAAATTAGATAAAATTTGTAAAAAATTATACATTTTAATATATAAAAGAGCAGAATTTTTACTTAGAGTAATTTATATCGATTTGATTATATTGGAAAATTATAAAAGGGGTAGGGGCTATAATGAAATTTAATAAAATGAAATATAATACTAAGGGTAATAATGTTGAGAAAAATACAAATATAATTAAGAAAAAAAATAATAAGGAAAATAAAAAAATGAAAAATAGTTATTATAAAAGAACTATAAAAGGTGAATTACTATTTACTATGTTATCAATAGCAATTGCTTTAACGTTTGGAATTATACTATGTGTAAGCACTATTTTATCAAAATACTATGATAATGAAATAAATAGTAAAAATGAAATGATATCAAATCTTATCTCTAAAAATACTTCAGCATTTATGAGTAAGGCATACAAGCTTACAGAAGAATTAGCATTTAATTCAGATGTACGTTTGGGAGACACCGTTACCAAAGGAAAGGTACTTAAAGAGTCTGGGGAGAGAAATCCTTATTTTGAATTATTATATGTACAAGATGAGACAGGGATGCAAAAGGGAAGATCATCAGGGGAAGTCGCTGATAGGTCAGATAGATGGTGGTTTATTAAAGAGAAAAACTCCTTATCACCTTTTATATCAAAATCATATTATTCAATTTCATCTAAAAATGCAGTCACTTCAATATTTATTCCTTTAACTCAAGATAATAAATTTATTGGAGTAATGGGTGGAGACATTAAATTAGATAGCTTACAAGATTTGATAAAAGAAAATTCAAATGAAGAATCGGGAAGGTATTCTTTCATAATAGATGGAGAAGGAGTAGTTGCTGCTCATTCTGATGGGGAAGTTTTAAAACAGTTATATAATTATAAAAACCAAACTAAGACAATAGGGGCTGAAAACGGAAGTGGGGAAACAAAGGAAGAACCAATAGAAGTTTCAGATGGATTAAAGGAAATTGTATCTCAAGTACTTAGCGGGTATAATGGAAGTATTAAATTTAAAGATAAGGGAGAAACCTATTATGGCTCCTATGCACCTATTAAACTTGATGGTAACTCACCTAACTGGTCAGTTATAACAGTTCAAAAAGAATCCAGTGCAAAAGCTATTATAACTAAAGTAATACAAGTCACATTAATTGCAGGAATAATTATATTAATTATTGCAGCCATAGTAATTATATTTGTATCAAGGAAAATATCAAAGCCTATAGCAGAGATATCAGATTTATTGACTAGTGCAGCTACTGGAGATTTTACAGTAAAATCTTCAATTAATATTAAAAATGAAATTGGAATTTTAAGTTCAAGCTTTAATGAAATGATAAATAAAGTTTCTAATTTATTACATAATACAAAGAATTTGACCAACGATATAAGAGAGGGTTCCATTATATTAACAGATAAGTCTGATGAGACTACAAATGTAGCAAGAGAAATAAATACTACAATACAAGAAATAGCAGATGGAGCATCTAATCAAGCAAATGCCGCAGATGAAAGCGCTAAATTAGCAGATATTATGAGTCAAGAATTTAATCAACTGGCAGAAAAAACTGATTTAATGATTAAAGAAGCATTGAACTCAGCCAAGGCGATTGCCAATGGAATTTGTAAAGTAGATGAATTAAAAACAAAAGCAGAAATTACAGTTGCCATTGTAGGAAAAACTCAGGAGAATATAGAAAAATTAAATGATAAATCTAAAAATATAGAAAAAATATTAGAAACACTTGATGATATTTCAGCAGAAACTAAGCTACTTTCTCTAAATGCATCTATAGAAGCTGCAAGAGCAGGAGAACAAGGGAAAAGTTTTGCAGTGGTTGCCGAAGAAATTCAAAAATTATCATTGTTATCATCAGAGTCGACTAAGGATATAGCTAAAATTATTTTTGATATTCAAAATGATATTGCAAATAGCGTAAATGCCATGAAGGATGTAGAATTAGTCTCACAGGAACAATTTACTTCAGTACAGGATGTTAATGAGGCTTTTAATAAAATCACAGAAGCTACTGATATTATAACAAGTGCAATGGATTATATGGGTAATTTTGTTAAGGAGATTCACAAAAATAATAATGAGGTAGTTAACTCAATAAATAATATTGCAGCCATATCAGAGGAAACAGCAGCTTGCTCAGAAGAAGTTACAGCATCACTTCAAACGCAAACAGAAGCAATTGCGGATGTTTCAAAAGAAGCAGGAGAATTACAACAAAAAGCTGAATTTTTAGAGATAGAAGTTAATAAATTTAAAATTCAATAATACAAAATAGTTATTAAAAATAAAAAATTTTCTATGAGGATAAAGCTTATAGAAAATTTTTTATTGGTATTAAATTAAAATGAAAGGCTTTAATGTTGTTAGTACTATGGAGTATAATTATTTTGATTTAAATAAATACTATAAAATTTATAATTAATAATAGTTTTAACTATAAGGTACAATCTAAAGTAATAAATAAATGAATTGGATAAGGAGCTCATTAATGGACACATATTATAAGTTTAAAAACAAGATAATTGATTTTTTGTTCATCTTTTCAGGTTGCATGGTAGCATCATTAGGAGTAAATCTTTTTTTGTCACATGCTAAACTTTTAAGCGGAGGTGCTACTGGTATAGCATTAATTCTAGAGTATACACTTAGGATTCCAGCAGGTGTAGGAGTTTTAATTATTAATATACCACTAATTATATTGAGCTATAGAAAGCTTGATAGAGCATTTACTATTTATACAACAATAGGAATGTTGTGTCTCTCAATTTCACTTATGATAACAAAATCATTAGTAAATTTTATTAATTTAGATAAGGATTTACTTATTTTTTGTATATATGGTGGAGTTTTATGTGGCATAGGTTACGGATTAGTGTTTTTAAGAAGTGGCTCTACTGGGGGCACTGATATAATAATAATGTTAATTAGAAAAAAATATTCAAATTTTAATATAGGTAGCTTAGGATTTTCTCTTAATCTGGCAATAGTAATTATTGGTGCAATGATATTTGGTCTTCCACAAGCCTTATATACACTGATTTCATTATTTATTCAAAGCGTAGTTCTTGATAAGATGTTAAAAGGTTTTAATAGTAAAAAACTTCTTTTTATCTTAACAAGAAAAGAAAAAGAAATTATTGAATATGTAATTAAAGACCTCAATCGCGGAATCACATCGTTAGATGCAGAAGGCGAATTTACTCATTATAAAAAGAAAATGCTTTACTGCATTGTAAGCTCACATCAAATGATTGAATTGAAATCTGCTGTACATAATATAGATCCGGGTGCATTTATAACTATAGTTGATGTATCAGATGTTAGAGGAAATGGATTTTTCAATATTTAAGACATATGAAAAAAATAATGCGTCAAAGATGTGATATTTTTTTATTCAGATATACTGAAAAATTTGAAACAATTTTAATTTTAAGGTATAATGTGCCTTATGAATATTAAGGAGACGTGAACTATGCAAAATAATGTGAAAAAGGTATTTATAATACTTCCAATAATTTTCTTTTTATGTTTTTCTTTTATTGGAATTACAGTAAATGCAGCCACAAGAACTAATCAAAATGAGGAAAAGAGCACATCAAGTAGTACAAACATTGATGGCGCAAGTACTAATGAAAATGAAACAAATAGTACAAAAAATAAAAACACAGAAACTACAAATTCAGGATCAAGTATTCAAGCATCAGGTTCAACTAGCATTTCAGGACCAAATATTTCTGGACCAAGTCCAAGTGATCCTGATGCAAAAAACCAAGATTCATCAACAGCTAAAAATGAAGATGCGGCATTGATAGAAAACTTGCCAGCCTGGAGAAACATAGATGGAAAATTACATTATGTTACTGAAAAGGGAATAGTACAAAAAACAGGATGGTTTAAGGAGAAAGATGAAAATCATAATGCAAATAATGATAATCAGTATTACTTAGATAAAGATCATGCTGCAACCCTTGGATGGAAAGAAATTGAAGAATCATGGTATTATTTTAATGAAGCAGGAATTAAACAAACTGGCTGGATACTAATTAACTATAATTGGTATCATCTAAATAAAGATGGAATAATGGAAAAGGGCTGGATTGAAGATAGTGGAAACAAATATTACTTAAATGATGAAGGAATAAAGAGTATAGGTAAAAAATACATAGAAGATAATTGGTATTTCTTTGGAACTGATGGAGCCTTACAAACTGGATTATATGATAATTCAGGAAAACTTTATTATTCGACTAAAGATGGAATAATGGGCGCAAATGAGTGGATAAAGACTAGTAATTCAAATAAATATTATATTAAAGCAGATAGCAGTGTTGCAACTGGAGATGCAATAATAGATAATATAATGGAAAAATTTAATACTGATGGTAAATATATAGGTGCAGGACAAATGGAAGATCATCTATTTGTAAAATATTTAAATGTTGGTGATGCAGATTGTGCATTTATTAAACTTCCAAATGGGGAAACTGCATTGATAGATACTGGAACTGTGGAGACTTCAGAAAAACTAGTTAGTTTCTTAAACGAACAGGATCTTAAAAAAGAAGATGGTAAAGGGGTAATTGATTATATTATAATTACTCATGCACATTCAGATCATATTGGTGGACTAGCTTCTGTTTTAGATAATTTTAAGGTTGGAAAAGTTTATATGCCAGATATTGCAGTAATGAAAGACTGGTATTCAAATGTAAAAGTTACAGCAGAAAATTCTGCAAGTGTTGAAATGATGAAGACAGATTATAAAGTTTATAATGATTCAGTAAAAGCAATGAAAGATAAAAAAATAGAATTTACTAATACAAAAAAAGGCGAGTTTATAGATAAAAATAATATTTTACAATTTTTAGAATCAGACAAAAATTTTGGACCGATAGGTTCTGAAAAGATAACAGAAAATTATTGGGGAATTAACGAAAACTCTGCTATTGTATATTTAAATTATGGAGATTTACAATCTTTATTCGCTGCTGATATGGAATGGAATTCAGAAAAAGATTTTGAAGTAAATAATTTATTAGAAGGAAAAACTGTTGATGTACTAAAGGTGCCACATCATGGTCATGATACATCATCAACTGTAGATTTTATCAGATATTTAAAACCAACTATAGGAATAATAAGCAGATCACAAGAAAGCATTGAAAAAAATATTGCTTATACCAATTTAGTTTCGAATAAAGTAAGCGTATATGAAACAAGTGCAAAAGATGGAGTTTCAATATATGCAAATCAAGAAAATTGGACAATGCAAAGCTAAACTAGATTATATATTGTATATTAGAGATTAATTTATAGTTTTTTGTGGTTTAATCATAATATAATTAAAAAAAGAAAAAAGATCCTCATAAAGATGAAATTTATGAGGATCTTTTTTGGGAAATAAGCACTAAATTAAAATGATAAACTCTAGTGTTTAAATATTATGGGGTACAATTATTATTATTACCAATATAAGAAGATATATTCACTTTATTTAGAAAAAAATTAATCTGAGAGTTCATCTTCTGAAGATGTCAAATCTTCTGTATAATCAAATTCCATATTAGATATATTATTAGCAACTATAGGATCTTCTACTGGATTTGGCATATTTATAGGAAAATCTACTCCAGTTGCACTTTCAACACTCTCATCACTTGGGTGATAATTAGTCCTCATATGTGGTGGATAAGCATGTTTTGTACTTCCAGTATAAGATGTTATTGGTTTTGATAAATGAGTATTATTTGATTTTTCTTTAGAGATAGAATTTAAATCTTGATAAAGGGTATTTTTTTTACTCATAATAATCACTCCTATCTTAATAAATTAATATTTCTTTGCTTTTATATTATTTTAAATTAGAAAAATAATATAAACCTTAATTGCATTATTTATTATTTGAAAAAAGAGTGTCATTAATACATGAAATATATTGGAATATATATGACTAGAATAAGGGACATGTATTTACTTTGGATATATATTTAAAATATAATTGTAATTTAGACTTTAGGTATTTAGTCACAATCAAATTTATCTTATATATGAAATTATTGTATTTTAATAAACAATCATGGTAAAATTAAAGTATATTTAGCAGTTCTGATGCGTCTATTTATTTACAGGATAGAAAATGCTGGGTTCTATACTATCTACACTTAAGGGTGCAGATTCAAGTGAATTAAGATATATTATAAAAATTTATTTGAAAAATTTAACTTTATAATTACATGAGGAGGAAATATTATGAATAAAAAAATTAAACGTATAATTGCACTTACGCTTACTATTAGTGCTTTTTCAATAATTTCGGCTATGACACCGGGGAGTTCTTTAGATATGATAACCAAATCAGTTTATGCATCTTCATATACGCCAAGCAATGGAGAATTAAAATCATTAACTGTAAAATCAATAAGTGGGGATACTATTGATTTACGTGATGGATACAATGGAAGTACAGTTAAATTAAATGATGATAAAAATTATTATACAAAACTTACAGATGATAGTGATGGAATAAAAATAAATGCAAATGTAAAAGGTGAGGATTATATAGTTAGGATATTCACATCTGATAAAGGCAATGCAACAGGAATTGAACCAGGAGAAGAAATTCTACTTGGAAAAGGTAACACAACGCTTTATGTAAGAACCTATGAATCTTTAGCAGAATATAGAAAGGCTAAAGATAGTAAAGGTGATGTAACAATTTGTGAAGAAGAATATACAATAAATGTAAAGAAAACGACAGAAAGTACTGATGAGGATGATACTCAAGATTCTATATATCTAGATAATATTGAACTTAGTAAAGGAGATATAACATTTCTAAAACAAAGAACCAGCTATGATATAGAGGTAGCATCATCTGTCAGCGAAATAAAGATTACAGCACCACCAGAAGATGAAGATGATAGAGTTAGGATAGATGGTTCGTTAGTAGAGGCAGATGATAACTATAAGAAAACTATATCTTTAGATGATGGCGAAAATGAAATTAAGATAAAAGTTACAGATGATAAAGATAATCAAAGAACTTATACATTAAATGTAACAAGAGGCAGTTCTTCATCAAATGATCAAGATGATGTATATTTAAATGATCTTACTATAAGTGAAGGGAATCTTGATTTCTCAGATGAAGATAGCTCATATGATGTGGATATTGATGATTCGATCAGTAAAGTAACAATAGGTGCTAAGCCAGAAGATGAAGAATATTTAGTTACAATAGATGGCGAAGAAGTAAACTCTGGTGATGATTATGAAAAAAAAATATCTTTATCTAAAGGCAAAAATACTGTTAAGGTAGTAGTTGAAGATGAAGTAAACGACAAAAAAAGAACGTACAATCTAACTATAAATAGAGGAAGTGCTGAAACAAATAAGGATACAGATGCAACAGATACATCAACTGATAAAAAAGCTGGTTGGATAAAGACGGATGCTGGTTGGATATATAATAATGAAGATGGGACTACGGTAAAGAGCTCATGGGTACTTGATAAAACTACTAATAAGTGGTATTTATTAGATGGAAAAGGTTTTAGGTTATCAGGTTGGCAATACACAGATTCAAAATGGTATATGCTAGACATAACAAGCGGAGAAATGAAGACAGGCTGGTATAAAGAAGAAAATAAAACTCAAAATGATAAAAATAATACAAATACGACAGATACTAATACTGTAAAATTTGAAAATTGGTATTATCTAAATAACGATGGGGCAATGAAGACAGGATGGTTAAGCGATGGTGGAAAATGGTATTATTTAAATCTAAATGGAATTATGCAAAAGGGATGGTTAACTCAATCTAATTCAAAGTACTATCTAGATACAGCAGGAATAATGGTGACAGAAGCTCAAACAATTGATGGGAAAATATATAAATTTAATAGTAATGGAACTTTAATAATTTAATTAATATTATTTTGAAAGAGTCCCTTTAAATAAAAAATAATATGTATATATATAGTAGCTGTGTTTTAAAACAATAGAATCAAGGGAAAAGTTTATAAAAAGTTAACAACTATATAATAAAAAATTTAGAACTATGTAGTATAATTAGAAATGTGTAGAAATATAGTTCTATATTTATAATTAAATTAAGTTATGGTATTATGAATATATAGAGGTTATATCACTATATAAAGGATGAGAAAATCTTATGAAAGTAAAACAATGATATAAATTGAAAAAGATATAAGGAGGAAGAGCATGCATAAAAAGATTAAATATATAATTGCTGCAAGTCTTGTAATTGGAGCAGTTTCAGGCATTTTGCCATCAAATGATTTTATACTGGGAAGTACTACGGCGTATGCGTCAACCTATAAAACTGCAAGTAATGGAGAATTGAGTTCATTAACGCTAACTAGAAGTACTGGTAGTGAAATAAAACTTAGTGATAGTTATAGTGGAGATGAGGTATCACTAACAGGACAAAATGATTATTATATAGAACTCGACGGCGCAGATGGAATTGATATATCAGCAGATGTACAAGGAAGTGGATATGTAGTTAAGACATTTACTTCAGGCGATAAAACTGAAAAAGGTAAAGATATTGGAGACTATATTAACGTTGATTCAACATATGCAGATATTTATTTAAGAACGTATAAAAGTGAAGATGCTTATAAAGATGCTTATGATGATGGAGATGTAACTGATTGTGAAGAAACTTATGTAATTCATGTAAAGAAGCCAGTTGCTATTTCTGATGAGGAAGAAGATAAAGATTATTCATATCTAAAAAGCATTTATTTAAGTGATGGGAATATTGATTTTTCACAGAAAAAAACTGATTATAATATAAATGTAGATGAAAATGTAGATGAAATACTTGTTAGAGCAACCCCAGAAGATGACGACGATTTAGTTGAGATTAATGGTAGTTCTGTAGAAGAAGATGATAACTATGAAAAAACAATAAGCTTAGATAAAGGAAATAACACAATAAAGGTATATGTTGAAAATGATGATGACGATATAACTTATACATTAAATGTATATAGAGGAAATCAAGCAGATTCAACTACATCCACAACAGGAACCTCAACAAGTATAACTTCAGATAATCAAAACTTTGCAGCACAAAGTGAAACGAGTAAATTTAATTCATGGCAAAGAGTTGATGGGAAATGGAAGTATATAGATGGTACTGGAGAGGCTTTAAAGAACCAATGGTGGTTTGACGCCAACACTGGAATGAATTACTACTTAAAAGAAGATGGATATAGAGCTACAGGATGGTTTGGAAATGATAATAATTGGTACTATTTCAATGAAAATGGAGAAATGAAAACAGGTTGGACGAATATAAATAAAAATTGGTATTACTTAAATAAGAGTGGAAAAATGCAAATGGGTTGGCTCGAAGACTCTGGTGGAAATTGGTATTGTCTTGATGGCAGTGGAGCTATGGAAACTGGATGGATTGAAAATTCAGATGGAAAGTGGTATTACTTAGATTCAACAGGGAAAATGATTAAAGATTCTATAATTAATGGATCTAAAGTAGATACTGATGGAGTTTGGGTCAAGTAAAAAATACTCCAAGAAATATAATATAAACAAAGGAAGATTTATTGTATGTTTGCGAATTTAAGAAAAAATTAATAGATGTAAGTGTACAAGCTTAATTTAAGTGATAGTATTAATATATTAAAGAAAAGAATAAATATAAGATACTAATCAAAAATGGAGGAATAAATTATGAATAAAAACGTAAAAAGAATAGTTGCAATAGCATTAGCTTTAGGTACAGTTTCAGCAGTGGCGCCAGCTACAAATGTGAATTTATTAACCACAAAGGCTTATGCAGCAGACGATGAAAATGATGATACAACATTAGATAGTCTAAGCTTAGAGACTTCAAGTGGTAGTACCATAAAACTTTATAGTGATGATGATTATGATAGTGATAATAAAGTAGATGATGATGATGTTTCAGATGGAGACACATATTATGCTAAAACTTCATCAGATAAAATAAATATAAATATAGACGGACCTAGTAGTAAATACGTTAAAGTATTTAAGGGAACTTCTGATTCAAGTAAAGGTAAAAGTATAAGTGATGATATTACATTAGCATCAGGAACAACAACGCTTACTGTAAGAGTATATAGTGAGAAGCCTGATTCCGATGTAAGATATGATGATGACTTCGAAAGTGAATACGAAATTAAGATAAAAAATACAGGCAGTGATTCAGATACTGAAGACACAGATACTGAAGATTCAAGCGCAGATGATTATGATGAAATTTATTTAGAAAAACTTAGTGTAGATGGCGAAAGTATTTCTTTATCAGACTCAAAGGTTAGCTATGACTATGATGTCGCTAGTGATGTTGATAAAGTAACAATTAAAGCAACACCAGGAGATGATGACTATACAGTTACAATTGATGGAAATGAAGTAAATGAAGATGATGATAAGTACAAAGATGACGTATCCTTAGATAAGGGCAAAAATAAAATAGAAGTTAAAATTGAAAATGAAGATGATGATGAAGAAAGAGTATATACTTTAAATATAACTAGAGCAGGTACTACTTCAACTAGTACAGGCACTGCAACTACAACACCAGAAACTGCAACTTCTGTGAGCACAGCGGCAAAAACAGGCTGGGTACAAACAAATGGAGTATGGCAATATAATGATTCAACAGGAACAGCACTAAAAAATAGTTGGGTAAAAGACTATTATGTACAAGATAACGGAAATATGGCTACTGGTTGGCTAAGTAATAATGGAAGTTGGTATTATTTAGGAACTGATGGAGCTAAGAAAACAGCGTGGCAATCAGTCGGCGGAACTTGGTATTACCTAGATACACAAGGTAAAATGCAAACAGGATGGATGAAAGATATGACTGATGGAAAGTATTACTACTTAAATAGTAATGGTTCTATGGCTTCTAATACTACAATTGGTGGATATAAATTAGCTGCTAGTGGGGCTTGGATTAATTAAGACTAAAAAGTGAGAGTCTTAGTTATATATTTATAATTATTATTGTAAAGATAAGGCTAGAAAGGTTTGTAAAAACTTTCTAGCCCTTATATGTTGATTTATATCATACTAAATCAAGTGATGGAATCGTTAATAGAAATAACGTTTATCAAGGAACGCTTATCAATAGGCGTTCTTTTTATTTTATAATTACTCATATAATATTAACATAAGTAAAAATACTATATAATTATTTATATTAAATTGAAGTAGGTAAATTTTAAAAGTATGCTAACCATAAAAATAGTAGCTATCAGTATCAGATAGTAAATTAGATCATAATTATAAATAATCTTGATTGTATCATACGAAAAATATGTTAAAATTAATAATATATTGAGGAATAAAAATGAAAGCGAGGAATAAAAATGAATAAAAAGATTAAACATATAATAGCAGTTACGCTTACTATAAGTGCTTTTTCAATAATTGAGCCAATAAAGTATATGAATTTGACTAATACAGTGAAAGCTAATGCAGCCATTAAAGGTGCTGATTTAAAAGATATTTCTTTAGGTCAAGGAGGAATAGATTTTAAAGCTAGCAAAACAGATTATACATTGAAATTGGATTCATCTGTAAAAGAATTAAAGGTTGGAGCAAAACCCAAGGAAACTGACGCGGAAGTTAAAATTAATGGAACAGAAGTTGATGAAACTGATAATTATAAAACAGTAATAAATTTAGATAAGGGTGAAAATACAGTTACTATAAAAGTTGAAAATGGTTCTAAAAAGAAAACATATACTATAACTGTAATGAGAGGAAACACAGATGAAAAACAGATATATTTAAGTAATATAAGTTTAAGTGCAGGGAAAATTAATTTTTCGAAAGAAGAAGATTCATATGATGTAAATCTTAAAGCTGATGTTACTGATGTTAGCATTAAAGCAACACCAGATGATAATGATTATGATGTCGAAATTGATGGGGTAACTGCATATGAAGATGATAATTATAAAAGAACAGTAGCTTTGAATAATGGTAATAATGAAATAAAGATAAGAATACAAGATGATGATGATCATGAAAAGATTTATACTTTGAATATAAATAGAGGAGGTACAAGCACCGAAAGCAATACACAAGCGACTACAGTACCAGATAACACGTCAATAACTTCAACAAATATACCAATATCAGCAGCTAAAGGTTGGGTATTAAATAATAATCAATGGTATTTCCTAGATGAAAGTGGAAGCAAACAAATCGGATGGATACCAGTAAATGGAAAATGGTATTATCTAGATTCAACTGGAGCAATGAAAACTAATTGGCAACAATTAAACGGACAGTGGTATCACTTAGATTCAAATGGAGTTATGGGAACTGGATGGTTTAAAGATGCAAATGGTAAGTGGTACTATCTATATGATTCAGGGGTTATGGCTAAGAATACAACAATTGGCGGATTTAAATTAGATTCAACTGGAACTTGGGTTAAATAATATTATAGAGATACTTAATCTGGATTCTAAACTTAGGTGTATCTAGATTTAAGATAGAAGTATAACTTAGTATTTTAGGGTATATATCTGATGGAAGATTCAATATTTATGGGGGGAATGAAGTATGAATAAAAAAATTAAACTCACAATAGTATGTCTTATCACTATTGGTGCTTTTTCAGTAATTTACCAAGGTGGAATTTCAATAATAAATACAAAAGCTTATGCTGATGTATCTACGTACTCTCTTGCTGATAGAGGAGAGTTAGAATCTTTAGACGTTAAGTCAACAGATGGAAAGAGCCTTGAACTTTGTGATGATTATGATGGATATAAGAAAACTTTAACAGATGAAAAAACTTATTACGTAACACTTGATGGAAAGAGTGATGGACTCAAGATATCAGCGAAATCAGCAGGAGATGATTATGTAGTCAAAGTATTCGAATCTGATAGAAAATATGCTACTGCTCATGACCTGGATGAAAATATTTCTATTGCAGAGGGGAAAAGTACACTTTATATAAGAACATTCACTAGTAATGAAGCTTTGAAAAAAGCAGTGAAAAATGAAGATGTAACTAACTGCGCTAACACTTATAAATTAAACATTAATAAATCTCGTACAAATGGACAAGATGATATTTATATAGAAAGATTAACGTTAGATGCTGGTAAGGTTCCAATTAATTTTGATAGAGATACTTTCTCATATGATTTATCTGTTAATGAGGATGCCGATGAAATAGCAATCAAGGCAGAGCCGGAAGATAAAGATAATACTGTGAAAATTGATGGATTTAAAGTTGATGAAAGCAATAAATATAAAAAAGATTTACATTTACAGAAAGGAAAAAATGAAATTAAAATAAATATTACAGATGATGACGAAAAAATCAGAACCTATATTTTAAATATAACTAGAGGAAAAACATTTGCAGAAAATATTGATACAGCTAAAATTAATCAATGGGCATATGAAAATAATAAATGGATATATAATGATTCTACGGGGAATTCTTTGAAAAATCGATGGTATAATGATGCAAGTTATGGAAAGACTTATTATTTTCAAGGCGATGGAATAATGGCTACAGAGTGGCTATATTATGATGGAAACTGGTATTACCTAGGTGAGGATGGATCAAAAAAAACTGGATGGCAGAACGTAGATAACAAATGGTATTACTTAGATTCAAATGGAGTTATGGCTAAGAATACTAAGATTGATAACTTTAAACTAGGGAATGATGGCGCTTGGATAAAATAAGCTAGAAATATAAGTAAATATTTACATTGCCTCTAAACAGCAATATTTCAAAGTAAATCGCCTAATAAGCTAAGAATATATAAGTAAATATATAAATAAAATAGAATATGTAAGAAATATAATATAAAATTTTAACTATAAGATAAAAAAGGTACCAAAAACAATTTGGATAGTTGTATTATATAGTGTCAATGAAGGATATTTAAGGAACCATAGGAATAACTAAAACTTATTTATAAGATATCTGAAAAAAATTATAAAATGCTAAAAAAAAGTACCAAAAAAAAAATTTAGGTTTGTATTATATAATGACAACAAAAGAAAGACTAGGAATTATAGTAAATTAAAAAAGATAATAGCTATTTATGTACAAGTTTTATGTAATATGATATACTGTCATATGAATGTAGGTTTGGTATAAATTACATATGATATTTATTGTTTGATATGTATTTATATAAAAAGATACATTTGTAAGCATTATATAACTTTATATGATTGTATAATAATGCTAAAGTTATCTGAATTTTAAAATTATAGGAGGAAAAAAAATTATGTTTAAAAGAGCAAACAAAATTACAGCTTTATTAGTAGCAGCTGCATCAATTATGTCAGTTGTACCAGCTATGGCAGCAGATTCAACAAGCGCAAAATTAGGAACTAAAGACGGTACTATCACAAATGCGGTAGCGTATAAAGATGGTAAGTATGTATACCAAGGATACAG
>LIDZ01014687.1_pt16 | contig 28437 bp, 23 predicted proteins | sample 644651 | NCBI WGS metagenome assembly LIDZ01 (sample SAMN03856242, study PRJNA289617) | food metagenome | isolation source: wine grapes on drying loft during traditional withering process | host: Vitis vinifera cv. Corvina | place: Italy: Gargagnago di S. Ambrogio di Valpolicella | collected 2014-01 | reverse complement strand
GGGTATCTGGCCCGCCGTCTTGAACAAAGCACGCCCTTTGGCGCCTTTCTCGATCCGGTAGCCGACAAACTGATGGTGGCCGTGGCATTGGTGCTGCTGGTTCAGGCGCATGCCAATCTATGGCTGACGCTGCCCGCAGCGGTGATCATCGGCCGTGAAATCGTAATCTCTGCACTCCGCGAATGGATGGCGGAAATCGGCGCGCGTGCGCAGGTTGCCGTTTCCAACATGGGTAAATGGAAGACGGCGGCGCAGATGCTCGCGCTGGTCATTCTGCTCGGCAACCCGCCCGCCATCACCGTTTGGGTCATTCTCGGCTATGCGCTGCTGCTTATCGCTGCGGGGCTGACACTCTGGTCCATGGTGCAATACCTGAGGGCCGCATGGCCGCACCTCAGGACGACTGCAGAAAAAAAATAAGTTTTTGAATCAAAGGCTTGACGCCGCTATCTGAATCGCTAGAATAGCGCCCGTCATCAAGACAATGCGGGAATAGCTCAGTTGGTAGAGCACGACCTTGCCAAGGTCGGGGTCGCGAGTTCGAGTCTCGTTTCCCGCTCCAAATATTGATTTACTGAACCCTCCGGGCTTAGTGAGTCAGCAAAAAAAGACGCCCAGGCGTCTTTTTTCGTTTCTGCGGTAAGCAGTCCTTGTTTACCTTTCCGTACTGGAATTCCGCTTGGCCGAAGCTGGTTTTGCGTCCGGGACCGCACAGCTGTTGCTACTGCAACGGCGGCTGCCGTCAGGGTGGGGCAGCCAGGCAAGGTAAGGGCGCGAGCGGCAAAAAAGCCGGTAGCCCAGGTTGAACACGGGCCTCATGAATCGCCACGACAGCGGCGCGACCCACGCACCCAGGCCGGCCGCTCGCCAACTCCAGAGTGTCGCGTCCAGACCCTTGACCCACGTGCCATCGTTGAATCTGGCGTGCAGTAACGACTCCATATCCTCAAGTGTGAATCCCAGAGAAGTGGCGTCAAAGGCGTCATCACGAATATCCACGAACAAAAGCCGCTCAGGCTTTGCATGGGCGCGCAGGGTTCTGACCTCTCGGGCGCAGAGCGGGCAGTCACCATCAAAGTAAAGTGTCAGCGGCCATTCAAATTTCTTGTACATCACTAATCGTCTTGTATAGGTTTTTTACACCTTATGCTCAAAAGGCCGTGCTGACAATGGGCGGTGGCGTTCATCCGGGCCTTGGGTTTCGAGTACTGCCGATCCAAGGGGTGTTTAGCCCCCACTTACCTGACACGCTGCCTGTCTTTCCAGGTCAATAATCTCGAAGCCATCAAAAGTATACCGATGTGTACATTTTAGATTGACGAGCGCTCTGCAAACGTCTAAAAGTATACACCTTGGTACAGTTTTGGCGTTGCCGATTTAGCTACGCCACGGCAAATCCGAAAAGATTTGCAGTGCCAACAGATAGCTAACGATTGAAAGCCGTGCAATGCGGTATCGCCGTTCGTGGATAGCCCGCAACAGGTAACAGAGAGCTTTTCACTACAAACAATGCTGTTCAAGCGCGTTGCCTGCAGGCGTGCCTGATGGACGGTGAGCGTTTGAATATCAATAACCTGATCACGCTGGAGAATTGCCCATGCACTACGTTAAACAGATGAAGGTGTCCGTGCTTCTGTTGTTGGGATTTCTGGTCGCGGGGTGTGCCAGCCACGAGCCGTCCCCTTACTCGGGCATAGAGTCCTCGCTCGAAATGCGGCCTAACGAGCAGGACAGTACCGGGCGTATACCGTTTAAATACACCACCGCAGTCAACTGGAATAAATACGATCAAATCATGCTTGAGCCCGTGGTGATTTACACGGGCGTGGATGCCCAGTTTTCCGGGCTGGAGCGCAAGGACCGCATAACCCTGGCCAACGACATGACGGTCAAGTTCTCCGAGGCCTTGGGGCGACACTTTCGATTCACCGCCACGCCGGGGCGCGGTACGTTGAGGATTCGTCTGACACTCACCGGGGCCGAGACCACTGTCGCCGGGCTGTCGACGTTCTCCAGATTCGATATCGGCATGGGCTCTTATAACCTGGTTCAGGCGGCCCGAGATCGTAAGGGGACTTTTACCGGCTCCGTCAGTTATGCCGTCGAGATCTACGACGCGTCCACCTCGCAACTGCTGGCGTCCTATATCACCCGGCAGTATCCGAAGGTCTATGACATCGGCTCAACCTTCGGAAGTCTGTCGGCGGCGCAGGCCGGCATTTCGAGAGGGGCGGACGAGCTGGTCGAGCTTCTGCTCTCGAAGTAGGCAACGTGACGTGAAGCCCGGCTTGATAACCGGGCTTTTCGATCTGGAAAATTTCTCATGCAGAAAATGTTATTTTTAAATAATTAGGTTTAATTTAGATCAGAAATAATAATATTAGCTTATGACCAAATAGAATTATATTTTCAAAATTGATTCCGTTATGTTTGGTTTCAACAGCCTACCCCTTACCTCGGATGGTACCAATCGTGATCAAGATTCTGTGTGTCATGCCGCCAGCCTGCGCAGTGTGACAGGGGCGCTGAAACGCTGACCCCGGTGCAGAATCGTTGGAAGGGAGTTCAACGTATGTTGCCTGTTCAATCCTGCCGTTGCCTTTACTTCTCTCGCCCTGTCATTGACAGGCGCGTCGCCTTGCCACTGCTCCGCACCGACTACTCGCCTCACAGCTAGTTCGTTCAGACCGCTAAGTGCCAAACCCGGCCGCAGGTTTTCCTGCATGTCGTTGATCACTTTTAAAACCGTGCATGCCGCGCCGTCTTCAGGACAGCGGGAGTGTCCGATTTCGCGATTTGGATGTGTGGCTGCTATGACAGCCATGTCTGGAGTGGGTATGAAACAAGCCTTACAACGTGCCCGGGTATCGACTGCTGCAATGGGCTACTGCCCATTGGCCTTGGCGATAGGGGGCATGTTGCTGTCAGGGACCATAAGAGCCCAGGAAAACAACACCGACGACCCGCGGACCTTGTCCACTGTGGTGGTCACCGGTAATCGCGGTGCCGAGCAACGTACGGTGACCAGCAGCCCGGTGCCGATCGATGTGGTCAGCGCCAGACAATTACAGAGCACCGGCAAGCCCGGACTGATGGAAGCCCTGAGCGCTGTGATTCCATCGCTGACCCTGCCGGAAAAAACCGGCTGGGACGCCAGCGGCATTGCCCGTGCGCCCAACTTGCGGGGTCTGAGCGCCGCCGAAGTGCTGGTGCTGGTCAATGGCAAACGCCGTCACACCAGCGCCACCCTGAACATCAACGGCATCAATACCGGGGCTGCCCCTGCGGACCTGGACCTGATCCCTATCAGCGCCATCGACCATGTTGAAGTCCTGCGCGATGGCGCAGCGGCCCAATACGGTTCCGATGCGATTGCAGGGGTCATCAACGTCATCCTCAAGGCTGACACCAGTGGTACCTCGGTGACCAATGCCGGGCTCGGCTATGACGGCAAGAAGCAGACTGTGCAGCAAAGCCTCAACAAGGGGTTCGAGATCGGCGACGGGGGCATTGTGCAAATGGCGCTGGACGCCCGCAGCCAGAATGATGACAACAAGGCCAGCGCCAATGGTTACAGTTACGAGCAGGCCTATGACCTGGCGGGCAAGTCCACGTATGGCGGCTACGGCACGCCAAAGACCAACCTGCTGACCCTGGGGTACAACGCCGAACTGCCCATCGATGACAGTCTGAGCCTGTATTCCTTCACCACTTATTCACGTCGTAAGGCCGAGCAGGGGCAGAATTTTCGTCTGCCGACCATTACCAATACCATTACCACCGGGCCTAACGGATACCCGGCGGGATACACGCCGACCTGGTACATCGATGAAGACGATTTCCAGGCAGCATTTGGCGGCAAGGGCACCGTTGGCGAATGGGATTGGGACCTGTCCAGCACTTATGGGCGCAACGCAGCCGAGCAGGGCAGTACGCACAATCAGAACCCGTCCCTGGGTGAAGCCACGCCCAATCGCTTTACTTCCGGTACGTGGGTCTCCACCGAACTGACCACCAATCTGGACTTCAAGCGCGGCTTCGACATCGGTCTGCAAAAGCCTCTGGATGTGTCCTATGGCCTCGAGCATCGGCGTGAGACGTACGAGGTGCAGGCCGGTGACTATGAATCCTATGCCAATGGCGGCTACTGCATTGCGCCGGGCAACTGCGCGTCTTCCGGAGCGCAAGTCACCAACGGTATTTCCCCTGACGAAGAAAGCAGCGCCTCGCGCAACAGTGTCGCCAGTTATGTCGACGTGGGCTTCAACCCTGTACCGGACTGGTACGTTGGCAGCGCATTTCGCTACGAGCATTACAATCAGGGCGTGGGCGCGACCCGCAGCGGCAAGCTGACCACACGTTACGATTTCACTCCCCAATTCGCTGTACGTGCCACTGTCAGCAATGGCTTCCGTGCACCGTCTCTGGCCAACAGCCTGTTCAGTGCGCGCTCGACCACGTATGGCGTGGTGGACGGGGTCTATCAGTCCATCAACTACGGCGTGTTGCCGACGGGGTCCGGGGCTGCGAAAGCGCTGGGTGCCGAGGACCTCAAACCGGAGCGCTCGACCAACTTCAGCCTCGGCTTCACGCTCACACCGACCGAGCGCCTCACGCTGAGCGCCGACGCCTACGTGATCAATCTGCGTGACCGCATCACGCTGACCGGCACCTTGCTGGGCGATGAGGTCACGCAGGTGCTGCTCAACAATGGCATCGACTCGACGTCGGGTGGCCAGTACTTCATCAACGGTGCCGACACCCGTACCAAGGGGCTGGACCTGGTCAGCAATTACAGTCAGGACCTGGGGCCGTACGGGTCATTGAAGTGGACGGCGGCGTTCAACTGGAACCAGACGAAGGTCCTCAGCTACAAGGAATCCACCTCGATTCTCGGTACGTCCTATGAACTGATGGACCGCGAAGCGCGCAATCTGATCACCGGTGTGCAGCCGCGCACCAAGCTGATTCTGGGCGGTGACTGGAGTATCGAGCGCTTCAACCTGAAGCTGGCGCTGACCCGCTACGGCGCTTACAAGGAGGTCAATTCCTCAGCCAATCGTGATCTGGACCGCGTTTACGGCGCCAAGTGGATCACCGATCTGGACCTTGGCTACAACCTCAGCAAAAACCTCAACGTCGCCGTCGGGGCCAAGAACCTGTTCGACGTCTATCCCAAAAAGCAGGGGATTCCCAGCAGCACCATGGTCAGCAGCTACGGCACCTATTCGCCCTACGGTTTTACTGGCGGCTACTACTACACCCGGCTGACTTACGCCTTTTAAGGCCAGCACCTGACAACTCAATATTGCGTGCGAGGAACCACTATGCCCATTGTCGCCAAACCCTATGACTTCATTGATGAGGCCCGTCATTATCCGCTTGCTCAGGGCCGCGTAGCACCGCCGCCGATAAAGGCATTGCAGATTGTCCCCGCCCGGCATCCCGGTCGCTGGATCGGGTCGATATTCGCGGCGCTGGTGCTGCTGGTCATTGTGCACTCGCTGGCGACCAACCCGCGTTGGGAGTGGGGCGTCTTCGGCCAGTGGTTCTTCTCGCCATCGGTGCTGCGCGGCCTTGCGCAGACGCTTCTGTTGACGCTGCTCAGCACGCTGTTCAGCATCATTCTCGGCACGGCGCTGGCGTTGGCGCGCCTGTCGGGTTCGCCGCTGCTGGCGGCACTGGCCTGGGGCTACATCTGGTTTTTCCGCTCGATGCCTGCGCTATTGGTGTTGATCATCCTCTACAACTTCGCCTACCTGTACGACCACATCGTACTCGGGGTGCCGTTCACCCAGCTGGTCTTCGCCGAGTGGTCGACGGTGGACGTGCTCAGTCAGTTCACCGTTGCGGTACTGGGCTTGAGCCTGATGCAGTCGGCCTATACCGCAGAAATCATTCGTGGCGGGCTGATCGGTGTCGATGCCGGTCAGCATGAAGCTGCTGCGGCACTTGGCCTGCCTGCGTCGCGGCGGATTTTCCGGATCATTCTGCCCCAGGCGTTGCGCTCGATTCTGCCTTCGGGTTTTAACGAGATCATCGGTCTGGTCAAGGGAACATCCATTGTTTACGTGCTGGCCTTGCCGGAGCTGTTCTACACCGTGCAGGTCATCTACAACCGCACCCAGGCAGTGATTCCGTTGCTGATCGTGGCCACCGTCTGGTACCTGATCATCACTACGGTGCTGACCAGTGCCCAGTATTACGTCGAACGCCACTTTGCCCGTGGCTCGGCACGTGTACTGCCGCCGACACCCTTGCAGCGCCTGCGCGGCTGGCTCAAGGGCAGCGCGTCCGGGGAGAAGCACCATGGGTGAGGCCTCCACGCCAGTGCGCGCAGGGCGCATTCAGATTCAGGGCGTGGGCAAGCGCTTTGGCAGCCAGCAGGTGCTCAAGGACATCGACCTGAGCATCGAGCCGGGCAAGGTCACGGTGATACTCGGTCCTTCCGGTTCCGGCAAGTCCACGCTGCTGCGCACCATCAACCACTTGGAAAAGATCGACAGCGGGTACATCACCATCGACGGTGATTACGTTGGCTATCGTCGCAAGGGCGACCTGCTCTATGAACTCAAGGAGCGCGAGATCCTCAAGCGGCGGATCGAGGTCGGCTTCGTGTTCCAGAATTTCAACCTGTTCGCGCACCTCACTGCCTGGGAAAACATCGCCGAAGCGCCTTTGGCCCACAAACGCTGGAGCAAGTCCGAGGCCCGGGCCAGGGCAAGTGAGCTGCTGGCCAGGGTTGGTCTGGCAGACAAGACAGATGCGTACCCGCGCCAGCTTTCCGGGGGGCAGCAACAGCGTGTCGCAATCGCCCGCGCGCTTGCGCTGGACCCCAAGGTCCTGCTGTTCGATGAGCCCACCTCAGCCCTTGACCCCGAGCTGGTCGGCGAGGTGCTGGACGTCATCAAGGGCCTGACGCAACTGGGTGTCACGCTGGTGGTGGTCACTCATGAAATCGGCTTCGCCCGTGAGGTGGCAGACCATGTCGTGTTTCTCTGCGAGGGCCGACTGATCGAGCAAGGGCCGCCGGAGCAGGTGTTCCATCAACCTCGACATCCTCGCACGGCTGCCTTTCTCGGCAAGGTGCTATGACTTTCCCGCTATCAAGGAGTGACTGCTGATGTTCATCAATATCGCCCGTGTGGCCTTGCTGACGCTAGCCGTCAGCGTCGCCCACAATACTTTGGCCTCGACCGCGCAACCGGTCGATCTGAGTCCCGACCGGCCACGCATTCATGTGCCGCGTAACGAGGCGGCCATCGCACAGATCCCGGCGGGCTTCAAGTTCGCCCAGCCTGGCAAGTTCACCGTGGCCGTCTCCGGTGTTGCGGGGCCGCCGTTGGCGCTGCTGGCCAATGATGACAAGACCACTATTGGCAGCGAGGCCGATACCGCGCAACTGGTAGCGGATAGCCTGGGCTTGCAATTGAACGTGGTGCAGACCAGTTGGGAGGACTGGCCGCTGGGCGTCAGTTCGGGAAAATACGACGCGGTGATCAGCAATGTCACCGTCACTGAAGCGCGCAAGAAACGCTTCGATTTCGCCACTTACCGTCAGGACGTCCTGGGCTTCTACGTGAAAGCCAACAGCAAAATAAGCGAGATAAAACAGGCGTCGGACATTGCCGGGCTGAAAATTATCGTCGGCTCCGGCACCAATCAGGAAAAGGTTCTGCTGGCGTGGAACGAAGCGAATGAAAAGGCCGGTATCAAGCCTGCGCTGTTGCAGTACTTCGATGATCAGGCGGCCGCACAACTTGCCATTCAGTCGGGTCGCAGTGATGCGCTGTTCGGGCCCAATTCGATATATGCCTATTCGGCCGCGATTACCGGCGGCATCAAGCGGGTAGGCACGGTCAATGGCGGCTGGCCGCTGCAGGCGGATATCGCCGTGACCACGCGCAAGGACAACGGCCTGGTCAGGCCGATTCACACCGCCCTGGAAGGAGCGATTGCCGGCGGCCAGTACGAGCAGGTGCTCAAACGCTGGGGGCTGGATGTGGAGCGCGTCGACAGGTCGTTGATCAACCCGCCCGGCTTGCCGGACTGAAGCGTTGAAGGGAGCAAACGATATGGGACTGACACGACGTGAAGCGCTTTCCAGTATCGCTGCGGTGGGCGGCGAGACCGCCGTCAAGGATGCGCTTGCGGTACTGGGGCTGGGGCCTTCATCACATCGACGGCCACAGCCTCTGAAACTCGGCGACGGTCTGGGGCAGGGCACTCGCGTGCTGGTGCTGGGGGCAGGCATTGCCGGGCTGGTCACGGCACTGGAACTGAAGCGCGCAGGTTTTGCCGTGCAAGTGCTGGAAGCCCGTGAGCGAGTGGGTGGCCGTAACTGGACGCTGCGCAACGGCGATCGGGTGGAGTACAAGGACGGCCGCTCACAGACCGCAAGCTTCGATTCAGGGGTGTATTTCAATGCCGGTCCGGCGCGCATTCCCAGCCAGCATCGGACGTTGCTCGACTACTGCAGTGAACTGGGTGTGCCGCTTGAAGTACTGGTCAACAGCAGCCATGGAGCACAGGTACGCCCGGACCTGCAACGCCCCGCGTTCACTGTCGGCCAGGCGATCAATGACGCTCGCGGCCATCTTTCCGGTTTGCTGGCCAGGGCGGTGCAGCGCGACGCGCTGGACGATGTGTTGAGTGGCGAGGAGCGTCAGCGGCTGTTGGCGTTCTTGCAGGTGTATGGCGACCTTTCGCAGGAACTGGCTTACGAGGGCAGCCTGCGCTCCGGGCATCAAACGTCGCTTTCTCATCCAGGAGCCTTGCCGAGCAGTGCGCAACCGGTGGCGCTGGATCGCTTGCTGCACCCCGAATTATGGGGCGCACTGCTGCACACCGAGTTTCCCGAGTTTTCCGCGACCATGTTTCAACCGGTCGGTGGCATGGACCGGATCACCGACGCCTTTTACCAGCGCCTCACCGACCAGGTGCAACTGGGCGCGCAGGTACGGCAGATTCGTCAACTGGAAGACGGCGTGGCAGTTACCTATCACGACAGATACAGCGGTCGCGAGCATGTGGTGCGCGCCGACTATCTGGTGTCAACCCTGCCACTGCCTTTGCTGGCCAGACTGGACACCGATTTCAGTGATCCGGTCAAGGCGGCCTTGCTCAGCACCCGCAACGATCAGGCGACCAAGGTGGCCTGGCAATCTCCGCGTTTTTGGGAAACCGACTACCGCATCTACGGCGGGTTGTCCTGGATCGACCATCCGGCGCGGCTGTTGTGGTATCCCAGTAACGATTTGAACACCCGTGAAGGTCTGCTTGTGGCGGGTTATGTCACAGGGGAGGGGGCCGACGCGTTCGGTGCGAAACCCTTCGACACACAATACGCCACTTCCAGAGAAGCGGTAGAGCTGCTGCACCCGGGGTATTCGCGGCAGCTGCGCAACCCGCTGGCCGTGTCCTGGGAGCAGATCCCTTACAGCGAAGGCCCTTGGTTGCAACGCGAACATTTCCCTGCCGCTGCCAGTGCGTTGCTGGACGAGCCCCACGGTCGTGTGTACTTCGCCGGTGACGGGCTGGTGCAAAGCGGAGTCGGCATCTGGCAGGAGTCAGCGGCCAACTCGGCGCGACATGTGGTGGCGCAACTGGCCGAGCGAGTGACGCAAACGCGGCAGATTTCGACCCTTGCCGCGTCATGACGTGCAACTGCACGAGCCCCGCGTTTTGCGTAACCCTTATTCCTGAATATCCATTGAAGGAGAGACACCATGAGCGACAGCATTCAACGCACCAGCGTCGGCGATTTTCCGATCTCGCAAACCGTGACAGTGCCAGCCTCGACCAGCCTGGTATTCGTCAGCGGCACCTTGCCTGACCTCGCCGACCCGCATGCTCCGGCGGGTACGCCGGCAGCCTATGGCAACACCGAAGTACAGACCGTTTCGGTATTCAACAAACTGCGCAGAATCCTTCAGCAACAGGACCTCGATCTGGGCGATATCGTACAGTTGCGGGTATTTCTGGTCGGTGCCGAGGAAACCGCCGGCAAGCTGGATTTTGCCGGGTTGCAGGCTGGTTACACGCAATTTTTCGGCACGCCGGAACAACCTCTCAAACCCGCGCGCACGGCGTTGCAGGTGGTAGCGCTGCCATTGCCCGGCGCATTGATCGAGGTCGAAGCGATAGCGGCCAGACCGGCTTGATCGCGCGCTGTCAGCTTGCGTGTCGGGCAGCGATCAGCGCCGCCCGGCGCGGGTACTCACGTCCACCCACACTGCCAGCACCAGAATGCCGCCCTTGACGATCATCTGCCAGTAGCTGTCGACATCGAGCATCGACATGCCGTTGTCGAGACTGGTGATGACCAGTGCGCCGAGCAGGGCACCGTAGACAGTGCCTGAACCGCCACGCATGGACGTACCGCCGATGAAGCATGCAGCGATGGCGTCGAGTTCGCCCATGTTGCCGGCCGAGGGTGAGCCGGCGGCCAGGCGTGCGGTGTTGACCAGCCCGGCGAACGCGCACATCACGCCCATGATGCCGAAGATCCACAGTTTCACGGCCTGTACGTTGATGCCGGACAGGCGCGTTGCTTCCATGTTGCTGCCGACGGCGTAGACGCGGCGTCCGAATACCGTCTGGCTGGTGACGTAACTGAACACGCCGAGCAGGACCAGCAACAGCAACACCGGAACGGGGATTCCGTCGTAGCTGTTGAGCACATAGACAAAGCCGCCCAGCACAGCGCCGATCAACACCACGCGCAACACATCGCGAATCAGCGAATGCGCTGCCAGCCCGTGCAGGGCTCTGTTGCGCCGTTGTTTCCAGGTCAGGAACAGCGTCAGCGCCAGCAGCAGAATGCCGAGCCCGGTGCCCACCGCGTGCGGCAGATAGCCCTGGCCGATATAGACCAGCGACGGCGACACCGGAGCGATGGTCGTGCCGCCGGTGATCCCCAGCAGAACGCCGCGAAACGCCAGCATGCCACCCAGCCCGACGATGAACGAGGGGATCCGCAGGTAGGCGGTCATGTAGCCGTTGGCCAGGCCGATCATCAGGCCGCACAGGGCCACCACACTCAGGTTCGCCAGCAACGGAACGTGGTAAACCACATCCAGAATCGCCGCCAGGCCACCGAGCAGGCCAAGCAATGAGCCCACCGACAGGTCAATCTCGCCGCTGATGATCACCAGCACCATGCCGCAGGCCAGAATCCCGGTAATGGACATCTGTCGCAGCAGGTTGGACAAGTTGCGCGGCGTCAGGAAGCCGCCCTCGGTCTGCCAGCTGAAGAACAGCCAGATAACGGCGATGGCAATCACCAGCGCGAGCATTTTGTAGCGGGTAAAGAACTGTTTGACCTGGTTCATCTACGCGGTCTTCCGGGCATTATTGTGAGGGGCATCGGAGTGGCTGAGTGCAGCGGCGAGGACCTGCTCCTGAGTCAGTTCATGGTTGATGAAGTCGCCGCGCAACTGACCGTCGCCAATCACCAGCACGCGGTCGGACACGCCCAGCACTTCGGCCAGTTCCGAAGACACCATGATGATCGACACGCCCTCGGCTGCCAGCGCGCCCATCAGCTTGTAGATCTCATACTTGGCACCGACATCGACGCCGCGGGTGGGCTCGTCGAGAATCAGGACGCGCGGGCGGGTGAGCAGCATCTTCGCCAGCACGGCTTTCTGCTGATTGCCACCGGACAGGCTGGTAATCGGCAAAAACGGGCTGGCGGTCTTGAGGTGCATGCGCGAGATTTCCCGGTCGATACTGCCCAGCTCTGCCTCGGCGTCGATGCGGGTCATGTTCGAGTAGCTGTCGAGGACCGCGAGGGTGATGTTCTGGCCGACACCCAGGTCCGGAATGATGCCCTGGCGCTTGCGGTCTTCGGGGACCATGCACAGACCGGCGCGTATCGATTTGAGCGGCGTGCGCGTGTCGATAGCCTGGCCATTGAGCCACACTTCACCGGTGTACCGACCGGGATAGGCACCGAACAGGGCTGACACCAGTTCGGTGCGGCCCGCGCCCACCAGCCCGGCGATGCCGAGGATTTCCCCGCGCCTGAGGACGAACGACACGTCGTCGACGCGCTTGCGCTTGGGGTTATCGACGTCGTAGCAGGTGATATGCCGCGCTTCGAAGATCACCTCGCCGACATCATGCGGCTCGGTGGGATAGAGGTTGCTCATTTCGCGTCCGACCATCTGGGTGATGATCTTTGGAATGTCCATGTCCGCCATTGCGGTGGTTGCGATATGTTTGCCGTCGCGGATGACTGAAATGGTATCGCACACGGCGGCCACTTCATCGAGTTTGTGCGAGATGTAAACGCATGCGACCCCCTTGGCCTTCAGGTCGCGAATGATGTCCAGCAGCACCTCGATTTCGGAACGGGTCAGGGCCGACGAGGGCTCGTCGAGAATCAACAGGCGCGCCTTCTTGTTCAGCGCCTTGGCGATTTCCACCAGTTGCTGGTAGCCGCCGCCATACTGGGAAACCGGCAGTGCCACGTTCATGTCAGGCACTTTGAGTTCCCGCATCAGCGACTCGGCGCGGTGGATCATGGCCGGATAATTCATGCGCCCGCCGGGAAGCGTCAGCTCGTGACCCATGAAGATATTTTCGGCCACCGACAGGTCCGGGACCAGCGTCAGCTCCTGATGGATGATGACGATCCCGGCCGCTTCCGTGTCGCTGATCGATTGTGCCTTGAGCGGTTGGCCATCCCACAGGATCTCGCCCTCCCAGGTGCCGTAGGGATAGACCGCCGAAAGGACTTTCATCAACGTGGACTTGCCCGCGCCGTTCTCGCCGCACAGGCCAACGCATTCGCCGGGCTTCACTGTGATATCGATGCCGTTGAGCGCTTTTACACCGCCAAAGGATTTGACGATGCCATTCATTTGCAACAAGTAGTCAGACATGGCGCAGGGCTCTACGAAGGTGTGATGGCTTGGCCTGAGCGACGGCCCTGCCTAACCGCAGGGTCGTGCTCTGGCTTTCAGCGACGTATCAACGATCGAGGCTCATTGCCCGTCAATCTGCGCCTTGGTGTAGAACCCGTCTTTTTCCAGCAGGTCGATGTTGTCCTTGGTCAACGCTGTAGGCGTCAGCAGGATGGTGTCGACTTTCTTGCTGCCATTGTCATATTGCGAACTGAAATCGGGTTTCTGGTTGCGTGCCAGTTGCACTGAAAGCTTGGCGGCTTCGCTGGCAATCAGTTTCAGCGGCTTGTAGACGGTCATGGTCTGAGTGCCATCGATGACCCGTTTGACCGCCGCGAGGTCCGCATCCTGGCCCGAGATAGGGACTTTGCCGGCCAGTTGCTGTGCGGCGAGGGCCTGGATCGCGCCGCCGGCAGTGGCGTCGTTGGAGGCGACGATGCCATCGATCTTGTTGTTATTACGCGTCAGGGCGTTTTCGACAACGCTCAGGGCCTCGGTAGGGTTCCACTCTTTTACCCACTGCTGGCCGACGATCTTGATATCACCTCTGTCGATGGCCGGTTGCAGCGCTTTCATCTGGCCTTCACGCAGAATCTTGGCGTTGTTATCGGTGGGCGCGCCGCCCAGCAGGAAGTAATTGCCCTTGGGCGCTGCTTTCAGCACGCCGTTGGCCTGCATCTCGCCGACCTTTTCGTTATCGAAGGAAATGTACGCATCGATATCGGCATTGAGGATCAGGCGGTCATAAGACACCACCTTGATCCCGGCCTTCTTGGCTTCGGCAACGGCATTGGTCAGCACGGTGGCGTTGAACGGCACGATGACGATCACATCGACGCCGCGAGCAATGAGGTTTTCTATCTGCGAAATCTGTTTCTGCTCATTGGCATCCGCCGATTGCACGAAGACCTTGGCGTCCAGCTTTTCCGCCGCAGCAACGAAGTAATCACGGTCGCGTGACCAGCGTTCCAGACGCAGGTCATCAATGGAAAAACCTATTTTCGGGTGCGTGATTTTCGGTTGTGTAGAATCAGCCATGGCCGGCAGGGACAGCAAGGCCAGCGCGCTGGCGAGCAGCGTACGTTTGAGGGTGTTCATAGGGTGCGTCCTTTTATTGTTGTTTGAGACACTGCTTGACTGAGGGTGATACCGATAGAACTGTAGAGCGTTGCCGGACGTCGCGTATGAAGATTTGTCGCCTGAATGTCACGGCGACGTCCAGCTACGCCTTTCAGGCGTAGATAAAGCGATTGACCACACCTTCGAGCAGTTCCTGCCGGCCGCTGACGGCCTGCGGGTTCAACTCGTTGGCGAAGGCGTGCTCGGCGAGCGATGCAAGGCTGAATTCGCCTGCCAGTACCGATTGTCCGAAAGGCTGCTGCCAGCCGGCGTAGCGCTGATCCTTGAAGTGCTGGAGTTTATCGTTCTGCACCATGGCGGCGGCACGTTCCAGCGCCAGGGCAAGGACATCCATCGCGGCGACGTGGCCGTGGAACAGATCGATCTCGTCGAGGCTCTGGCGACGCACCTTGGAGTCGAAATTGAAACCGCCATTGGTGAAGCCGCCAGCCTTGAGGATTTCGTAGGTGGCGAGGGTCATCTCTTCGACGCTGTTGGGGAACTGGTCCGTGTCCCAGCCGTTCTGTGGGTCGCCACGGTTGGCGTCGATGCTGCCGAAAATCCCCAGCGAGACCGCCGTGGCGATTTCGTGGTGGAAGCTGTGCCCGGCCAGTGTGGCGTGGTTGGCCTCGATATTGACCTTGATCTCGTTTTCCAGGCCGTACTGCTGCAGAAAACCGAACACCGTGGCGCTGTCGTAATCGTACTGATGTTTGGTCGGCTCCTGTGGCTTGGGCTCGATCAGCAAATCACCCTTGAAACCGATCTTGTGCTTGTGTTCAACGACCATGCGCATGAAGCGACCGAGTTGTTCGCGTTCACGCTTGAGGTCGGTATTGAGCAGGGTTTCGTAGCCTTCGCGACCGCCCCACAATACGTAGTTGGACCCTTTGAGACGCTGGGTGGCATTCATTGCGCTGAACACCTGGGTCGCGGCGTAGGCAAAGACTTCCGGGTCCGGGTTGCTCGCAGCGCCTGCGGCGAAGCGGGGGTTGCTGAAGCAGTTGGCCGTGCCCCACAGCAGTTTTATGCCGCTCTGTTGCTGATGGCGCTCAAGATGATCGACCATGTGCGCGAAGTTGTGGCGATACTCCTTGAGTGAGGCGCCTTCCGGTGCCACATCGGTGTCGTGGAAGCTGTAGTAGTCGATGCCGAGCTTGGAGAAGAACTCGAACGCCGCTTCGGCCTTGCCGATGGCCAGTTCCATCGGGTCACCGGAACCTTGCCATGGGCGCTTGAAGGTGCCGACACCGAACATGTCGGCGCCCGGCCATACGAAGGTGTGCCAGTAGCAGGCCGCCATGCGCAAGTGCTCGCGCATGGGTTTGCCGAGGACCAGCTTGTCGGCGTCATAGTGGCGAAAGGCGAGGGGCGAGTCGCTGTCAGGGCCTTCATAGCGAACCCTGTCGACGTCGGGGAAGTACAGCATGAGCGTTTTCCTTATTGTTCTTGGCGGTGTCTGGATACTAGCAACGGCCCTGCATGCGCTGATTATGAAAATCGTCAACGTACAGTGCGATTTTGAGTGTTGAGATTCGTCGGTCAGCGGCCTAGTCTGTGGCCCACGGCGTCGTGCTTATCGAATCGGCATAAAAACAATGAAAACCGTACCTCCCGTTCACCGCATCGCGCTGTTGTTCAACGGCAGCAAGATTTATGACCGCGGCATCATCAGTGGCATCGGCAACTACCTCAGCAGCACCCGGGTGTCCTGGGACCTGTTCCTCGAGGAGGACTTCCTCTGTCGCCTGAAAGGCATCGAGCGCTGGCAGGGCGACGGGATCATTGCCGATTTCGATGACCCACTGATCGGCGAGGCATTGGCCGGGATCAAACTGCCGGTGGTAGCGGTGGGCGGGTCCTATCAGGACGAGCGCGCCTACCCGAAGGGCATTCCATATGTGGCGACTGACAATTACGCCTTGATCAAGGCGGCCTACGAGCACCTGATCGAGGCCGGGCTGACGCGCTTTGCCTGCTTCAGCCTGCCTGAAGCACAGGCCAATCGCTGGGCGCAGGAGCGCGAGCAGGCCTTTCGCCGCTTGCTGCAACGCGACGGCCTGCACGCCGAGGTCTATCGTGGCCTGGGCACCAGCGCGCCGCTCTGGGACAGCGCCGTAGAACAGCAGATCGCCTGGCTGCAAAGCCTGCCCAAGCCGATCGGCATCATCGCCGTGACCGACGCCCGTGCTCGTCAGCTATTGCAGGCCTGCCTGACCGCCGGAATCGCCGTTCCCGAGCAGGTGGCGCTGATCGGCATCGACAATGATCCGTTGACCCGCACCCTCACTCGCGTGCCACTGAGTTCGGTCGTTCAAGGAACCGATACGATGGGTCGCACCGCTGCACGTCTGCTGCACCAGATGCTGCACGGCATGCCGTCCTCGGGTACACACATTCTGATACCTCCGGACACTGTCAACGTGCAGGCTTCGAGTCTGCATCAGCCCTTGGGTGACCCCTATGTGATGCAGGCGCTGCTGTTTATCCGGCAGTACGCGTGCCAAGGCATCAAGACTGCACAGGTAGCCGCTTACGTGGGCGTTTCGCGCTCGTCACTGGAGTCACACTTTCGCCGCGTAAGGGGCTGCAGCGTGCATGACGAGATTCTGCGTTTCAAACTGGCCGCCGCTGCAAACGGACTGAAAAACACCGGGCTGGCCATTGCCGAGATCGCCCGTGATTGTGGTTTCCGGTCTGCACAATACCTGCACACTGTGTTTCGTCGCGAGTTCGGCTGCACGCCGCGAGAGTACCAGCAGGGTGGCTGTGCGGCGGCGTCATGAACGCAGGAGGCCTGGGCGGTGAGCGAAAGGCTTTGAATGCATTCCTTCCTATCCCCCTCATAACAGTACCGAATGGTTCGCTTAAGTTGACAGTATCCAGGCGCCCGGGCTAAAACATACGCCTTGGTACAGTTATGAGCGATGCGCCAGTCGTCACAGGCGCCATGGGGAGTAGGGGGATAGAGACGATGCAGTTGCATGAAATATTGACCATTCACCTGCGTATCGATAAGCCGCAATTGCTTTGCGACCCTTCGAAGATGCAGCGCAGCAGCTGTGAAATACAGGGCGGAGAGTTTCGTGGCGAGCGATTGCAGGGGCAGGTACTTCCTGGAGGCAGTCTTTATCTGGTGCCCCAGGGCGACGACCTTGTGCGTGTCAGCCTGTACTACACCTTGTTCACTGATCACGGAGTAAACATAGAGGTAGTGGGCGAGGGACTCCTGGCAGGGCATGAAACGGACCGGGCGCCTTTGACCGACTCGCGCTTTACATGCAGCAAGCAGTTCAGCGTGCCTTCCGGTGCGCATGATCACTTGCAGCGCAATCTGTACGTCGGCAGGGTGAGCATCAAGTCGGGGGATGACAGCCTGCGTGTCAGCATTTTTCAGGTTAACGACCGGTAAGCAGACACTGAAAGAAAACGCTGATGTGATGGCGCACATCGAGCTTTATTTCTGACGGCGTGAGGCTGGTTTTTACCCCACGCCGACGTCTTTGTGTCTTATGCGGTCAGGTCATGAGCCGGCTCATCCGGCAAAAAAGCTCAATCCCTTGCCGACCGCACACTCATAACTTACCGGAGTGCCCACCTGCTGATAACCAGGAACATTCAGTGTGGTCATGCTGAATGTGGCGGTGCCGTTTGGGCGTATCTGATAACGAATGAATTGCTCGATGGGTTTGTTATCGCGGTCGAGGCTGAAGTGGGTGTCCGAAAATGCCAGGGTGCCGTCTGGGGTGATGCGGTAGGCATCAATGCGTTTGCCGCCTTTGGTTTTGGACGGCTCGGCACCGGCGATCGAGGATTTGCATTGTCCCAGGTCGATCACCACAGCGACCGACTCTCCGGTGTTCAACGCCTGGGTGATGGCGGAGTAGGTGGGTAGCGCATCACCTGCGTAAGCGAGGCCAGGCAGTGAGAAAGCAAGCAGTGCAGCGGCGTAGCAAGGTTTCATGGCAGCTCCAGGAAGTCAGTCTGAAGGGTGGAAACACCCGTCCATCTCGCGATTATCGAGCGTCGCGAAACCTACCATAAGCTTCGATTCGGGTGGGCCTTGATAACAGTGGCACCTCTCTGTTCGGAGCATCTTCATCCTTTTTCCTGTTCTGCCGATAGGAATGACGGTACTCATTTATTTACCGGTCACGGGAAGGGGATTGAAGATGCTGAGACAGCTGAAAATAGCCGCGCGGACCTCCGCCTGCTTTGCGTTGATGGTGGTGCTGGTGTTCGGGCTTGGTATTTTCAGCATTCAGCAATTGCACGGTATTCGTGAGCAATCGCTTGAAATCGAAAACGACGCGCTTCCAGGGATTGCGCTGGGTGACGATATTGCCCTGGCGGTCGAGAAAACCCGCACCACCGTGGCCAAAATGCTTGCCACGCATGATCTTGCGCAGGTGGCTCTGGCTCACACCGAGCTCCTTGAAAAGAAGGCCGGGTTCCAAAAGGCCGTAGAGGCCTACGACCCGCTGATCACCGAGGATGACGAGCGCGCACTCGTCGAGGGACTGAAGAGCACATATCAGGGCTACATCGAGCGTGCCGAGAAGGTCTATACGCTGATCAACGAGAACCAGGCAGAGGCCGGAAGGGCGCTCGTCTGGGGCGAGATGAAGGCCATGGCGGAAAGTATCGAAGCCGCCCTGGGCAAGCTGGAAAAGATCAATGACGACTCCGAAGCTGAATCCAGCGCTGCAGCGACGTCGGTGTATGAGAACGCCCTGATCGTCACTTATGGGGTCATGTTTCTGACGGTGTTGTTGACCGTATTGCTTGCCTGGCGTCTGACCAAAAGTCTCGCAGTGCCGATCAGTCAGGCGCTGCACAGCTCGGAAACCATTGCCGCGGGCGACCTGCGTCCCAGCGCAATCAACCGTGAGGGCACTGATGAGGCGGCCCTGTTGCTGCAATCGATGGAGCGCATGCGCGGCAATTTGAGCCAGACCCTGACCCAGGTGGGCGATGCCGCTCACCAGTTGGCGTCGGCCACGGAAGAAATGAGCGCCCTGATGGTTAACAGCAACGCCGATCTGGTGGTGCAGAACAGCGAAATCGAAATGGCCGCCACCGCAGTCACCGAGATGAGTCAGGCGGTCGACGAAGTGGCGCGTAATGCGGTGACCACTTCGGTGGAATCCAAAGCCTCTTCGGTGTCGGCTCGCGAAGGTCAGGAAGAGCTCAATCAAACCGTCCAGTCGATCCTTGAACTGACCCGAAATGTTGGCACGGCATCCGTCGAGGCGCAGGCGCTGGCAACCCGCACGCTGGATATCACCAAGGTTTTGGATGTTATTCGCGCAGTGTCCGAGCAAACCAACCTGCTGGCCCTCAACGCTGCCATCGAAGCGGCACGCGCGGGCGATGCCGGGCGGGGTTTTGCCGTGGTCGCCGACGAGGTGCGCGCTCTGGCCCACCGTACCAGCGAATCGACTCGCGAGATCGAAACCATGGTCGGGCACATCCAGCAGGGCACCAAAAGTACTCTGGTCGCGCTTGAAGTCAGTACCGACCAGGCGCAACGCACCAAACAACAGGCCGAGTCGGCCAACGCTGTGCTGGCCAGCATCGCCAGTTCGGTCATGGTCATCGATGAGCGCAACACGGTGATCGCCAGCGCCTCCGAAGAACAAGCGCTGGTTGCGCGGGAAGTGGACCGCAACCTGGTGCGCATTCGTGACTTGTCGGCACAATCGGCGGTGCGCACCAGCCAGACCGGCAGTGCCAGCCAGTCGCTGGCCGAGCTGGCGAGTGACCTGACGACTACGCTGGGGCAGTTCAAGCTCAGATAACACGGGCCGATAGCAGGCCCGTTACCGCATCGATTCGCTGTTGTCCGTGCAACAGCGAATCGACAAAGTGTCCGGCGTTTTCGCAGGCCAAGCCAGGTTGCTGCGCACAACGCCATCTGGCGCGACAGCTTGAAACCGCCTGGCGCCGGGCGTCGCGCTATCGCCAGGCGCACTACAAGGCTTTGGGCATGACCTGTGCACTGCTGATCAGGATTGTTTTCCTGAGCCAGCGGAGCCACCCGAATGCCTGATGCCGTCCCGATCCCCAAGACCAACCGCCAGCATGCAATAGGGCGCACTCTGGTGCTGACCCTGTTGGCCACCAGCCTCGTCGCAACCGCGTATGCCGAGGACCGCGATGTGCCTTCGCTGGCCGGCAAACGCATAGCGATCAGCATGACCGGCACCAGCCACTACTTCGATATCAAGGCCTTCCAGGCGCAGGTGGATGAGGTCAAGCGCCTGGGCGGCACGCCCATCACGCTCGATGCCGGTCGCAACGACAAGAATCTGGTCAATCAATTGCAGACCGTGGTCACGCAAAAGCCCGATGCGGTGATCCAGACCCTCGGCACCCTCAGTGTTATCGACCCTTGGCTCAAGCGCATCAGCAAGGCGGGTATTCCGCTGTTCACCATCGATGCGCCCTCGCAATACAGCCTCAACAACACCACGTCCGACAACGTGGCCACCGGCAAGGCATTGGCCGGGCAACTGATCAAGGACGCAGGTGGCCAGGGTAACGTGCTGGTGTTCAATGGCTTTTATGGCGTGCCGGTCTGCGCCATTCGTTATGACCAGCTCAAGTTGGCGCTCAAGGATCATCCGCAGCTGAAAATCATCGAGCCCGAGTTGCGCGATGTCATTCCCAACACGGTTCAGGACGCCTACTCGCAAGTCTCGGCGTTGCTCAACAAGTACCCCAAAGGCAGTGTTTCGGCGATCTGGGCTGCCTGGGACATCCCGCAACTGGGCGCCAGCAAGGCGCTGATCGACGCCGGCAGAACCGAAATCAAGACCTACGGCGTCGACGGCACGCCGGAAGTGCTTGAGCTGATGCGCCGCGAAGATTCGCCGGTGGGGGCCGTGGTTGCCCAGCAGCCTGCATTGATCGGCAAAACCGCGGTGCAGAACGTCGCCCGTTACCTGGCCGGACAGCACGATCTGCCAAGGGAGACCCAGGTGCCCACCTTGCTGACCACGGCCGCCAATCTGCCGGACGTGCAAAAGCTCAGAGGCGATAAGTGACGCGGGAGATCAATCATGGGATCAGCGATTACAGACGTTGCGGCGCTGCCACCGGCCTTGCACTTGAAGGGTATCAGTAAGCGCTTTGGCGCCACCCAGGCGCTGGATGGCGTAAACCTTAAGGTCGAGGCCGGAACGATTCACGGGCTGGTGGGTGAAAACGGGGCGGGCAAGTCGACCCTGATCAAGGTTCTCGCCGGTATTCATCGCGCCGATGCCGGCCGTTTGAGTATTCATGGCCAGCCGTTCGAGAGTTTCACGCCGCGTCAGGTCGAGGCCGCAGGCGTGCATTTCATTCATCAGGAGCGACTGCTGCCGGGCAGTTTCAACGTCGGCGAGGCGCTGTTTTTCGGGCAGGAAATCAAGCGTGGTCCCTTCGTCGATCGCCGCGCCCAGGAGCGCGAAGCGGCAAGGCTTCTGGACGATTACTTTGCCATGCGCCTGCCCGCCGGGGCGCTGGTACGCGATCTGGACAGCGCCCAGCGACAGATACTGCAGATCACTCGCGCGTTGCTCGCCAGGCCGAAGGTGCTGGTGTTCGACGAGCCGAGTGTGTCACTGGTCAAGCAGGAGGTGGACCGCTTGCTGGACATCGTTCGCCGCCTGCGCGATGAAGGGCTGACCATTGTCTACATTTCCCACTATTTGCAGGAGATCGAATCGCTGTGTGATCAGGTCACCGTGTTGCGTAACGGCCGCGATGTGGCGGTGGTCGATCCGGCACTCACCAGCACTGCGCAGATCGCCCGGCTGATGGTCAATCGGGAGGTCGGCGAGCAATATTTTCGTGCCCGGACATCACCCGGCACGCCCGTGCTGCAACTGCGCGGGCTGGGGGCAGGGCGCTTTTACGACGGCGTTGACCTGAGCGTGCGGCGTGGCGAAGTGCTAGGCCTGACCGGTCTGGTCGGCTCGGGTGCCAAGGAGCTACTCAAGAGCCTGTTCGGGCTGCTCAAGCCGGATCGCGGCGAATTGCTCTTGAACGGTCAGCCTTTGCCGTTGAAATCACCGCGTGACGCGGTACGCCATGGCATCGCACTGGTCCCCGAGGAGCGCCGCACGCATGGCGTGGCACCGGCGCTTTCAGTGCTGGAGAACATCACGCTGGCCAGCCTGGGGCGCTTCAGCCGCTGGGGATTGCTCGACGCTGCGGCGCAAGCCGGGGAAAGCCAACACCTGATCGACGAACTGGCAATCAAGACCTCAGGCCATGATGCGCCGGTGCACGCGCTCAGCGGTGGCAACCAGCAGAAGGTTGCGCTGGGCAAGTGGCTGAGCCGCCATTCGACGTTATACCTGCTGGACGAGCCCAGCGTGGGCGTCGACATCGGCGCCAAGGTGGAGATCTACCGATTGATTGCCCGGCTTGCCGAGGGCGGCGCAGCGGTGCTGGTGCTGTCGTCTGACTTGCCGGAGCTGATCGGCATCACTCAGCGCATTGTGGTCCTGCACAGAGGACGCATTGCAGGCGAATTCGACTCACTGAGCACCGACAGCGACCAACTGCTGGCCTGCGCCACGGGCGCCAGTGAAAGCGACCATGACAGCCAAGCACTCCCTGCGGAGGCCCATTATGTCCGCGCTTGATCTATCAAACGCACAGGCTGGCGATCCAGCGCAACGCTGGCGCGTGCAGCTGGCGCAGCGCGGGTCGTTGCTGGTGTTTCTGGCGATTCTGCTCGGCTTTGCCGTCAGTGCGCCTAACTTCCTCAGCCTCGGCAACATCAGCAACGTGTTCGCCCAGTCAGCAACGCTCGGCATACTCGCGCTGGGCCTGACCTGCGTGGTTATCGGTGGTGGTTCCAATGTGGTCAGCGGCGGCCTGGACCTGTCGCTGGCGGCCAATCTCGGTCTGTGTGCGGCCGTTTACAGCAGCCTGAACAATGCCGGGTTCGATGCCTGGCAAGCGATTGGCCTGACGCTCGGCTGCGGCCTGCTGGTCGGCGCGTTCAACGGCCTGGCGGTGGTGTTTCTACGCTTGCCGCCGTTACTGGCGACCCTGGCGAGCATGAACCTGATTGCCGGGCTTGAGCTGGTGCTGACCCAGAACACTGTGCTGGCGACCGACTCGGCATTGCTCGACAGCCTGGCGTCCGGCGTCTGGCTGGGTGTTCCGGCGCTGGCCTGGGTGCTGCTGAGTGTCGCGGCAGTGTTGTGGCTGTTGATTCAGCACAGCGCGTTCGGCCTGCGTCTGTACGCCATTGGCGAATACCCGCAAGCAGCCGAGGCGGCCGGGTTGAATCTGCGGCGCTATGTGTTTGCCAGTTATCTGATTGCCGGTGGCTGCGCTGCACTGGCTGCATTCTGCTCCGCAGCGTTTTTCAGCGGCAGCACGACCGGTTCCGGTGACATGTTGCTGTCGGTGGTGGCTATCGCCTTTCTTGGCGTGGTGTTCTCGCGGCGTCTGACCGCGAATATTCCCGGCACGCTGTTGGCGACGCTGCTGCTGGGCTTTCTGATCAACGGTTTTCAATTGCTGAACATTTCCAGCTTCTGGGTCAACGGCGTGCAAGGCGTGTTGATTCTGTTGGTGGTGGCATTTTCCGGGGCATTCGGCCGCCGGGAGGGTGAACAATGAGTACGCTGACCCTGAGTACCTCTTCGACGCTGGTCAAGGTGCTGCCGCGCCTTTTGCCAGCGGTCCTGCCGCTGTTGGTGCTGATCATCCTGCTGTTTTTCGCGATCAATGCACCGGGCTTTCTGAGTTGGGGCAACCTGTCGAGTCTGGTGCTGAACAACTTCGTGTTGCTGGCCATCGTCGCAATCGGCATGACCTGGGCTGTTGCGGCTGGCGGTATCGATCTGTCGGTGGGAACGGCGCTGGACTTTGCCAGCCTCGGTTTCGTCGTCACCCTGAATGGCGGTCATGGTCTGGGCGCGGCCATTGCCGTCGCTATGCTGGCAGGGGGCATCGCCGGGGCGTTCAACGCGATGCTGATCGCCGGGCTGCGCATTTCGCCGTTTCTGGCGACGCTGGGTACGCTGTTTATCGGCACCAGCGTGCAACAGTTGTTATCCGACGGTGGCCAGCCGATCTATATCGCTCAGGGCGTATTACCGGGGATCAGCGCTGTGTTGATTCTCGGCGTGCCATTGCCGCCGCTGGTGGTCGGGTTGCTGGCAGGGCTTTACGGGCTGATCCTGGCGCGCGGACGTCTGGGGCGGGAAATCCTTGCGCTGGGCACGCAGCCGCAACTGGCGTATTACTCGGGCCTGCCCACGCGACGCATTGCCGTGCAGGTGTTTTTCGCCAGCGCGCTGGCCTGTGCGGTGGCGGGTATCCTGCTCAGCTCGACGGTCAACGCCTACGTGCCGATGTCAGGCAACGCTTACCTGATCAATGCCATCGGCGCCGTGTTCATCGGTACGACGCTCAGTCGTCAAGGGCGTCCGAATATTCCGGGCACACTTTTGGGCGTGCTCTTCATCAACATGATCGCCAATGGCCTGTTGCTGATCGGCTGGAACTTCTATTGGCAGCAGGTTGCGACCGGGGCGCTGATCTTTCTGGTGCTGGCGTTCAGTTTTACCAGTCGCCACCTGCTGCGTAACGCGGCGTGAGTGCTCTTTACGCGTTGCCTTTACCGCTGCCTATCTGCCAGACAAACGGCGGCTCGGTGCCGTTGATGCGCCAGTCACCGACAATGCGCGCCTTGTAGATCAGCGGATTGTGCGATGCCGCTGTGCGCGCATTACGCCAGTGGCGATCCAGCGCCTTGTTGACGCTGACACCTGAAGCGCCCAGTGCGTTGAACAGATCGCTGGCAGCGCGCAGCACCAGTTCCGAGACGATCACCTGGGCCTTGGCGGTCTCGATTTCGGCGGCGATATTGGCGTCTTTTTCCCGCTGTGGGTCATTGCCAAAGCGTGCCACGTACGCACGCTGCAACGGCTCGGCGGAGCGTAGCGTTGCGGCCTCTGCGGCGTAAACCTGAGCGGCGATCTGTCCGACCACTTGCTGCACTTGTGAGTCCTGGCTGACGCTCCCGGCGTTGCCATGGCTGAAGACGCGTTTGCGATCGCGCACTTCTTCAGCGATGTCGCGTTCGACAGCTCGACCAATACCGGCCAGCACCGCCAGCAGCACCAATTGATAAAACGCCGTCTGGTATTTGAAGCGTTGCTCGAACGGTATGACGTGTGTGGCCGGCAGCGGTACATTGTCGTAGACCGAGGTGCCGCTGCCTGTAGTGCGCTGGCCGAACCCGTCCCAGTCGTCACTGTGGCGCACACCGGCATGCCTGGCGTCGACGACCGCGATCACGTCGGCACCGGTATCGGAGCGCTGGGCATAGACGTCGATCCAGTCGGCAAAGATGCTGCCGGTGCTGTAGAACTTGGTGCCGTTGAGCACGAAACCATCGCCTTGCGGGCTGACCTTGGTAATCACATCGCCAATTTTTACCGCGCCGACTTCGGTCCAGCCGTTACCCACCAGATCCCCGGCAACAAAGCGCGCGAACCATCGATCACGGTCCGCGCCGGGTGGTGCATTCAGGCGGTCTTCGACGAAGGCGAAGTGCGCGCGCAGGGCTTGCGGAATATTCGAATCGGCTTCGGCCAGCTCGATCAGCAGTTGAAACAGCTGGCTGATCGATGCACCCGCACCGCCATATTCGATGGGCACACGCACAGCGCCGAAACCGGCTTTCTGCAGCCAGGCAATCGGTTCATGGGGCAGGGCGCGGGCTTGTTCGCGTTCGACGCTGCCAGCGCCGATCTCACGGAAGATCGGGCGAAATCGGTTGGCCAGAGTTTCGTAATCGGTCCCCAGCGAGAGCGGGTTTGAGCCGGTTGTTTGAGTCATGCAGTACTCCTGAGCGCGAAGAGATCGGCACGAGGGCCGGTGGAAGGTTCGCAGGACTCTCTGCATGCTTTGTGCCTGAATGTAACCGACTGATTTTAATGATTTATTTTTGGGATGATGGTTTTCTTGTTGATCAGTCAACAGTGGCATGACCGCTGGCTGGCAAATCCCACCGCGTCGTCAGCCACGCTGGCAGCTCATGAGCCCTGAAATACCTGTGTCTGCACTGGATGCGCTGTGAGTGCGCCGCTGTTCGGTCAGCAACAGCGTTCGAACATTTTGCGCTGCAGGGTGCGGCCATTCGTGAGCGTTACTTCGCAACTTACTGCTTTTAAAGGGAAATATTTTTCGGCACGGGCTGTGCAATGTTCAGGGTCAAGCGTGTTGAGTGTTTTCAACCTGTCGCCAACGAGCAGGAGCCTGTCCATGAGTTTTCCTTCCTCCCTTTCAACTGCCGCACCTCCCGCAGCGCACGTCATTGGCTCGGACGCCGAAGCCATCGAAGTGGCCAGGGCACTGGCTGATCGCTTCGCTGAAGAAGCTTCAGTACGTGATCGCGAACGGCGTCTGCCAGTCACCGAGCTGGATGAGTTCTCCGCCAGCGGGCTGTGGGCCATTACCGTACCCAAGGCCTACGGCGGTGCGGGCGTTTCCTATGTCACCGTTGCGGAAGTGATCAAGCTTGTTTCTGCCGCCGACCCTTCACTCGGGCAAATTCCGCAGAACCACCTGGGCGTGCTCGATATTCTCTTGCAGACCGGCACCGAGGAGCAGAAGCGCCACTACTTCGGCAAAGCGCTGGCGGGCTACCGCTTCGGCAATGCGTTCTCCGAGTCGAAAAGCAAGAACGCCGGCGCCTTCCAGACCCGGATTCGCTTCGAGGGCGAGCACGCGGTGCTGGACGGCGAAAAGTTCTACTGCACCGGCGCCCTGTTCGCGCACATCGTGCCGGTTTCAGGCGTCAACGAGCAGAATCAGGCGTTCATCGCCTTCGTCGAGCGCGACAATCCGGGTCTGACCATCATCGATAACTGGGACGGTTTCGGGCAGCGCACCACGGCCAGCGGCGGGGCGGTGTTGAAAGCCGTTCGCGTACCGTCGAGTGCGGTGATCCCGGCGCATCGCGCTTTCGACGAACCGACTGCCCATGGGCCGATTTCGCAGATCATTCAGGCGGCGGTAGACACCGGCATCGCTCACGGCGCGTTCGAGGAGACCCTGAAGCACGCCCGGCTGGCCCGACCATGGATCGACAGCAAGCAGGATTTCGGCTGGCAGGACCCGTTCAGCATTGCCGCCATCGGCGATTTGCAGTGGCGCTTGCACGGCACTGACGCGATCCTCGCCAAAGCCGGGCAGGCCATCGACCATGCCCTGGCCGAACCCAGTGAAGCCAGCGTCGCGCAGGCCTCGGTGATTGTCGCCCAAGCCAAGGTGCTGTCGGCGCAGATTGCCTTGCTCGCCAGCAGCCAGCTGTTCGAACTGGCCGGCACCCGCTCGGTGCTCGGCAAACTCAATCTCGACCGTTACTGGCGCAACGCGCGGACCCACACGCTGCATGACCCGGCGCGCTGGAAATACCACCTGATCGGCAATCAGGTGCTCAACGGTATTGCACCGCCACGTCACGCCTGGAACTGATCAAGGAGTACGCCCATGACGCATCCCGTAATTACCGCACAACTGGCGGTCGCCACCGAAGACCTTGATCAGGCGCGCCAAGGCCTGCGCCACACCCTCGATTACCTGCGTGAGCACGGTCGGCCGTGGTCGCTCAGTGGTCTGCAGCGTGTGGTCGATGACCCTTATGTGATCAGCAAGGTCGGGGACCTGCAGATTCGTCTGGACGTCGCCGCCGCGCTGCTGGAGCGCGCCGGGCGTCTGGACGCTTCGGCCGAGCAACGCCTGATCGCCAGCAGCGAGGCGGTCATTGCCAGCGCCGAGGCTTTGCAGGCGGTGGGCAACATTCAATACGAATTGACCGGGCAGCGCTCGTCATTGCCAGCTCCGGCCGGTCGTGAGCCGCTGCGCTGGCACTATCAGGTTATCGGCAATCAACGCCTCAACGGCGTGGTTCCGCCACAGCTTCAGGAGTAAGTGCATGCCTCGCCAAATCCGCCTCAATGCGTTTGACATGAACTGCGTCGGCCATCAATCGCCGGGCCTCTGGGCGCATCCGCGTGACCGCTCCTGGCAGTACAAGGACCTCGAGTACTGGACCGATCTGGCGAAAATTCTCGAACGCGGCAAGTTCGATGGTTTGTTCATTGCCGATGTACTGGGTATTTACGATGTCTATCGCGGCAACGGCGAGGCGGCGATTCGCCAGGCCACCCAGGTGCCGGTCAATGACCCGTTGCAGCTCATCCCGCCCATGGCGCTGGTGACCGAGCACCTGGGCTTCGGCCTGACCGCGTCGCTGTCGTTCGAACATCCCTATCCGTTTGCCCGTCGCCTGTCGACGCTGGATCACCTGACCAAGGGGCGTGCAGGCTGGAATATCGTCACCTCGTATCTGGAAAGCGGCGCGAAGAACCTGGGTCAGAAAAGC